>Ga0055525_1000037_pt1 | contig 297990 bp, 260 predicted proteins | sample AraplaCvi_mMF_r2_FD_55012 | JGI IMG/M metagenome (GOLD analysis project Ga0055525, IMG submission 55012) | Arabidopsis root microbial communities from North Carolina, USA - plate scrape CL_Cvi_mMF_r2 | ecosystem: Host-associated > Plants > Roots > Endosphere | place: USA: North Carolina...
CACGGCAAAAAACCCATCGTCGCTCTCATCGCCGTCATGCGCAAAATTATCGTCATCGCAAACGCCCGCATCCGAGATGCTCAACTGAGTTGATGACGTTTGTGACTCTAGCCTATCCCCTCAACCGCGTTACACTCCCTTACGGAGGGACACCAATGCCACAGACGCTCGACCGTTTCCGTTCTTCGACCTGGGGCTGGCTGCGCGGCACGCTGGCCGGGTGGGGAACGCTGTTGCTGGTGCCGATCGGCGCGATCGGAGCTTTGATGACGGGGATGCTCTACCCGCTCGCTTTCATCGCGCTCGCGCTGCTGATCGCGGCGGTGAAGTGGTTCCAGAATCTCGCCACCACTTACGAGGTGACCCAGGATCGGCTGATCCTCCATCGCGGCATCCTCAGGAAATCGATCGACGAGATCGAGCTGTACCGGATCAAGGACATCCGGATCGACTTTTCGCTGATCAATCAATGGGCGGGGATCGGCACAATCACCTTGCTGTCCAGCGACGAGACCACCGCCGGGCGGCCGTTCGCGATCCGCAATATCGAGCAGGCGCAGGCGCGGCGCGAGAAATTGCGCGACTTGGTGAACGCCGCCCGGCGGGCACGCGGCGTGCGCGAGTTCGACATGGTGCAGGAACCAACCATGCCATGACGCCGCCCGCGTTCAGGCAACCCGGGGCGGACAGCGCGCGTTCAGTCGGTAACAGGTAAATGCCGTGCGACGATGACCGCAACGATCACTCCCGAGCGCCTCAAGGGCTTGATCGGCGCCGCTTTGGTGCAGGCGGCGATCCTGTATCTGTTGGTCGCGGGGCTGGTCGTGAACCTGCCGACGATCGGGGCGGTCAAAAACGACTTGCTTGCCTTCGTGCCGCCACCGCCGCCGCCCGAAATCAAGATCGAGACCCAGCCCAAGCCGAGCCATAAGACCGAAGGCAAGGCCGCGCCGCCCAATATCAAGTCCAAGGCTACCGAAGTGACCGCGCCGCCGGTACCGACGCCGCCCGTCCCTCCCCCGCCGCTGCCCGCCGCCGAAAAACCGTTTCAGGGCAATCAGTCGACCCAGGGCGCCGCGCCGGTTGCGGGCCCGGGCACCGGCGCTGGCGGAATCGGCAATGGCACCGGAAGCGGCGGTGCTGGAGACGGCGATGGAGATGGCGACGGCCGCGAAATCGCGCCGCGTTACAAGAGCGGGCGGCTCAAATCGTCGGATATCCCTGAATCGGCCTGGGAGGCCGGCGTCGAGGGCACCGTGTCGGTGCGTTATTTCGTCAATGTCGACGGCAGCGTCAGCGGTTGCCGGGTGACGCGATCGAGCGGTTACGCCTTGCTCGACAACACCACCTGCCGGTTGATCGAGCAGCGCTTTCGCTACCGACCCTCACTCGACGAGGACGGCACACCGATCCGCTCGATCATCGTCGAGAACCACACTTGGGTTAACCCGCTCAAAGACGATCCCGACGATCGTGACCGCAACCGATATCGGGAGCGGGACCGGGATTAGCGCGATCTCAACCAGCACCGCCTAAGCTGGCGCAATGATCCACGACGCGCATGCCTTTCGCGGCGAATATATCGATGTCTGCGCGCAGATCGAGCGCTGGGCGGTGGAAGTAATCCGCAGTGCTGAGACGAGTGCCGCCGCTCCGCGCAAGATGCCGCATCTGCTTGGCCACAAGCTAAAGCTGATCGCCGAGCTCGCCAACGACGACACGATATTCGTCAAGCCGACGCGGGTCCGCGAACTGCTTAGCAAGTTGCAGCCTTATATCGACCTGAGGTCGCATCTTGCCCACGCTACTATGATGGTCGCGGGAGAGGGCACTACCGAGATTTATGCGTTCCACCTGCCTGGGGCGGATGGACTGCCATCTTGCGGCGGGCGTTTCTGGCTCACGCCTGACGACGGACGCGGTCTGATCGCCGGACTCAAGAAGAACCGCAAAGAATTATATGACCAAAAACTTCGATCGGGTGGCTAGAGCGTCGCCAGATCGATCGCCCCGTTCTTGTCCAGCGTCTCCGCCGCGTCGGGCATCGGATATTTGAGCCCTGTCGCGCAATTGAAGAGCACCACCTCATCCTCTTCGTCGACCAGCCCGTCGGCGAGCGCCTGACGATAAGCAGCGAGCGTCGCGCCGCCTTCGGGGCAGAGCAACAGGCCGTCTTTCCTCGCGCAATCGTCCGCCGCGCGCAGGATCGCGGGATCGCCAACTGCGACGGCCTTACCGCCGCTCTGGCGCACCGCACGCAGGATCAGGAAATCGCCGACCGCCTTGGGCACGCGGATGCCGGCAGCGATGGTATGCGCGTCTTCCCAGCGTTCGGCATGGACCTCACCCGCTTCGAATGCGCGGACAATCGGGGCGCAGCCCGAGGCCTGGACCGCGAACATCTTCGGGCGCTCAGGCCCGATCCAGCCGAGCTGTTCGAGCTCGTCGAACGCTTTCCACATGCCGATCAGCCCGGTGCCGCCACCGGTCGGATAGAAGATCGCCTTGGGCAGCCGCCAACCCAATTGCGCCGCGAGTTCGAGGCCCATCGTCTTCTTGCCCTCGATCCGATACGGCTCCTTCAGCGTCGAGAAATCGAACCAATGGCCCTCGGCGGCGCCCTTGCCGACGATCGCACCGCATTCGTCGATCAGCCCGTTGACGCGATAGACCCGCGCGCCTTGCGCCGCGATCTCGCGCACGTTGATCTCCGGCGTGTCGTCGGGACACAAAACGATCGTCTCGATGCCGACGCGGCTGGCATAGGCCGCAAGCGCGGCACCCGCATTACCGTTGGTCGGCATCGCGATCTTGGTGACACCCAATTCCTTGGCCATCGCCACTGCCATCACCAGCCCGCGCGCCTTGAACGAGCCGGTCGGCAACCGGCCTTCGTCCTTGACCAGCACATTGGGGCCGCCGGATTTGGCGATCGGTACCAAGGGCGTTTCGATCTCGCCCAGACTGACGATGTTTTCGGTGTGCCGCACCGGCAGCAACTCGCGCCAGCGCCACAGATCGGTCGGCCGCGCCTCGACCATCGCGCGCGGCACGAATCCGCGCACCGCTGCTAGATCGTAGCGCACCAGCAGCGGCCGCCCGGCGCGCGACAGGCCATGCAGCTGGTCCGCCTCATGCTGCTCGCCGGTCAGCGAGCATTCGAGATGCGTGACGAAAGTCGGACGCTCGGCGGTTAGGTTTGGGTTCATATCGCCGCCATATCAACCCGATCCCCCTTGCGGGAGGGGGTGAAGCGGGAGGGGCGGAAATTCCCTCTAAATTCCTCCCCGGCACGGGGAGGGGGACCGCGCGGCGTCAGCCGCGTGGTGGAGGGGGCCCGCGACCAACTATCCATACGCCAAGAGCCCCGTGATCGTGGGCCCCCTCCACCAAGCCGCTACGCGTCTTGGTCCCCCTCCCCGTGCCGGGGAGGATTTTAAAGACTCACTCCGGCTTTTTCGCCACGCCCACCAGCGACGGGCGCAGCAGCCGGTCCTTCAGCATATAACCGGCCTGCATTTCCTGGACGATCGTGCCGGGCGGCTCGTCCGACGGGATTTCGAGCATCGCCTGGTGCTGGTTGGGATCGAGCGGCAGGCCCATGGCGGCGATCCTTGTGACGCCGTTGCGCTGGAACACGCCATCGAGTTCGCGCTGGGTCGCCTCGAGTCCGACGATCAGGCCCTTCAGCCGGTCGTCTTCGCGCAGGTCCGCGGGGATCGCCGACAGACCGCGCGCCAGATTGTCGGCGACCGACAATATTTCGCGCGCGAAGCTGGTCACTGCATAAGCGCGGGTATCGGCGGCTTCTTTTTCCGCACGGCGGCGGACGTTCTGCGCTTCGGCATGGGCGTACATCACCGCGGCCTTGGCCTCGGCGAGTTCGGCTTCCAGTTGCGCGACGCGGTCATGCTCGGCCAATTCGGGCGCGGCCTCCGCGGTTTCTGCGCGCAGGTCCTCCGCGCCATTGGCGGTGGTGGTGTTCTTGTCGTCTTCGGTCATCATTCTCTTCGTCTTGGCCCCGAAAAATTGCTGCCTCTCAACCGATCAAGCGGGAGAGGGTTGCGGCGGTGAAATCCACCATGGGCACGACTCGCGCATAGTTCAACCGGGTCGGCCCGATTACGCCCACCACGCCGACCACGCGCCCATCGATTCCGCGGAAAGGCCGCGCGATCACCGACGATCCCGACAGCGCGAACAATTTGTTCTCCGCGCCGATGAAGATGCGGGTCGATTCGGCGGTACGCGCGCTATCGAGCAGTCCGGCGATTTCCTGCTTGCCCTCGAGATCGTCCAGCAGGTCGCGGATACGTTCGAGATCCTCTGCCGCGGCGGCATCGATCAACCGCCCCTGCCCGCGCACGATCAGCACCGGCCGGCGATCCGAATCCTCGCTCCATACGGCGATGCCCTGTTCGATCAGCGCGGCGGCGGCCTTGTCGAGCGCGGCGCGATCGGCGGCGAGTTGGCGGTCGAGCCGCGCCCGCGCCTCGGCCAGGGTCAACCCGGCAAGCGTCGCCGACATGTAATTGCCCGCCTCGACCAACGCCGCCTGGCTGGTGCCGGGCGCGAGATCGACGACGCGATTCTCGACCTGGCCGTCGTCGCCGACGATCACCGCGAGCGCGCGGCCTGGCGACAAAGGCACGAAACTGATCTGGCGCAGCACCAATTCGCTTCTCGGCACCAGCACCAGTCCGGCGCAGGCCGACAGGCCGCTGAGCGCCGCCGTGGTAGCGGCCAGCGCTTCCTCGACCGGCCCGGAGCGCACCGCCCTGCCCTCGATCGCGGCGCGTTCCTCCTTGCTCGGCTCGGCAACGCGCATCATGCCGTCGACGAATAGCCGCAGCCCGGTATCGGTCGGCATTCGCCCCGCGCTGGTATGGGGATGGCTGAGCAGCCCGAGAGCTTCGAGTTCCGCCATGACGTTGCGAATCGACGCGGGCGACAGGCTGAACGCCCCGGCATCGGCCAGCGTGCGCGATCCCACCGGCTGGCCGGTGTCGAGATAGCCTTCCACGACCGCGCGAAAGATGTCGCGCGCGCGATCGGACAATTCGGTGACGGCGGGGGCGGTCATTCGTGCGATGTAGGCGGGAGTGTCGTCTTGCTCAACGCCAACCGACGAATCGGGCAAGGGGCAATAGCTTTGGCGCTGTTCGGATCGCGTCGAACATCTTGTCGTTCTTGTCCATGTCACAGCCGTAGTAAACGGAGAGGTGAGCAGGGGATCCGCCGCCAACCCATCCTATATCGACGGAGTCCTGATCTGTGGCCATTGCCCCGCACTGGGGTGCCTCGTCGAGGCGCAATTCCTTCGTGGGGCGATAGGGTGCGAGGCGCTGCCTGAATGCTACGAACGCCGCCTTGGTCACGCGGAAGCGATGTTTCCCGCCAACGGCAGTATTCTTGCGGCCGGTGAACCAAACTGTACCGTCGGACGATACGGTAACAGTATAGTTCCTACAGTGGAAAAGTCCGCAACCAGGTGTGTACGTGATAGTTTCGACAGCCGGTTTTTTCGGAACCGCAGGAGATGACGCCAAACCTGCCGCAAGAAATAGCAATACTGAAACCGCCGATACTCGCATGCCAGCCTCCGTCGCACGGCTATCGACACTGGCGCGCCACGCCCGACCCGTCTAGGGCCGTCGCGACCTTTATCAGGAGACTTACATGCGCCCCAGCGGCCGCGCCCCCGATCAGATGCGTACGATCACCATCGAACCCCATTTCACCAAGCATGCCGAAGGGTCGGTGCTGGTCGGGTTCGGCGACACCAAGGTGCTGGTGACCGCCTCGGTCGAGGATCGCGTGCCGCCCTGGCTGCGCGGCAAGGGGTCGGGCTGGGTGACCGCGGAATATGGCATGCTGCCCCGCGCGACCCACACCCGCGGCGCGCGCGAGGCGGCGCGCGGCAAGCAATCGGGACGGACGCAGGAAATCCAGCGGCTGATCGGGCGCAGCCTGCGCGCGGTGACCGACCTCACCTTGCTCGGCGAGCATCAGATCACGCTCGATTGCGACGTCATCCAGGCCGATGGCGGCACCCGCACCGCATCGATTTCGGGCGCCTGGGTCGCGCTCCGGCTGGCGATCAACGGGCTGATGCGCGACGGCAAGATCGCCAACGATCCGCTGACGCAGAAGGTCGCGGCGGTCAGCTGCGGCATCTTCAAGGGCACGCCGGTGCTCGACCTCGATTATGACGAGGATTCGAATGCCGATGCCGATGCCAATTTCGTGCTGCTCGAGAACGGCCATATCGCCGAAGCGCAGGCGACTGCCGAACATGCAACCTATGACGAGGAAGCGTTGTTGAGGCTGCTCCGGCTCGCGCGGATCGGTTGCAACGAGATTTTCGCGGCGCAAGCGAAAGCGGTTGGATCGGCAGGATGAGCGGCGAGAGCGATTATCCCCAGGCGATCCGCAAGCTCGCCCCCGGCAAGCTGGTCATCGCCAGCCACAACGAGGGCAAGGTGCGCGAGATCGAGGCGCTGCTGGGGCCGTATGGAATCCAGCCGGTGTCGGCGAAATCGCTCGATCTGCCCGAGCCCGAGGAAACCGGCACGACCTTCGTCGCCAATGCCGAATTGAAGGCGCTGCAGGCGGCCGACCTGTCAGGCCTGCCCGCCCTGGCCGACGACAGCGGCCTGTGCGTCGAGGCGCTGAACGGCGATCCGGGCATCTTCTCGGCGCGCTGGGCGGGGCCGGGCAAGGATTTCGGCCTCGCGATGAAGCTGGTCGAGGACAATCTCGCCGCCACCGGTCCCGACGCCGTTCGCGACGCCCATTTCGTCTGCGCGCTGGCGCTGGCCTGGCCCGACGGCCATGTCGAATGGTTCGAGGGGCGCGTCGACGGCGTGCTGGTCTGGCCGCCGCGCGGCGAACATGGCTTCGGCTACGACCCGATGTTCCTGCCCGACGGCCACGAACGCACGTTCGGCGAGATGATGCCGGACGAAAAGACCCCGCTGACGCACCGCGCGGCGGCGTTCAGGCAATTGGTCGAAGCGGTTCTCTGACCATAAGCCTCCCCTCCCTCGAAGGGAGGGGAGTTCGGTTTACCGCGGGCTTTCGCCATAGAAATTCCCCGGCTCGGAATAGCGGCAAACGAGATAATCGTCATCGCCGTTATTCGCGAGCGCGCAGCCGACGCGGCGGGTCGAGCGCCAGATGATCTGGGTATAATGCCCGACATCGTCCCAATTGCCGGTGGTCGACAGATTGGGCATCACGCCGTCGCGGTAGAATTTCTTCTCGTCGACCCACATGCCGACCATCTGCCGATAGCTGTACGCGTCCTGAGTGCCCATGAAGAGGTTCTCGCCCTCTCCGTCGGGGTCGCTGCCGCGGTCATTGTCCGAATGATAGAAGCTGCTCGTGCCCGCCAGATGGTCGGCCCATTGCTGCGCGTCGACGGCGAGATTGTCGTCCCAAGCGAGCGCGGGCACGCCCGCCAACCGGCGCGCATCGTTCTGGCTGTCGAGCATTGCGCGGACGAACGCCGCTCCACCCGGGCGCGGCATCGGCGCGTTTGCTGTTAACGCCAACAGCGCGGTAGCGGCAAGAAAACGACAGCCTGTCATCCGCGCACCTATCGCGCGGGCGCCGTTAACGAAGGTTCGGCGCGAAGGCTTAAAGCGCCCGCAACCCTATTACGTTGCCGGGCGGTGCGTAGCGACAGACGAGATAGTCGTCGCGGTCGTTGCTCGCGACGGCGCAGCCGACCCGGCTCGTCGTGCGCCAGATGATCTGGGTGTAATGCGCCACGGCCTCACCGTTACCGGTGGTGCTGAAATCGGGCGCGGGCGCGTTCACGAACCACTTCTTCTCGTCGATCCAGTATTGGATCATCTCGGCAAAGGAATAAGCGTCGCGGGTACCGGTGAACAGGCTCTCGCCCTCGCGCCCCGGCCCCATCGGTTGCGGCGCGTGCTGGAAGCGGCGCGTCCGGGCGAGCTCGCGGGCATAATCCATCGCATGCGCGGCGAGCCCCTCGTCCCAGGCGAGCGGCGGGAGCCGACCGCTCGTCTCGCATCGTTGTGCCTGGCAAGCATGACCTGGCGCAGCAACGCGCCGCCGCGCTGTGCGGGGGCAGTGCCGTTGCGGGGCTCGACCACGCGCTCCGGGCCGCTTGGTGCGCCGCACGCAGTCAGCAGCGCCATCGCCAGCACCGCGATCGCCGCTTTCCTGATCATGCGCGCGTCTCCATATGCACGGGTCAGATGACCGACCCTCTCGCCTTATACGTCCATTGGCCGTTTTGCGTCTCGAAATGTCCCTATTGCGACTTCAACAGCCATGTCCGCGAAAGCGTCGACCAGGAAATGTGGCGCAACGCGCTGCTCGCCGATCTGGCGCATGAAGCGTCGATACTGCCCGGACGGCGGCTGGGGTCGATCTTCTTCGGCGGCGGCACGCCCTCGCTGATGCCGCCGGCGACCGTGGCGGCGCTGCTCGATGCCGCCGAGCGGGCCTGGGGTTTCGAGCCCGGGATCGAGATAACGCTGGAGGCCAACCCGTCATCGGTCGAGGCGGCGCGGTTCGCCGATCTCGCCGCGGCCGGGGTCAATCGGGTGAGCCTGGGGCTGCAGGCGCTCGACAACGAGACCTTGGCCTTTCTGGGCCGCGCACATGACGTGACCGAAGGCCTGGCCGCGCTCGACACCGCGCGGCGCGTGTTCGAGCGGGTGAGCTTCGACCTGATCTACGCCCGACCAGACCAGGGACTGGCCGACTGGCATGCCGAGCTCGCCCGTGCGCTGTCGTTCGGCACCGAGCATCTGTCGCTCTATCAGCTGACGATCGAGCCCGGCACGCGGTTCCAGACCGAGGCGCTGGCCGGGCGGCTCGTACTGCCCGACGACGACCGCGCCGCCGATCTGTTCGAACTCACGCGCGCCCTGACCGCGAGCGCAAGCATGCCGGCCTATGAGATTTCCAACCACGCGCGGCCCGGCGCGGAGAGCCGCCACAACCTGACCTATTGGCGCTACCAGGATTATGCCGGGATCGGACCGGGGGCGCATGGCCGTCGGACGGGTGTCGCAACACAGCGACGGCGCAAGCCCGAGAATTGGATCGAGGCGGTCGCGCGCAATGGCCATGGCATCGAGCTAGAGGACGCACTTGCTCCCCGCGAACGCGCGATCGAGGCAATGTTGATGGGGCTGCGCCTGGCCGAGGGGATAGACCTGGATCGGATCGCGACGCTGGGCGAACAGCCGATCGATAAACTGGCAGACGGGCCGGCAATCGAGCGGCTAGCCGCTCAGGGATTGCTCGAACGGGACGGCGCACGCTTACGAGCCACCGATGCGGGTATGCCTGTGCTCAACGCGATCCTGGGCGACATCGTTCGCGTCCCCGCGACGACCTGAAATCCTCCCTACGCGGAGCGTGGGGAGGGAGACCGCCAGCGAAGACGGTGGTGGGGGGCGTAGCCGCGAAGCGGCGAGAACGGGATTCTCCCCTCCACCGCCTTTGGCGGTCCCCCTCCCCATCTGCGATGGGGAGGATTTGCGGCTCGTTAGAACCCGGCTGGCGCGGGCGAAATCGTAACCGTCGTGCCGCCACGAATTTCCTGCACTTCGAGCGCGCGTTCAGCGATACCGTCACGGCTGAACCGGAATGCGCCGTCGATGCCCGAAAAGCCATCCCGGTCGCGCAAACGATCCTCCGGGAAGGGCGCGCCGATCCGCCAATCGCGCGCGATCCGGATGGTCAGCAGCACGGCGTCATAACCCATGCTCGACAGACGGTAGGGCGCGGCGCCGAACCGCGCGCGGTATTTGACCGCATATTGGCGATAGAGATTGTCCGGCACGCTGGCGAACCAGGCGCCGTTGAGCGCAGGTTTGGCAGCGATCGACGCCTCGGTATTCCAGCGTTCGGTGCCGAGCACGCGTGCGCCGGCCTCTCCGTTGCGACGCAGCAGCGGGATGATCCCCGCTGCCGTCGCGCCATCATCGACGACCAGGATCGCGCCGACCGACCCCGCCTTGCCGAGCCGCAGCGTCGCGCCGGTAATCGACGGATTGCTATGGTCGTAATTCTGCAGCGAGATCACCTGACCCTTGGCCGATTCAACCGCACGCAGGAAAGCGGTCGAGGCGCGCTGGCCATAGATTCCGTTGGCGACCAGGCCACCATAAGTGGTGATCCCCTGATCGCGGGCATAATCGACGACGCGTTCGATCGACTGTGCCGGCGAATAGCCCATCAAATAGGCGCCCGACCCGGCCAGGCTTGAATCGTTCGAGAAACTGATCACCGGCACCCCGGCGCGCCTGGCGATCGGGCTGACCAGGCGAACGTCCTCAGCAAGCAACGGCCCGAGAATCACCCGCGCGCCGTCATCGATCGCGCGCTGCGCCGCCGCGGCCGCACCGGTCGCGGTGTCGTAGGTGGTGATGCGCAGCGAGCTATTGTTGGTATCGAGCAACGCCAACTGGGTCGCGTTGGCGATGCTCTTGCCGACGCCGGCATTGGCGCCGGTCAACGGGACCAGCAAGGCGACCATGTGATGCTCGTTATCGGTCGGCAAGCCGGGCATCACCGGAGGCGCCACCGGCGGCGCGACGACCGCGGGACCACGCTCTACCGGGGGCGCGCCGCGCGGCACGACGGTCGAGCACGCGCTGAGCACAAACAGCCCGAACAGGAAAACCGCCCGCTTTAGTTGCGTCAGTCGTTGCGGTGCGGTTGCTGCCTCTGCCATGACGATCCCCTGATGTCTGATGTTCTTATGCCCGGTCTCTACATCGTCGCCACCCCGATCGGCAATCTCGGTGACCTGTCGCCGCGCGCGGCACACGTACTGTCGAACGCTGACGTGGTCGCGGTCGAAGATACGCGCGTGACCGCAGGACTGTTCCGGCACATCGGCATAAAGCGTCCGATGATCGCTTATCACGATCACAATGCCGACCGCGTCCGCCCCGGCCTGATCGAGCGGATGGGGCGAGAGGCGATCGCGCTGGTGAGCGATGCCGGAACACCGCTAATCTCCGATCCCGGCTATAAGCTGGTGCGCGACGCCCGCGCCGCGGGGCACGCGGTCGTGACGATCCCAGGCCCGTGCGCGGCGATCGCGGCGCTGACCCTGGCCGGATTGCCGACCGACCGCTTCCTGTTCATCGGTTTCCTGCCGGCCAAGGCCGGCGCCAAAGCGGAAGCGATCGCCGAAGTGGCGGCGATTCGCGCGACATTGGTACTGTACGAATCGGGGCCGCGGCTGGCAGCGACATTGGCCCTGCTGGCGGAAAAACTCGGCAATCGCGAAGCAGCGGTGACGCGCGAAATCACCAAGAAGTTCGAGGAAGCAGTGACGGGTACCCTGTCGACGCTCGCCGCTCGTTACGCCGAGGCGGCGCCCAAGGGGGAGATCGTCGTGGTGGTGGCGCCGCCCGGCGAAGCGGCACCGGCGAGCGACGAGGATGCGGATAGCGCGCTCGCCGAAGCATTGACGCGGCTGCCCGCGAGCAAGGCGGCGAGCGAAGTGGCCAAGCGACTGAACCTCGATCGCCGGGAGCTCTATGCGCGGGCGATGGAGATGAAGGGCTGAAACTCCCATCCCGCTTGCGGGAGGGGTCGGGGGAGGGCTTGTTCGGAATATGCTGAAGAATGACAGACCCTCCCCTAACCCCTCCCGCAAGCGGGATGGGAACAGGGATCGCCGCGCGGCCGAAGCCTCTGGCCGGCGCGGTGAGCGGATCGCCGCTTGGTGGCTGCGGCTCAAGGGGTGGCGCATTCTCGACAAGCGCGTCCGCACTCCGGCGGGCGAAGTCGATCTCGTCGCGCGAAAGGGCAACCTCATCGCCTTCGTCGAAGTGAAGATGCGCGCGACGTCCGCCGAATTGGATTTCGCGATCGACGAACGGCGGCTCACTCGGGTAGCGGCAGCGGCCGAAGTGCTGATGGCGCGTTATGCCGGGCCGGGCGACGATATCCGCGTCGACGTTATCCTGCTGGCGCCGGGCGCCCGGCCTCGCCATATCGAGAATGCGTGGATCGGGTGACATAGCCGACTAATACGCATAGACACCCATCCGTCATGCCAGCGAAAGCTGGCATCTCAGGCCGCATGAGACCCCAGCTCTCGCTGGGGTGACGGGCAAAAGAGAGAGAATCGCATGCCGTTGACCGTTGCCGTCCAGATGGATCCCATGGAATCGATCAACATCGCCGGCGATTCCAGCTTCGCGCTGATGCTGACCGCCCAAGCGCGCGGGCATCGGCTTTACCATTACACCGCGGACGCGCTCAATTATCGCGACGGGCACGTCTGGGCTAAGGCGCACCCGGTCACCGTCGAGCGCGTCAGCGGCAAGCATTTCAGCTTTAGCGAGCCGGTCAACCTGGATTTGGGCGACGACGCCGATGTCGTGCTGATGCGCCAGGATCCGCCGTTCGACCTGGGCTATATTACCGCGACGCACCTGCTCGAGCGGATTGCGGAAAAGACCCTGGTGGTCAACGATCCCGCCAATGTCCGCAACGCGCCGGAAAAGGTGTTCGTGCTCGACTTCGCGCGCTTCATGCCGCCGACGCTCGTCACGCGCAGCCTGGAGGAAGCACGCAAATTCCTGCACGAACATGGCGAGATCGTCGTCAAGCCGATCCATGGCAATGGCGGCAAGGCGGTGTTCAAGGTCGATCGCGAAGGCACCAATCTGTCGGCGCTGATCGAGGTGTTCAACATGACCTGGCGCGAGCCGCACATGCTCCAGGCATTCCTGCCCGGCGTGGCGAGCGGCGACAAGCGCATCGTGCTGGTCGATGGCGAGATTGCGGGTGCGATCAACCGACTCCCCGGCGAGGGCGAATTTCGCTCCAATCTGGCGGTCGGCGGGTCGGCGTCGAAGACCGAACTGACCGCGAAGGAACGCGAGATCTGCGCCGCGCTCGGGCCGGAACTCAAGAAGCGCGGGCTGCTGTTCGTCGGGATCGACGTGATCGGCGGCGAATGGCTGACCGAGATCAACGTCACTTCCCCGACCGGGATCGTCGCGATCGAACGATTCGACGGCGTCGACGTGTCGGCGATGATCTGGGACGCGATCGAGAAGAAGGTGGGGCGGCATGGCTAACTCTCCCCTCCCGTTTACGGGAGGGGTCGGGGGAGGGCCTGTTTACCTCACCGACCTTTTCGATAAGCCCTCCGCTAACCTCTCCCGCGAGCGGGAGGGGAATAAGTGACCCAATGGTTTCTCGATGGCCTCGAACAATGGGGCTATGTCGCGATTTTCCTGTGGATGGCGCTGGAGAACATCATTCCGCCGATCCCGTCCGAAGTCATTATGGGCTTCGCCGGGATCGCGGTCGCGCATGGCAAGCTGACCTTCGTCGGGGTGATGATCGCCGGCACGCTGGGGTCCACCCTGGGCAATTATTTCTGGTACTGGATCGGCCGCAATGTGCCGCTGCAACGCCTCAAGCCGTTCGTCGACCGCAACGGGCGCTGGCTGACGGTCTGCTGGTCGGACGTCGAGCGGATCGACAATTTCTTCTTCCGCCATGGCCAATGGCTGGTGTTCGCGCTGCGCTTCGCCCCGTTCGGCCGGTCGATCGTATCGCTGCCGGCCGGCATCTCGAACATGCCGCGCTGGAAGTTCATCGTCTGGACACTGGCTGGAACGACCATCTGGAACGCCTTCCTGACCGGGGCGGGCTGGTATCTCGGCGCCAATTTCCGCGAGGCCGAGGCCTGGACCGGACCGGCGGCGGTAGTGATCTGCGCGGCGATCGCGGCCTGGTATGCGTGGCGCGTGGTGACGTGGAAGCCGCGGGCCTGAACTGTTCCCCTCCCATTGATGGGAGGGGTTAGGGGAGGGCATGTCGCGATAATCTAGCCTGCCAGCGGAGTCGACACGCCCTCCCCCAGCCCCTCCCGTTCACGGGAGGGGAGTCTGTCACGCTCGCGGATGCGCGTTCCGGTACACGTCGAGCAGGTGCGCGGCATCGACCGCGGTGTAGATCTGGGTCGAGCTCAGGCTGGCATGGCCGAGCAGTTCCTGCAGCTGGCGAAGGTCCGCCCCCCGCCCGAGCAAGTGCGTGGCGAAACTGTGCCGCAGCGCGTGGGGCGTCGTGCGGTCGGCCAGTCCGAGCCTGATCCGTGCCGCCTGAACGGATTTCCTGACCACGCCGGCCGATAACGGTCCGCCCTTCGCGCCGCGAAACAGCGGCTCGCCGCGCACCAACGGCCAGGGTGACGCCGCGACATAGGCTTCGATCGCATCGCGCACCTGGGGCAGCACTGGCACGATCCGCGTCTTGTCGCGCTTGCCCGTGACAGCCATCGCCTCACCCAACGGCAATACAGCGCCGTTCAGCCCGACCGCTTCGCCGATGCGCAATCCCGCGCCATAGAGCAGGAGCAGCACCGCCCAGTCGCGCGCGGCGATCCAGGGTTCGGCGGCGTCTTCGGCGACTTCCTCCGCCAGCGCGATTGCGTCGGCCGGTGAGACCGGACGCGGGACGCCTTTCTTGACACGCGGCCCGCGCATCCGCGGCGGCGCCTCGTCGCCAGCCGCCCATTTGAGGAAGGTCTTGATCGCCGACAGTTCGCGCGCGGCCGAGGCATTGCCCAGACCTTGCCCTCGCCGCCGCGCGAGATAGGCGCGCAGATCCGCCGCCGTCACCCGGCCCAACGCCGCGCGATCAATCTCCTCGCCCCAATGTTCGCCAAGGAACTGGACGAGGCGAACCGCCGTCGCTTCGTAAGCGCGCACGGTATGCGCCGAGCGCCGCCGGTCGCGCGCCAGATGCTGACCGAACTCGAGCGGCAGGGCCGTCATGGCCGGCGCGCCCGTTGCTTGGCCGAAACCGATTTGATCACCAGCCGCGCCTGGCCCGTCGGATCGATTGGCTGTTCGAGGCTGGCCGCGGCGGCGTGGATCAACGCAGCGACGGCTGGGTTGTCGATACGGTCTCCGATCAGCTTGACGTGGCGCACCGAACTGCCCTCGCCCTCCAGCAATCCCTCGGGATCGGGCAGCGTCGGGCCGTTGGACAGAAACAGGCTGACCCATCGCGGATAGCCCGCAATCGAGCAGACGATCGAGCGCACCTTGTCGCTGACTCCGAACCCGATCGCGAGCGCGTTGTAATTGTCATAGACCAGGATGGTCGCACCGGGCAGCCGTGCCGACACCATCACCACCGCGCGCCGGATCGTCGCCGCGATTTCGGGCGTGAATTTGTCGATGAAGCCGTCGAGTTGTTCCTGCGGGGTCACGACCGCATTCTAGCTGGCCTGGACGAACCGGAACAGGGCGGACGAAACCGCCATGTGCGAGGTTTCGCCGGCGCGCGGGAATCGCCATATGAGCCCGTAATGTCCCGCGCTCGCGTCCTCGTCATGAACTCCGCGCTCGGCCCTCTCGACTATCGCGTGCCGCACGGCATGACGGTCGAGCCGGGATCGCTCGTGGTCGCGCCTCTAGGTCCGCGCCAGCTGCTCGGCGTCGTGTGGGAACCCGAGCGCATGGCATCCGACGCGGAGGTCGGCGACAATCGCCTGCGCAACCTGATCGACGTGCTGCCCGTGCCGCCGCTGACCGATGCGATGCGGCGGCTGATCGAATGGACGGCGGATTATTATCTCGCCTCCCCGGTGTCGGTGGCGCGGATGGCGTTGCCCTCTTCCTCCGCACTCGAAGGCGCGCGCACGGTCACCGAATATCGCCCGACCGGGCATGTCCCCGAGCGACTGACGCCGCAGCGCGCCCAGGCGCTGGAGAGGATCGGCGACCGCCAGGGTCTCGTCCGCGAGCTGGCGACGATCGCCGATGTATCCGACGGCGTGATCCGTGGCCTGGTCAAGGTCGGCGCGATCGAGCCGGTCGAGGTCGATATCGACAGCCCCTTCCCGCTACCCGATCCCGATCACGACGTCCCGCTTCTATCCGAGGAGCAGCAGCGCGCCGCCGACGTGCTGACCGGCGACGTCGCCGCGCGCGCTTTCAAGCCGACCCTGCTCGACGGGGTCACCGGATCGGGCAAGACCGAGGTCTATTTCGAGGCGATCGCCGCCGCCATTCGCGCCGGGCGCCAGACCTTGGTCCTGCTCCCCGAAATCGCGCTGACCGAGCCGTTCCTCCAGCGTTTCACCGCGCGCTTCGGCTGCGAGCCGGTGGCGTGGCATTCCGGGCTGCGCCAGTCGCAGCGGCGGCGGGCGTGGCGGGCGATCGCTACGGGACAGGCGCTGGTCACGGTCGGGGCGCGGTCGGCGTTGTTCCTGCCCTATTCCAATCTCGGCCTGATCGTCGTCGACGAGGCGCACGAGACGAGCTTCAAGCAGGAAGAGGGCGTGCATTACCATGCGCGCGATGTCGCGGTGATGCGTGGCAAGTTCGAGCATATCCCAGTCGTCCTCGCCACCGCCACCCCGGCGATCGAGACGCGCCAGCAGGTCGAGATCGGCAATTACGCCGAGGTGAAGCTGCCTGGTCGCTACGGCGCGGCGGAAATGCCGGCGATCGAGGCGATCGACCTGTTGCAGAACCCGCCCGAGCGCGGCCGCTGGATCGCGCCGCCGCTGGTCAACGCGATCGATGAGACGCTGGCGCGCGGCGAACAGGCCTTGATGTTCTTAAACCGTCGCGGCTACGCGCCGCTGACCTTGTGCCGGACATGCGGGCATCGCTTCCAATGCCCCAATTGCACGGCCTGGATGGTCGAGCACCGGCTGGTCCGGCGGCTGAGTTGCCACCATTGCGGCCATGTCATGCCGACCCCGCACGCGTGCCCCGAATGCAAGGAAGAGGATTCGCTGGTCGCCTGCGGTCCCGGGGTCGAGCGTATCGCCGACGAAGTGGCGGCCTTGTGGCCGGAAGCGCGCACCGCGATCGTCACCAGCGACACGATCTGGTCGCCGGCCAAGGCGGCCGAATTCGTCAACCGGATGGAAGCGGGCGAGATCGACATCGTGATCGGCACGCAGCTGGTCACCAAGGGTTATCACTTCCCCAATCTGACCCTGGTCGGTGTGATCGATGCCGATCTTGGACTGGGCGGCGGCGATCTGCGGGCGGCCGAGCGCACGTTCCAACAGATCATGCAGGTCGCCGGGCGCGCCGGGCGCGGCGAGAAACCCGGCCACGTCTTTATCCAGACGCATGATCCCAAGGCGCCGGTGATGGAAGCCTTGGTGTCGGGCGATGCCGACGCCTTCACCGCCGCCGAGACCGAAGCGCGGCGCGAGGCCGGCGCGCCGCCGTTCGGCCGCTACGCCGCGATCGTGGTCAGCTCGGAGGATCAATCGGCGGCGCACGACATCGCCAAGCTGGTCGGACGCACTGCTCCGCGGGTCGAAGGAATGGACGTCTATGGCCCTGCCCCCGCTCCGCTGGCGATGCTGCGCGGACGCCATCGCTATCGCCTGCTCATCCATGCGCGCCGCGGCCTCGACGTCCAGGACGTCATCCGCGCCTGGCTCGGCGGGCTCGATTGGCCGTCCAAGGTCCGCGTCATTGTGGACGTTGATCCCTATAGCTTTGTCTAACGCACACTCGTAACCTCCGCCGGAAAGACACGCGTTCTCCGGGGGATGGGATGGTACGCAAGTTGTTGATGTCAGCTGCGCTTGTCGTGTCGGCATGGCCGTTTGCCGCGCAGGCCGTATGGCAGGAGGCGAGCTCGACGCATTTCATCGTCTATGCCGACGACAAGCCGGAGCGGATCAGGGTATTTACTGAGCGGCTGGAGAAATTCGATAAAGCGATGCGGGTGATGCGTGGCGTCCCCGACGAAAAGCTGGCCGACGCCGACCGAGTTCGTGTCTACATGGTGGGGAGCATCGGCGACGTCCGCCGCTTAGCCGGCAAGGGTATGAGCAATGTCGCCGGCTTCTACGACACGCGAATAGGCGGCCCGGTGGCTTTCGTTCCGCGCGACGCGCCGAGCGGATCAGTGTTCGATCTTAGCGCGCAAGCCATTCTGCAGCACGAATATGCCCATCATTTCATGTTCTTGAACTGGCCGAACACGGTCTTTCCCGAATGGTTCGTGGAAGGCTTTGCGGAATTCAATGCGACGGCGTCCTTCAACAAGGACGGCGGTGTGACCATCGGTCAGCCCCCGGTTTATCGCGCCTGGTCGCTAGGAGACAGTTCCGCATTGCCGGCAAGTCGCATGTTGCGGCTCGATCCCGGCAAGTTGCGCGACGATCAGACCGAAGCGCTCTACGGACGCGGCTGGTTGCTGCTGCATTATCTGACCTTCGACGAGGCTCGTAAGGGACAGTTGGCGAAGTATATGGACGCGATCAATGCCGGCAAGAAGGTCGAGGAAGCGACCAATGCGTTCGGTGATTTGAAGAAACTCGACAGCGACATGACCGCCTACATCATGAAATCGAGCATCACCGTCGCCACGCTGAAAGCGAGTTCGCTGCCCATCGGTGAAATCAAGCTGCGCGTCCTTTCCCCCGGCGAGGCAGCGGTAATGCCGGCGCGCCTGCGATCGACCCGCGGAGTCGATGCTTCCAGCGCGGCTGAGGTCGCCGCGCTCGCAAGCAAGTTGGCGGCCCCGTTCCCCAATGACGCTGGTGCCCAGAACGAGCTGGCCGAAGCCGAATTCGACGCAGGCGATCTGCCGGCGGCCAAGGCAGCGGTCGAGCGCGCGCTGGCCGTCGATCCCAAGTCGGTTCATGCGCTGATCTACAAGAGCCTGGTGATGTGCGCGGAACTGGCCAAGGGCGACGATCGCGATCCGTCGCATTGGCGCACCGCGCGGCACGGTTATATCGAAGCCAACCATATCGATCCCGATAACCCCGAGCCGCTGACCCTCTATTACCAGAGCTTTTTCCAGGCGCACGCCAAGCCGACCAGCAATGCCGAGGACGGACTCCTCGCGGCTTATACCGATGCTCCTTATGCCTATGAGCTGCGGATGAACGCGGCGATCATCCTGTTGCATCGAGGTGATAAGGAGCGCGCCCGGCTGGCGCTGCTGCCGGTAGCCTATAGCCCGCATCGTGCCGGCTCGGCCAACACGGCGCTCGACGCGGTGTCCGCGATCGACGCGGGCAAGACCGATGAAGCACTGAAAGCGTTGGAGGCTACCAAGAGCGACAAGAGTGAGGCGTCGCCAAGCTAACCGGACAGGAATGCCTCACGCGAAACGCGGGTAAAATAACCCGTCGACCGATCGCGCATTGAAGCGCGGCGCGTTTCGTGGAAGGGCTCTGCACCATGGCGCGTTTCTTTCGCTTGTTGGCGATTCTATCGGCTTTCGCCTGGTTGGCGACGCCTTCTTTTGCCGCCGCCGACGACATCGCGGCGGCATCGCGTAGCGTCGTCCGCGTCGTCACGATCGCAATCGTCGATCAGGAAGTGGTCGGGTTCGGCCATGGCTCGGGCTTTGCGGTCGGTCCTAACCGCATCGTCACCAACGCGCATGTCGTCGAGCTCGCGCAAAAATATCCCGACAATGTCGTGATCGGCGTGGTTCCGTCCGAGGGGTCCAAATCCTACCAGGGTCGCGTCGTCGCGATCGATACCAAGCGCGACTTGGCCTTGATCGAGTTCACCGGCGGCGCGCTGCCCGTTGCGACGCTGTATACGGGGGCGCCCGACGATAGCATGGGGCTGGTTTCGCTCGGCTATCCGGGCAATGTCGACCTGGCGACCGCGCAATCGGCGGCGGACTATATCAAGCCGCTGGCGCCGGTGCGCTCCGAAGGATCGCTGTCGGCCAGCCGCAACATCGAAGGCATCAACGTCCTGCTGCATACCGCCAGCATTTCGCGCGGCAATTCGGGCGGGCCGCTGCTCGACCGCTGCGGGCGCGTGATCGGGGTCAATTCGGCCATCACTCGCGGCGAGGATGGCGATGCCAATTTCGCCTTCGCGATCGCGGAGAGCGAACTTGCCGGCTTCCTGCGCGCGAACCGGCAGGCCTTCAACGCCGTGGACATTCCCTGCATGAGCCTGGAAGCCCGGCTGAGCGCCGACCAGGCCGCCGACAATGCGGCACGCGAGGCGGCTGACGCATCGCGACGCGACGCCACCGCGCGCGAGCAGGCCAGCCGTCAGCAGGCGATCGAGGCTGCGCGGCTGAACGCCCAGCGCGCGAGCGAGAATGTCATGGCGATTTCCGCCTTGCTGCTCGTTCTCGGCGCACTGACCGTGGGCGGTGGCGGACTGCTCTATTCGCGGGGACGCCAGCGCGAGGCGATCTGGGCCGGGTCAGCCGGCGGGGTGTTGATCGTCGCGTCGGTCATCGTTTTCCTGTTGCGGCCGAGCGAGGAACCGATGCTGCCACCGGGCTTCGCAGTTCCGGTCGCAACTCCGACGACCTCATCGCCAGCGGCGGCGCACGCGGTGGGCAAGATGGTGTGCAAGTTCCAGCCCGACCGCAGCCGGGTGACCGTATCGGCGACCGACGACGTCAATCTTGATTGGGGTCAGGACGGGTGCATGAACGGCAAGACGCAATATGCCGACGATAACGGCAAATGGACTCGCGTGCTGGTCCCCAGCAACGAGCAGACCGTGTCGGTACTGCAATTCGACCCCGATACGCGCACCTATACGGCCTATCGCTATTTCCTGAGCGCGGCGCAGATGGATGCCGCGCGCAAGCTACGCGCGCAAAGCCCGCTTAAGCAGTGCAGCACCGATACCGGCGCGCGCAACACTCTGATGGTGCAACAGCAGTCGATCCGTGCTTCGTTGCCGACCACCTATAGCGAGAAACTGGTCTACAGCTGTTCTCCCACACCCTGACGGCGACGGACCCAGGACGGCGCGATAAATCGATCCCGCCGCCAAGCGACATAGAGCAGCACGAGGCCCACCGCGGTAGCGACGCCCATTGCGGGCAACGACGCTTCCGGACCGAAGCTGCCGCCGGTCAGCAGGTCGGATCCGCCGATCCAGGGCCGTAACAGCCCCGAGATCTGGAGCCCGGAGACCGGCGTGCCATAGATGCCGCCTTCGGCGAAATTCCACGCGGCATGGAGGCCGACCGCCATCCACAGGCGCCGCGTAATCATGTAGAGCGCGGCAAGCAGGATGCCGGCTTCGAAGGCAATGCCGACCGCCGCGATCCAGGTCGCTCCGGGATTGAAGATATGGCCGAAGCCGAAGAAGAAAGCCGACAAGGTGAGCGCCGCCCAGCTGCCCAGCCAGCGCTCGAGCAAGCGGAAGAAGAGGCCGCGTAGCGCAATCTCTTCGCTAAAACCCGGGAAGATGCCGATCGCCAGCGGCAGGCCCAGAATGCCGGGACCGTTATAGCCGATGACGCGATAGGCCCCCAACGTCGCCATGATGCCGACGATCGCCGTAAGGATCGCGACGCCACCCGCAATGCCGATTGCCAGCTCGGCCGGCGCGCGGCGGAAATCGAATTCGTCGACCGGGCGCCGCTCGACCAACCGGACGAACGCCCAATAAGCGCCGAAGAAGATCGCCGCCCCGATCACGGCCGTGATGATTGCGCTGCCCTCGACATGGCTGGCTTTCAGGGCCCGGCCGATCGCGCTGCTGGCGATCGCGCATGCAAAGATCAGCGGAATGCTCAGCAGCAAAAGCATCCCCGGGTGATGGATGACACGCCATGCGGGGCTGTCGGGCGGCGTGTTCGGTCGTGTCGGCTGCATGCGAAGCCCCTTGTTTTGGCGGCCAGCCTAACGCGAAGAGTGTACCACGCAAATAGATCGGCTATGTCGGTGCCAGGATGGGAGCGCCGTCGCGGCGGGAGGGGTGAACATGAAACGACTTGGGCTGCTCGCCTGTCTGGCATTGATCGGCGCGGCGGATGCGCCGGCGTCTCCGGTGATAGTCCCGGTGACCGTCGCGCCCGCGTTGGGCGATCATTTCTCCGGTCGGCTGATCGTCTTCGCCGAAAAGGCAAAGCCCGATGCCAAGCCGGCGGACGCAGTCGATTTCTCTCCGTTCGAGCCCAGCGGCGCGTCGATCGCGGCGCGCGAGGTGAGCGACCTCGGGCCCGATAGGATCGCGCAGATCGACGGTGAGACCGACGCCTTTCCCGCGCCGCTGTCGAGCCTGCCGCCCGGCACCTATCGCGTCCAGGCCGTGCTCGATCGCAACCACAATTACAATTATGGCGGGCGCGATGCCGGCGACCTCGTCTCGAAAGTCGTCGAAGTCACTCTGCCCGGCAAGCTGCCCACGATCACGCTCGACAGCACCGTTCCGGCAACCGATCCGACGGCGATGCTGGGGCGCTTGTCGCCCGTCGAGCGACCCAGGGTCGAGGCCGCATTGTCGCAACTCAAGCCGGTCGAGTTCCAGAGCACTGCCCTTACGGCGTTTCGCGGCACGCCGACCTTCATTCGCGGCTGGGTCGCGCTGCCGCCGGGCTATGACGGCAAGACCAAATTCCCCACCGTCTATTCGGATAGCGGCTTCGGCGGGACGCTCGCGTCGGAGCGGATGCAAGAGGCGCGCATCTCGGCGATGATGGCGGATCGTGTGCTGCCGCCGATGATCTGGGTGTTCCTCGATCATAGCGGCGCGACCGGCACCAACGAATTCGCCGATTCGGTCAATAACGGACCCTGGGGCAAGGCGCTGACCGAGGAGCTGATCCCCGCGCTCGAACGCCAATATGCGATGGACGCCAGGCCAAGCGGGCGTTTCCTGACCGGGCACAGTTCGGGCGGCTGGTCGACCTTGTGGCTGCAAGTCCGCTATCCGAAACTGTTCGGCGGCAGCTGGCCGACCTCGCCCGACCCCAGCGACTTCCACAACTTCACCAATATCGACCTCTACGCACCGGGCGCGAACTTCTACCGCGACGCCAAGGGCCAGCCGATTCCGCTGGTCCGCGATCACGGCAAATTGATCGCGACGATGGAGCAATTCGCCCGCGCCGAAGCAGTACTTGGCCCCTATGGCGGCCAGATCGCCTCGTTCGAATGGGTGTTCAGCCCGCGCGGCGCCGACGGACGGCCGGTGCCGGTATTCGATCGCGCGACCGGCAAGGTCGACCCGGCGGTCGTCGCCTATTGGCGCGACAATTACGACGTCGCCCATATCGTCACCCGCGATGCTGCGGTGCTGAAACCCTACCTAGACGGCAAGATTCACCTCACCGTCGGGACCGCGGATACTTTCTATCTCGACGGTGCGGCGCATCTGCTCGATGCGGCGATGGCCAGGGCGCGGATCAAGGCGAGCTTCACCTATCTGCCCGACAAGACGCATTTCGACCTGTACGAGCGCGGCGGCGACAAGATGGCGCTGATGAAGGACAATGCCTGGGCGATGTACGCGGTGGCACGGCCGGGGGCGAAGCGGCCGGCGCAGTAGATCATTTCGCCCAGGTCGCCGCGCATCCTCACCGTCACCCCGGCCTTGTGCCGGGGTCCAAGGCGCCACAAGCCCAGGCATCGAGCCTCTTGCTTTTCACCCAGTCTCCCGTTGGACCCCGGCACAAGGCCGGGGTAACGAACTTGAGGACGTGTTCCCGCGAAGGCAGGATCACCGATCGTTAAGCCCGATCGATCCGCGCCGCGAAGCAGCCCGGGCGAGCATTATACGCCTGGAGGTACGCGACGTTCGGATCCTCCAGCCAGGGCTCAATCGCCTCGGCGAGGTCGCCGCCGTCCAGCACGTCACCCTTGAGCAACATCCCCTGGGCATCGAACGCGCGCAAAGCGAGCAGGCGGCGCGATAACTGCTCGGGCACCGCGTCGCGATATTCCGCAGCCTGCTCGGCGCCCTCACGAACGAAGATCGCGTAACTCGCGCGATAAGGGCTATCGACCGGCAGGTGCTGGTAATTGATCAGGATCAGATCCTCGCCCGGCTCGGCGTCCTCCAGCGTCACGCGGCAGCGAAAGCCCGGCTTCTCGTCGGCACGGCGGCGCACCGCGCCGAAGGCGGCAAGCTCGCCGTCGCTCAGGCCGTAGAGCGGCTTGAACGGGGTCGGGTCGAGCCCGCGGATGACATACGCCATTACTTCACTCCTTCACGATCGAGCAGAACAGCCTTGCGCTCGACGCCATAGGCATAGCCGCCCATCGACCCGTCGCTGCGCTGGACACGGTGGCAGGGGATCACCACCGCGATATGGTTTGCGCCGCACGCGCTGCCGGCGGCGCGCACCGCCTTGGGATTACCGGCGATGGCGGCGAGCTCGGCATAGGACCGCGTCTCTCCCGCAGGGATGTCGCGTAGCGCTTGCCACACCGCCTCCTGGAACGCGGTGCCCTGGACGTCGAGCGGCAGGTCCTGGTCGCGATCCGGCGATTCGACCTTGGCGACCACGCGCGCGGCAAGATCGGCCAGCGCGGCACCGCCGGGAACGATCTCCGCCTTGGGAAAATGTCTAGCAAGGTCGAGCGCATCCTCGTCGAAGGAAACGCGGCACAATCCCTTGTCGGTGGCGGCGATCAGCAATTTGCCCAGGCTGGTGGCCGCGATCGTCCAGCGGATCGTCACCCCTGCCCCGCCCTGTCGCCAGGCGCTCGGCGTCATGCCCAGCCTTTTGGCGCCACCTTCGTAGAAGCGGCTCGGCGCCGAATAGCCAGCTTCGTAGATCGCGTTGGTGACGGACGATTCGTCCTTCAGCGCCTGCGCGACGCGAGTAGCGCGTAGGCCGCGGAAATAGGCCGCCGGCGTCACGCCGGTCGCCCGCTTGAACAGGCGATGGAAATGATGCGGCGCGTAACCGACCTCCGCCGCCAGCTCCTCGAGCGAAATGGCGTCCTCGGCTACCTCGAGCAACGCGATGGCGTTGGCCACCGCGACACGATCGCGGCCGACCTCATCGGGCTTGCAGCGCAGACAAGCGCGGAAGCCAGCGGCGCGCGCACTGGCGGCGTTGCGATGGAATTCGACATTTTCGCGCCGCGGATGGCGCGCCGGGCAGCTCGGCTTGCAATAGATGCCCGTCGTTCTGACCGCGACGACGAAGCGCCCGTCCTGCGCGCGGTCGCGGGCCTCGAAGGCCGTCCAGGCGGCGTCGATATCGATGGGGGTGTCGGTCGTCATACAACCTATTTAGACGCCGACGCGGGCCGCCACATCCCGGCGTTTGCGGCCAAAGCTAAAGGCTATCCGGCCGACCCGCTCCGATCGATCGTATAGATTACGTGGATCACCGGCTGCCCCGCCATTTCGGCGTGATGGCGGCGATCGGTCAGCTTACCACCGACTTTCTCGATCGCGCGCCGTGAACGAATATTGGTTTCGCCGATCATGAACATCACGCGCGACACGCCGGTGAAGGCATGATCGAGCAACAACCGCTTCATCTCGCCATTGTAGCGCCCGCCCCAATGCGACCGCGCGAGGAAGGTCCAGCCGATCTCCACTTCATCAGGCTCGGCGCGGCCGAAATCGTAACGCGAACTACCGATCACCGCCCCGCTCGCGCGGTCGATCGCCACCAGCATGCCGCCCGAGGCAAGGCCATCGGCGAAGAAGCGGCGAAATACCGATTCCTGCCAGCGGTCATGCGCTGGATGGACTTCCCAGATCAGCGGATCGCCGGCGACTGCGAACAGCGCGTCGAAATCGTCGGCGGTGGCGGGGCGAAGCTCTACCGGGTCGCCGATCAGGTGCGGTTGGCGGTCGAGCGCCACGTCACACGATCAAAAGGGCGACCGGAACCACAATGCCGAGCCCCAGCGCGATCAACGCCGGGCGGCGCAGGTTGCGCGTGCCAAGCGCGATCGTCAGGCCGATCAGCGTGGTCGTGAACAGGCCGATGGCGACCAGCAACGCAAAGATCTTGAGCGGCGCAAGGCCGCCATGGTCGTGATCGTCATCCCCCGCGGGCCGTGCCCCGGCGGGCTTGCGCGCCGGTTCGACCGGGCGCGGCTTGGGCAGCATCTGATGCTTGTGAATACCGGCGATCGCCGACACCCAGCCGGCCGGAGGCGGGTTGCGCTGGTCCTGCCACCCCAGCACCTGGATCAATCCGCTGAACGCAAAGAACAGGATGGCGGGGGCCAGAAAGACACCGATATAATGATGCCATTGGCGCAGAGTGCGAAGGGTGGTGCCTTTCATGCCCCGTCTTATGGCAGCAAAAGCAAGCCGGACAAGCCGGTTCAGGACATCAGGCGCTCATAAAAACCGCCGTAGCGACCCGCGAGATCGACCAGATGGATTTCGAGGATCCAGAACCGCTCGTTGCCGTTGGGATCGGGGTCGCGAAGCCGGGTCGTGTTCTCCGGATTGATGCGGTAGAAATCCTTGTCGCCGGGCAGATGCGCATGCGGGAATTCGCCGACTATGTGACCCGCGATGACGCCACCGAACCGCCAGCCCGCCGCCGCCGCGCTTTCAAAAGCGAAGGCGTAGAGCTCGGCGCCGGTGATATCGTGATTGGCATCGAAATACGCCTTCACCTTGTCGAACTGGACGGGAAGGTCGGCAACGAGGCGGATCTTGTCGGGGTCGTTGCCGACGACATAGGAGCGCCCGACATCGGCTTCCCATTCGTCGAACACCGGCCCGAGATCGAGAAACACCAGATCGTCCTGGGCAATCGTCAGCACCGGCGGGTTCTCGCGCGCGGTGGCGAGGCCATTGACCCCGGCATGAACGATCCGCTTGTGCCAATGCTTCTCGACCCCGAATTCGTCGCGCGCGAGCGTATAGATGTCATGCTCGACCTCGCGTTCGGTCCGGCCGGCCGCGATCAAACCCAGCGCCTCGACCCGATCCAATAGCTGCAAGGCCAAGTCCTCGGCGGCATGGAGCTCGGCATGGCGCGCGGCGGACGAGAGCGTGGCGTGAGTCATAGCGCGCTCCAATAAGGGAGCGTGCAGCGCGCGGCCAGAGTTCAGAGACTGTGGGCGTTGAGCCAGCGCGCGATCAGTGCCTGGGCAGGCTGCCTGAACACCACCTCATGCCCCGTGCGCGGAAAGACCACGCGATCGGCATTCGGGTGCAGTGTCTTCAAGAAGGCGCTATTCTCCGGAGGAATGGTCGTATCGGCAGCGCCATGGATCAGCAGGATCGGGCAGGCGATGCGGCCTATCTTGGCCGCGGTGTCGAACCGCTCGCTGACCAGCAGGTCGGCCGGGATCCACCAGAAGCGTGTCGCGGCGACCTGGGCGATATTAACGTAAGGCGCGACCAGGATCAGCGCGCGCGGCGGTTGCTCAATCGCCATCTGTGCTGCGACGCCGGTGCCCAGGGAATAGCCGATGACGACGGTGTGGTCGGGCCCGATTCCGTTCGCCGTCATCCAGGCGCGCGCCGCGCGCGCGTCGCGATAGAGGCCTTGCTCGTCGGGAATACCGGGCGCGCCGTTGAAGCCGCGAAATTCTGGCAGCACCGCACCATAGCCGGCCGCGACCAGTTGCCGCACCGCGACGATGCTGCCCAGCACCGAATCGCCATTGCCATGAAAGAACAGGATCACTGGCTTGCCGGACTGGGCCGGATGATAGAGGAGCCGCCCGCGCAACCCGTCCGAGGTCGTCACCGCGACATCGCGATAACCGCTGCGATCGGGGTTGACCGCCGCGGTGCCGAAAGACCAGCCGGGGTAGATCAGTCGCCGCTGAAACGTATAGAGCAGGCCAACGATGGCGACATAGATCAGCGCCACCGCGATCAGCAGCCCGATCGCGATCCGGCGCAGCCTGCGGCGCATTATTTCTGCTTGTCCTTCGCCTTCAGGCTTTTCGAGATGACGATTTCGGCCAGCCGCGCGCCGGGAATGAAGATGCCGGCCGCCTCGACCCCGGCATTGATCAGGAATTCCGCGTCGATCTTGTGCCCCAGGAATTGTTCGAAAGTGCTGCCGCCGGTCCGCGTCTCGCCGGTGACGCCGTCGAATTCGACCACCGCTTCCTTGCCCTGCCAGCGGTAGCGGAAGGCGTAGACCGGGCGGTAATAGAGGTCGATGTGATGGAGCGAGAGCTTCTCCTCGATCACCTTGTCCGCCTCGATCCGCTCGATCGAGCTCGCCAGCACGTCGCGGACCAACATCGATGCCTTGGCCGTGGGTGGCACGACCACGGCGCCATCCGCCGCCACCTTGGCCAGCCCCTTGGCGTCGATCACCTTGGCCTCATGCTGGAGATATTGCACCGCGCCGGGGTCGGGGTTGCCGCTGATTGCGTCGTAACAGACCTCGCGATGGATCTCGTCGTGGCAGGTTTCGGTGCCGGTCAGCGTATAGGCACCGCCAGTGACGACGTGCATCCTGCCATCGATCTCGACGTTGGTGACGTTGGCATCGACCGCGACCTTATAGTCCTTGTGCCGCTCATAGGTCATCGTCGCGGTGCAGCCGATCCGGAAGAACGGCTGCAGCCGCCGCTCGCGATAGATGACTTCATAGTCTTCGTCCTTGGGGCGCGACAGGAAGCCGGTGATCTTCGCCATCGTCCCGAACGCATCGGTCCGCTTGGTCCAGGCACGCCCCTCGGCATGATCCATGTTGAACCGGTCGGCGAGGATCAGCACGCGTTCTTCGGCGAGTTCGACGTCCATCAGGCACCCCCTGTGTCGCTTTTGCATACCTCCTCGCCGGATCGGTCAAGAAGGGATAGGCAAAATGAGACGCGTCAGATCGGATTGTTGCTGTTAAATACCTGAAGGGGGACCGACACAATGCGCGCGACGACAGCTTTCTGTTTAGTGATAGGTGTGATCGCAATCGGCGTCGGCAGTGCGACTGCGCGTTTCGCCGCGCCACGCTATTACTATTCACAACCTGATACATTTCAGGTCGAGATGATGCAGGGGCTCGCGGAATCCTCCTGCCGCTGTGAGAGGCGCGCGAGCCCGGGCCAAAAGGAAGATTGTTGGGCGGCCTTCCATCGAAAAATGCCGCGAAGCGGTTTCGCCGGAACCGCCTGTGCGCCGATCTCCGAGGAGCAAAGGTGCGGTACCATAAAAGGGCCCGCAGGCCACACCGATGCATGTATTACAGTGCGTTATGAATATGTCGGCTCGATCGGCCCTGCCTATCTATGCACACGCAACGAAGCGATGGCGGTCGAAGCCGCCTGGTACAGCGAATTGGTGAGGCGCAACAGAGACCGGAAATCAGCCGAGCTGGATTTCTCCACTCCTCAGACGGACCAAATGGTTCGAGACCTGATGGCAAATAAGCCGATCGACCTCGCACCAAAGCGCGGGGTCTGCGCCTCATCCTAAAGCACCGGGTTGCATCCCCAGCCCCCCGATGCTAACCGCGCGCCAACCCATAGAGGGCGCCTCAGGGCTGCCCTCTTTTCGTATGGGGCCACATACCCTTTTGAAAAGGACCATCATCGCGTGGAGCAATCCGGCGGTATTCAAGCGAGCTTAGGCGGACGGTACGCAACCGCGCTGTTCGAGCTCGCCCGCGAATCGAAGGCGATCGACACGGTCGAAGCGAGTCTGGCGACGATCCGCCAGGCGCTGGCCGAATCGGCCGACTTCAAGACGCTGACCACCAGCCCGCTGATCGGCCGACTCGACGCCGCCAAGGCGATCGCCGCCGTGGCCGGTGTGATGAAGCTCGACGCGACGACCACCAGCTTCCTGGGCGTGCTCGCGCACAACCGGCGTCTCGGCCAGCTGCCGGCGATCATCCGCGCGTTCCGCGGCCTGGCATCGAGCTATCGTGGCGAGACCACGGCCGAAGTGACGTCGGCGCATCCGCTGTCGGCCGCGCAGGTAAGCGAGCTCAAGCAGCAGCTCCGCCAGCGCGTCGGCCGCGAGGTCGCCGTTGAATTGAATGTCGATCAGTCGCTGCTCGGCGGCCTGGTCGTTCGTATCGGATCGCAGATGATCGATTCCTCGATCCGTACCCGTCTCAATACCCTCGCGCACGCGATGAAAGGCTGAAGGTTTAGAACATGGACATCCGCGCCGCAGAAATCTCGAAGGTCATCAAGGACCAGATCGCCAATTTCGGCACCGAGGCAGAAGTCTCGGAAACCGGCCAGGTGCTGAGTGTCGGTGACGGCATCGCCCGCATCCACGGCCTCGACAACGTCCAGGCGGGCGAGATGGTCGAGTTCGCCAATGGCGTGCAGGGCATGGCGCTCAACCTCGAGGCCGACAATGTCGGCGTCGTGATCTTCGGCTCGGACGCCGAGATCAAGGAAGGCGACGTCGTCAAGCGGACCGGCACCATCGTCGACGTCCCCGTCGGCAAGGGCCTGCTCGGCCGCGTCGTGGACGGCCTCGGCAACCCGATCGACGGCAAGGGCCCGATCGTCGCCGAGAAGCGCAGCCGCGTCGAAGTTAAGGCGCCGGGCATCATCCCGCGCCAGTCGGTGTCGGAGCCGATGCAGTCGGGCCTGAAAGCGATCGACGCGCTCGTTCCCGTCGGCCGCGGCCAGCGCGAGCTGATCATCGGCGATCGCCAGACCGGCAAGTCGGCCGTCGCGATCGACACCTTCATCAACCAGAAGACGGTCAACGCCGGCGACGACGAGTCGAAGAAGCTGTACTGCGTCTATGTCGCGGTCGGCCAGAAGCGCTCGACCGTCGCGCAGCTGGTCAAGACGCTGACCGAGAATGGCGCGATGGAATATTCGATCGTGGTCGCCGCGACCGCGTCGGAGCCGGCCCCGCTGCAGTTCCTCGCGCCCTATACCGGCACCGCGATGGGCGAATATTTCCGCGACAACGGCATGCACGCGCTGATCGTGTTCGACGATCTGTCGAAGCAGGCAGTCGCCTATCGCCAGATGTCGCTGCTGCTGCGCCGCCCACCGGGCCGCGAAGCCTATCCGGGCGACGTCTTCTATCTCCACTCGCGCCTGCTCGAGCGCGCCGCCAAGATGTCGGACGCGATGGGCGGCGGTTCGCTGACCGCTTTGCCGATCATCGAAACTCAGGCGGGCGACGTGTCGGCCTATATCCCGACCAACGTGATCTCGATCACCGACGGCCAGATCTTCCTCGAAACCGATCTGTTCTTCGCGGGCATCCGTCCGGCCATCAACGTCGGCCTGTCGGTCAGCCGCGTCGGCTCGGCCGCGCAGACCAAGGCGATGAAGAAGGTGTCGGGCTCGATCAAGCTCGAGCTCGCCCAGTATCGCGAAATGGCGGCGTTCGCGCAGTTCGGTTCGGACCTCGACGCCTCGACGCAGAAGCTGCTCAACCGTGGCGCGCGCCTGACCGAGCTGCTCAAGCAGCCGCAGTTCAGCCCGCTGCCGTTCGAGGAGCAGACCGCGTCGATCTTCGCCGGTACGCAAGGCTATCTCGACAATGTGCCGGTCGAGGCGGTCGTGCGCTACGAGGCGGCGATGCTCGCCGACCTGCGCGCCAACCATGCCGACGTGCTGAAGGCGATCCGCGACAGCAAGGACCTGAAGGACGATGTCCGCGACCAGCTCAAGGCCGCGCTCGACGCCTTCGTGAAGACGTTTGCGTAATTGATAACCGTCACCCCAGCGCAAGCTGGGGTCTCGGGCCGCGAGCGAACGGCCCGAGGCACAAGATCCCAGCTTTCGCTGGGATGACGAAGTAGGGAAAAGATGGCGTCACTTAAGGCCCTCAAGATCCGCATCGGCTCGGTGAAGTCGACGCAGAAGATCACCAAGGCGATGAAGATGGTCGCCGCCGCCAAGCTGCGCCGCGCGCAGGAAGCGGCCGAGGCCGGCCGCCCCTATGCCGAGCGGCTGGAGAAGGTCGTTGCGAGCATCGCTTCGACGGTCACGGTCGGCCCGAATTCGCCCAAATTGCTCGCCGGTACCGGCCGCGATCAGGTTCACCTGTTCGTCGTCGCCACGTCGGACAAGGGCCTGGCGGGCGCGTTCAACACCAATATCGCGCGCCTGGCGCGCCGCCGCGCCGCCGAGCTGATCGCCGAGGGTAAGACGGTCAAATTCTACACGATCGGCCGCAAGGGTCGCGCCGTGCTCAACCGCCAGTATCGCGACCTTATGGTCCACGGGGTCGAGCCAGGCGATCTCGGCAAGCTCGGCTTCGCCGACGCACGCGGCTATGCCGACGACCTGATCGCGCGCTTCGAGGCGGGCGAGTTCGACGTCGCGCATTTGTTCTATTCGCGCTTCAAGTCGGTGCTGACGCAGGAACCGACCGAACAGCAGATCATCCCGGTATCGATCCCGGCGGGCGCCGCTGACACGACCGGCGTGAGCGCCGCGGTCGATTACGAGCCGGAAGAAGAGGAAATCCTCGCCGACTTGCTGCCGCGCAACGTCGCGATCCAGCTGTACCGCGCGATCCGCGAGAACGCCGCGTCGGAGCAGGGCAGCAAGATGACCGCGATGGACAATGCCACGCGCAACGCCGGCGACCTGATCAACAAACTGACGATCCAGTATAACCGCAGCCGCCAAGCCGCGATCACCACTGAACTCGTCGAGATCATTTCGGGCGCCGAGGCGCTGTAATTCTCCGCGTCGCCCCGGCGGAGGCCGGGGCCGCCATGTTGGCGGAGCTGACGCGTTTAACTCAGCGGCCCCGGCCTCCGCCGGGGCGACGAATTGAAGAAGCAAGGTAGGACATCATGGCAACCGCCCCGACCGCAGAAAAGCCCGCCCGCAAGCCGCGCGCGACCAAGCCCAAGGCCGCCGCTCCGGCCGGCGACGTGACGTCGACCGCCCCGGTCGCGACGACCAACAATGTCGGCACGATCAGCCAGGTCATTGGCGCGGTCGTCGACGTGAGCTTCCCCGACCAGCTGCCGGCGATCCTGTCGGCGCTCGAGACCGACAATAACGGCAACCGCTTGGTTCTCGAAGTCGCGCAGCATCTGGGCGAGAACACCGTCCGCACGATCGCGATGGACTCGACCGAGGGCCTGACTCGCGGCCAGAACGTCACCGACACCGGATCGCAGATCCGCGTGCCGGTCGGCCCGGCCACGCTCGGGCGCATCCTCAACGTCATCGGCGAGCCGATCGACGAGCGCGGCCCGGTCAACGCCACGCAGACCGCGCCGATCCACGCCGAGGCGCCGTTGTTCGTCGACCAGTCGACCGAGAGCTCGATCCTGGTCACCGGCATCAAGGTGATCGACCTGCTCGCGCCCTACGCCAAGGGCGGCAAGATCGGCCTGTTCGGCGGCGCCGGCGTCGGCAAGACCGTGCTGATCCAGGAGCTGATCAACAACATCGCCAAGGGCCATGGCGGCACCTCGGTATTCGCCGGCGTCGGCGAGCGCACGCGTGAGGGCAACGATCTCTATCACGAATTCCTCGACGCGGGCGTCATCGCCAAGGATGCCGACGGCAATGCCGTCAGCGAGGGTTCGAAAGTGGCTCTGGTCTATGGCCAGATGAACGAGCCGCCGGGCGCGCGTGCCCGCGTCGCTCTCTCGGGCCTGACCATCGCGGAATATTTCCGCGACGTCGAAGGCCAGGACGTGCTGTTCTTCGTCGACAACATCTTCCGCTTCACCCAGGCGGGCGCCGAAGTGTCGGCGCTGCTCGGCCGCATTCCGTCGGCGGTGGGCTATCAGCCGACCCTGTCGACCGACATGGGCGCGCTGCAGGAGCGCATCACCTCGACCAACAAGGGTTCGATCACCTCGGTGCAGGCCGTATACGTCCCCGCGGACGACTTGACCGACCCGGCGCCGGCGACCTCGTTCGCCCACTTGGACGCGACGACCGTGCTCAACCGCGCGATCTCGGAACTCGGCATCTATCCGGCGGTCGACCCGCTCGATTCGACCAGCCGCGTGCTCGAACCGCGCGTCGTCGGCCAGGAGCATTACGAGACGGCCCGCGCGGTCCAGTCGATCCTGCAGAAGTACAAGTCGCTGCAGGACATCATCGCCATCCTGGGCATGGACGAACTGTCGGAAGAGGATAAGCTCACCGTCAGCCGTGCCCGCAAGATCCAGCGCTTCCTGTCGCAGCCGTTCCACGTTGCCGAGGTGTTCACCAACATCCCGGGCGAGTTCGTGCAGATCGAGGACACGATCCGCTCGTTCAAGGCGGTGGTGAACGGCGAGTACGATCACCTGCCGGAAGCTGCCTTCTACATGGTCGGCGGCATCGACGGCGTCATCGCCAAGGCCGAGAAGCTGGCCGCGGAGGCGTAAGCTACTGCAAACCTTCTCCGCAAGGGAGAAGGATATGAAGGCTTGGCGGCTTGCTGCCTAGCCGAAGTTGGATGAGGGGACCCCGCTCTCGGTAGGGCGATCATCTCACCCAGCTCCGACTAAGGCCCTGACGGGCCTGAGTCTGCACAACCATCGGGTTGTTCCACCGGGTCAACGATGCTCCCAGCATCGTTGAGAAATCCTCGGGGGGAATTTCGGCCCGGTGGAACAACCCGATCCCAACGGGAGAGGGATTTAGGACAAGGCAATGCTGCATTTCGAACTCGTTACGCCCGAAAAGCTGCTCCGCTCGGAGGAAGTCTATCAGGTCGTCGTGCCCGGCACCGAGGGCGATTTCGGTGTGCTGGAGGGCCATGCCCCCTTCATGTCGACGATCCGCGACGGCAACCTCGCGATCTATCGCGCCGACAAGGCGGAGCCCGAACTGGTTCCGATCAGAGGCGGATTCGCCGAAGTATCGGCGAGCGGACTGACGGTGCTCGCCGAACAGGCCGGCTAAGCCTCCCCGATCACGACCGGCTACGAGACCCGCTGCTCGCGACGAGCTGCGGGTCTTGTCGTATCTAACGGCCGTGGATCACCCCATTCTGGCGTTTTTCGTCGGGCGCATCGCCGCCTGCCCTGTCGCCAAGCAAGCTCGATCCGGCATCTGCTTGGTTAGTAAATTGTCAAATCTTAGCCCCTACGAACCGGACCTGATCATGAAGGAACGAGGGGCATGAGCGCGTTCGGACGCCGTAGTGGATTGGGTGCCGGGCAGCCTGCGCGGCCGGCTTTCGGCGTGGCGCGTCCCATGCAGGGCGGGGGCGCACAGCCCGCCGCGGATACTGCCGAACAGTTTCCGCCGCTTCCCGATACGAACGAGATCGACACCGATCAGCCGGGCAATATGCCGGGCAGCAATGGCGACGCGATGGCGCGCCTGACCGAGCGTCAGAATTCCAGCGGCGAAGCCGCCGGCATGAAGGCCGAAGGGTTCGAGGCATCGGTCCACAAGATCAAGGAACAGGTGCTGCCGCGCCTGCTCGAACGCGTCGATCCCGAGGCCGCGGCCACGCTAAACAAGGACGAGCTGGCAGAGGAATTCCGCCCGATCATCGGCGAGGTGCTGGCGGAGCTCAAGCTCACGCTCAACCGCCGCGAGCAATTCGCGCTCGAAAAGGTGCTGGTCGACGAGTTGCTCGGCCTGGGGCCGCTCGAGGAGCTGATCGCCGACCCCGATATCAGCGATATCATGGTCAACGGCCCCAACCAGACCTTCATCGAAAAGAAGGGCCGGCTGGAGATCGCGCCGATCCAATTCCGCGACGAGGAACACCTGTTCCAGATCGCGCAGCGCATCTGCAACTCGGTCGGCCGCCGCGTCGACCAGACCACGCCGCTTGCCGACGCCCGCCTCAAGGACGGCAGTCGCGTCAACGTGATCGTCCCGCCGCTCAGCTTGCGCGGTACCGCGATCTCGATTCGCAAATTCTCCAACAAGCCGATCACGCTCGACATGATGGCGAGCTTCGGCTCGATGTCGCAGAAGATGGCGACCGCGCTCAAGATCGCCGGCGCGTGCCGGTTCAACGTCGTCATCTCGGGCGGTACCGGCTCCGGTAAGACGACGATGCTCAACGCCCTGTCGAAGATGATCGACCCCGGCGAGCGCGTGCTGACGATCGAGGACGCGGCCGAACTCCGGCTGCAGCAGCCGCATTGGTTGCCGCTCGAAACCCGCCCTGCCAACCTCGAAGGCCAGGGCGAAATCTCCATTCGCGACCTGGTCAAGAACGCACTGCGTATGCGGCCGGATCGCATCATCCTCGGCGAAATTCGCGGGTCGGAATGTTTCGACCTGCTCGCCGCGATGAACACCGGTCACGACGGATCGATGTGTACGCTCCACTCCAACTCCCCGCGCGAATGCCTGGGCCGTATGGAGAACATGGTGCTGATGGGGGACATCAAGATCCCGAAGGAAGCGATCAGCCGCCAGATCGCCGATTCGGTCGACATGATCGTCCAGGTGAAGCGCCTGCGCGACGGCAGCCGCCGCGTGACCAACATTACCGAGGTGATCGGCATGGAAGGGCCGGTCATCGTGACGCAGGAGCTCTTCAAGTTCGAATATCAGAGCGAATCGGCCGACGGTAAGATCATCGGCGAATATCGCGCGATGGGGCTGCGCCCCTACACGCTCGAAAAGGCGCGCCAATTCGGATTCGACCAGGCGTATCTCGAAGCCTGTCTCTGACGGGACGCCCGAGGCGTTTCAGCCAGTCATCGCCGCAACACCCCTAACGCGGTTAATCGCTATTTTACCCCGTATCCGCGCGGTCGCGACCGGTATAAGCGGGGGCATGCGCCGCCGCATGCTGCCCTTGCTGATGTTCGCCGCCTTGCCGTTGTGCGGGGCGATGGCGCCGGCGATGCCCGAACCGCCAGCCGAACGCGTCGTGCTCTCGCCCGATACCGAGGCGCAATGGGTGCCATTCGACCTCACGCCGGGTAACCAGATCCAATTCAAGATGACGGTCGACGGCCGGCCGGTCACCGCGATCCTGGATACCGGGTTCAGCCTGTCGGTGGTGTCGCGCCGGTTCGCCACCCGCTCCGGCCTGAAAGTCTCGGCCGGCGGCGAAGGCGTGGGCATCGGCGGATCGGTCGCGATGGGCCTGATCAACGGGGGAAATTTGGCGATCGGCGGCTTGACCCGCAGCGGCGGCCGATTAGGCGTACTCGACTTGCCAAGCGGTGCCACCGGCAACGGCGCCACGATCGACGCGGTGATCGGCAGCGACCTGCTGCGCCGCTATGCGCTCGACATCGACTTCGCCGCACAGCGTTTCCGCCTGTTGCCGAGCGGCCGCATGCCCTTTTCCGGCCAGACCGCGCCGCTGGCGATGGCCCTGCGCGACCAATTCTATGTCAGCGAGATGTCGATCGACGGCACGCGACTGCGCCCGATGATCGTCGACACCGGCGACGGCGCGACGATCACCATGTCGGACGAGGCATGGAAATCGGTCGGCGGCGTCAAGCCGACCACGACCACCACCATTTCGTACAGCATCGCCGGACCAGTCACGTCCGAGCTGACCGTGCTGCCCGCGGTCCGCGTCGGCGAGACGATGGTGCGCGAAGCCGAAGCGCGGATCGAGCCTGGCCGTGGCTTTTCGGCGCAGATGGGCGCGGCGGGGCGTATCGGGCTGGGCTATCTGCAGCGCTATCGCGTGCTGCTCGATCCCGGCGCTGGCCGGATGGTGATGGCGGCCGGCGCCGATGTCGACCGTCCGCCGCTGCGGTCGACCAGCGGCTTGCTGCTCGGCTTCTATAGCGATCGCCTGCGCGTGCTCCATGTCATGCGCGGTAGCCCGGCGGCCAGCACCGGCTGGCAAGCGGGCGACGAAATCTGCAGCGTCGACGGCCAGCCGATCACGCCCAATTACGCCAGCGAGCCGATCGCGACCTGGTCGGTCGCCGATCCCGGCCGAACCGTGCGCCTGGGCATCTGCGGCGGCGCCGAGCGCAAGCTGACGCTGGAGCGCTTCTATTGAGCGCAGGCGGGTTGGATCGTCTCAAGGCCTGGCAGATGGCGGCGGTGCTCGCGGTCGTCGCGCTCGCCTTGCGCGCCTGGGATTTCGGCAATCCAGTCATCCATGTCGACGAGCAATATTATCTGCTGGTCGGCGACCGCATGGTGCACGGCGCGATACCCTATCTCGACATCTGGGACCGCAAGCCGGTTGGACTGTTCCTGCTCTACGCAGCGATGCGGCTGCTGCCGGGCGACGGCGTCATCGCCTATCAATTGGTCGCGAGCCTGTTCGCCACCGCGACCGCCTATATCGTGTGGCGCGCGGCGTTACGGACGGGAGCAAGCCGGACGGGGGCGCTGGCGGCAGGCGCGGCCTATCTGATCTGGTTGCCGTTGCTGGGCGGGCGCGGCGGACAATCGCCGGTCTTCTACAATCTGTTCGTTGCCGGCGCAGCGCTTATCGCGCTCCACTTGCCCGAGCGCGCGCGGGCAGGCGCGACTCGCGCGATCGTCACTTGGGGAACGTTCGCCTGCCTGCTCGGCGGGTTGGCGATCCAGACCAAATACACGCCCGCAATCGAAGGCGCGTTCATCGGTTGCGCCCATCTCTGGTATCTGCGCCGTGCCGGCGCGGGCTGGGCGACGTTCGCGGGAGCAGCCTTGATGTGGCTGTTGGCAGGCCTGGCGCCGACATTGGCGATAGCGGGCTATTACTGGCATCTCGGCCCGCAGGCATTCGACGCCTTCTGGTTCGCCAACGTCACGTCGATCTTCCTGCGCGCGGGCTATCCGGCCGATCAATTGGCGATGCGGCTGCTCGGCATCGTCGCCAGCTTGTCGCCGTTGATCGTGTCGGCTGCGATCGCATGGGCATGGCGGCCCCGCGCCGATCGAAGCGAGGAAGCGCTGATCGGGTTCGGCTGGCTGGCGGCGGCCGGCGGCGGGTTTCTGCTGATCGGCACATTCTTCGACCACTACGCATTGCCGCTGGTGGCGCCGATCGCGGTGGTCGCGGCTCGCGCGCTGGGCCGGTCGTCGCGGCTGCTCATCGCAACGCTGGCGCTCGGGCTGCTGCTCAACGTCGTCGAGCGCGGGATCAAGAGCAACGATGGCGAAGGCGCTTACGCGGTGGCGGAATTGGTCAGGGCCAACAGCCATGGCGGCTGCCCCTATGTCTTTATCGGCGACACCTTCACCTACGAGCGCGCCGGCACCTGCCTGCCGACGCGCTACGCCTTTCCGAATCTGTTGGCCTATACCACCGAGCAGGGCGCGACCGGGATTGACGAGGCGGCCGAAGTCCGGCGCATCCTCGCGGCGCGGCCACCGGTTATCGTCACGTCGACGCGCCTGCTCGGCATCTGGAACCCGGGCAGCCTGGCTGCGCTGAAGGCGGCGCTGGGCGGCTATCGCGTGATCTACAGCGTGCCGCGCGCCGATTATCGCACTTTGGTCTATCTGCGCCGCGACCTGCCCGCCCGCGAAGTACCGGCTACAATTGGAACGCCACAGCCGCTGCGATGATCGCGCCGATCAGCGCGAATACCTGAAGATTGCGCCAATCGACCAACGACACGCGATCGAGATCGGCACGCTTGCGATGGCGCCAGTCGACAAGGCCGGCCGCGAGCGCCGTCAGCGCCAGGACGGCCGCGACCGCCCCGGCGATCTGTTTCGCCGAAAAACCCACGATATCTAGTGGCCGAGCTTCTCGATCTTTTCCTGCAACCGGGCCAATTCGGCCTTGAGCGCAGAGACGTCGTCCTCGCCGCCGGCCGGCTTCGGCGACGCACTCGCGCTCGTGCTCGCCTGCGGCTTGAACGCGGAGGTCGCCGCTTCGAACATCGCCATGTTGCGCTTGGCGATCTCGGCGAAGGGCGAGTTGGCGAACGCGCCCTCGACCGCCGATTTGAACTGTTCCTGATTGCGGCGGAAACTGTCCATCGAGGCTTCGAGATAGCTCGGAACGAACGCCTGCATCGAATCGCCGTACATCGCGATCAACTGGCGCAGGAAATTGACCGGCAGCATCGTCTGGCCGCGCGCTTCCTCTTCCATGATGATCTGGGTCAACACGTTGTGCGTGATGTCCTCATCGGTCTTGGCGTCGACCACCTTGAAATCGCGCCCTTCGCGCGTCATCGCGGCGAGATGGTCGAGCGTGATGTAGGACGAGCTTTCGGTATTATAGAGTCGACGATTGGCGTATTTCTTGATGATCACCGGGCCGTCAGTGGCCGCCTGCTTCTTCATGATGGGGACGCCCCTCCAATGATTTCTCGCGGCTGTACCATCAATGCATGACGCACCGCAACATGGGCCGCGTCCATTACCGTTGTTCCTCGACATGCTGCGCGAAGAGACCGCAGCATCGCCCGAGCGCCGCGCCGCCGCACTGGCTGGGCTGAAGGCGTATCAAGAGGCGCCGCGCAAGGGCAAAAGGCGTCTCGCACCGATACGATACAGACAGCAGCGGGCCCGCCTTCGGGACTATGGTGGCGCTGGCCGGCCGGTGATCTTCGTGCCGTCGCTGATCAACCCGCCTTTCATCCTCGATCTTGCGCCGCAAAATTCCTTGTTGCGCTGGTGCAGCGAACAAGGGCTGCATCCCTATTTGCTCGATTGGGGCGAGCCGTCGCCGGCCGATCTCGCGCTGGACGTGACCGCGCATGTCGAGCGCATCCTGTTGCCAACGATCGCCAGGTTCGACGAGCCGCCCTTGCTGGTCGGCTATTGCCTGGGGGGCACGCTGGCACTCGGCGCTGCGGCGGCCGGCGGCGTCGCGGGCGTCGCGCTGATTGCCGCGCCCTGGCATTTCGCCGGCTTTGGCGGCGCGCGCGCGGCGATCGGCGAGTTGTGGCAATCGGCCAAGCCCTCGTGCGAACGGATGGGGCTGGTGCCGATGGAAGTGCTGCAGACCGGGTTCTGGCGCCTCGACCCGGGCCGCACGGTGAGCAAGTATGAGGCGTTCGGGCGTATGGAACCGGGCAGTCCCGCCTGGGACGGGTTCATCGCGCTGGAGGATTGGGCGAATGCCGGTGCGCCCTTGCCCTATGCGGCTGGCCGGCAGCTGTTCGAGGAATTCGTCGGCGACGACCTGACCGGCAAAGGCGGTTGGACCGTCGCAGGCCGCACGGTCGATCCGCACGCTCTCCCCTGCCCGGCGGTCGAATTCGTCTCGCTCAGCGATCGCATCGTTCCGAAGGAAAGCGCCGCGGACTTGGCAAACCGTCACGATTTGGGCGCCGGCCATGTCGGCATGATTGTGGGTGGCCGGGCGAAGGTACAATTGTGGGAGCCGCTGGCGCAGTGGTTAAAGCGCGCCTAGATAGCCGCCAAACCCACACCTGAATCGGAGTCTCCATGACCGACATCGTCATCACCGCCGCCAAGCGTACACCGGTCGGCAGCTTCATGGGCGCGTTCGGCGGGACTCCGGCGCACGAGCTTGGCCGCATCGCGATCGAGGCCGCGCTGGCACAGGCGGGAGTCGCGGGCGAGGAAGTGTCCGAAGTCATCCTGGGCCAGGTGCTGACCGCCGCCCAAGGCCAAAATCCGGCCCGCCAGGCGTCGATGGCAGCGGGCGTGCCCAAGGAAATCCCCGCTTGGGGCGTCAACCAAGTGTGCGGATCCGGTCTGCGGACGGTGGCGCTGGCGGCTCAGGCGGTCGCGACCGGCGATGCGCGGATCGTCGTCGCCGGCGGCCAGGAGTCGATGTCGCTGAGCGCGCATGCCCAGACCATCCGCGCCGGGCAGAAGATGGGAACGCTCGAGCTGATCGACACGATGATCCGCGACGGCCTGACCGACGTCTTCAACGGCTATCATATGGGGATCACCGCCGAAAACCTGGCCGAGCAGTATCAGATCACGCGCCAGATGCAGGACGAGTTCTCGGTCCGCTCGCAGAACCTGGCCGACGCGGCGCGCTCGTCGGGCCGGTTTCGCGACGAGATCGTCCCGGTGACGATCAAGGGCCGCAAGGGCGACACGGTAGTCGCCGACGACGAATATATCCGTTCGGGCGTGACCATCGACAGCGTGTCGGGCGTGCGTCCGGCGTTTAAGAAGGACGGCACGGTGACCGCAGCCAATGCTTCGGGCCTGAACGACGGCGCGGCCGCCTTGGTAATGATGTCGGCCGACGAGGCGGCGAAGCGCGGCGCCCCGGTGCTCGCGCGGATCGCGAGTTGGGCGTCGGCCGGGGTCGACCCCTCGATCATGGGCATCGGCCCGGTGCCGGCGACACGCCGCGCGCTGGAAAAGGCCGGCTGGTCGATCGCCGATCTCGATCTGATCGAGGCCAATGAGGCGTTCGCCGCGCAGGCGCTGTCGGTCGGCAAGGAGCTCGGCTGGGATCCCGACAAGGTCAACGTCAATGGCGGCGCGATCGCGATCGGCCACCCGATCGGCGCATCGGGCGCGCGCGTGCTGACGACTCTGCTCTACGAGATGGCCAAGCGCGACGCGAAAAAGGGCTTGGCGACGCTCTGCATCGGCGGCGGCATGGGAATCGCGATGTGCGTCGAGCGGTAACCAGCACGTCATAGGGTTCTTTAATTACGCGATTCGCTACGGGCGCGTAATCTTTGCCATAGGGCGTTGCAGATTTACCACGCTACCCCTGAAAACGCCGGGGGTAGCGGGATGCTGAACCTTGCATGAATGAGGCCGGAAGGGTTCTATCGTCGAACCGAGGCATTTAGACCTCGTCGACAAGGGGCCTTCAATTATGAACCTACAGCGTTTCCTAGGCGCAACCGCGCTTGTTGGCGTTCTGGCGGCACTGCCGACAGTCGCCCAAGCAAAGTCCGACACGCCCAATGCGACTCCAGTCCTGGCCACAGCGCCGCAGACTGATCCTCAAACCGCCGCTACCGACGACGGCAAGCCGAACAAGGACGAGATCATCATCACGGGCTCGCGCATCGCTCGCCCGACCCTGTCGTCGCCCGTTCCGATCACGACGGTTACGGCTGAAGATCTGCTCGCCAACGGCCAACTCAACGTCGGCGACGCACTCAACAACCTGCCGGCACTGCGCTCGACGTTCAGCCAAGCCAACTCGACCCGGTTTATCGGAACCTCGGGCCTCAATCTGCTCGATCTGCGTGGACTTGGCACCGCGCGCACTCTGGTGCTGGTCAATGGCCGCCGCCACGTTACCGCGTCACCCGGCGACTATCTGGTCGACACCAACACCATCCCGGACGACCTGCTCGAGCGGGTCGACATCGTGACGGGCGGCAGCTCAGCCGTCTACGGTTCGGACGCGGTCGCGGGCGTCGTCAACTTCGTCATGAAGCGCAACTTCACCGGCCTCAAAATCTCGGGGCAAAGCGGCATTTCGTCACACGGTGACCGAGGCAGCTATTTCGGGTCGATCGCCGCCGGTACGAACTTCGCCGGTGGCCGGGGCAACATTGCCGTCGCTGCCGAATATTCGAAGAATAACGCGCTCTACCTGACCGATCGCGATTACCTGACCGGCGCGTTCAGCGGCCGCAACCAGTTCAACACCGATTCCGATACCACACTGGACGGCACGACCGGTTCGAACGGCATCATCGACCAGCACTTCTATAGGGGCGTACGCAACGGCTCGATCTCGGACGGCGGCGAGTTGGTCGCGATCTGCCCGCGCACCGTAGACGGCGGCCCCGCAGCCGGCACCACCCTGCCCGGCAGGTGTCGCGCCAGCCGGGTAACCGGCGCGTCGGCAAACAACGCCGAGCGCTACATGTTCATGCCGGACGGTTCGCTGATGCTCAGCCAGCCGACGATCGATTTCCGCGACATCACCAACGGCATCAGTTCGAATACCGTGGGCGGTCTTGGCTCGACACTGAACAACACCGGTCAGCTCGATCCTGAGCTAGAGCGTATTTCGGTCAGCCTGTTGGCGCATTTCGATGTCTCGCCGGCTTTCAAGCCGTTCGTAGAAGCCAAGTTCGTCCGCATCAACGCCAATCAGGAAGGCCAGCCGAGCTTCTTCCAGGGCTCGCTGGCCGGGTTCTTCGCGACCACCGACGAGCAGTTCGCGGCGATCAAGGAACTGCGGTGCAACAATCCGTTCCTGAGCAATCAGGCGCTGCAGACGCTGCAGTCGATCGGCCGTTGCGCCAACCCGGCGACCGGCCTGCTGACGCTTAGCCGCTTCAACGTCGACTTCGGCGGCCGCGGCGAACTGCACCGCCGCGACACCTTCCGTATTGTTGGTGGCGTCGAGGGCACGTTCAATGAGGATTGGCGCTATGAAGTGGCGGTCAATTACGGTCAGCTCGACACGCACATGACGTCGTTGAACAACCTCAAGTTGTTCGATCTCAACGGCAACCTCGACGGCTTCCTGCTCGCCGAAGACGCCGTCGTGGCGCCGGCCGGATTTACGGGGAGCAACTTCGCTACCGGTGCGAACGGCCAGAAGGTCATCTGCGGGATCAACGCCGGTGCTGGCGGTAACGTCCGTCCGGACTGCGTGCCGATCAACTTGTTCGGCAGCGGTGCACCGTCGGCCGCGGCGCTGAAGTTCATCAACACCACCGCAACCCGCGTCGAACGCGCCACCGAGCTCGACATCACGGCGAACCTTACCGGCGATCTTTCGCAGCTCTTTTCCCTGCCGGGTGGCCCAGTCGCGTTCAACATCGGCACTGAATATCGTCGGGAAACCGCGCGTTCGGTCTATGACGCTCTGACCCAGTCGGGTGGCACCTTCCTCAATGCCATCCAGCCGTTCCTGCCGCCGGCATTGGAGATCAAGGAAGCGTTCGCGGAAATCAACATTCCGATTCTCAAGGACTTGCCGTTTGCGCAGGAATTGACGATTGCCGGCGCTGGTCGCGTATCAGACTATAATACGGCAACCGGTACGGTATGGACCTACAACCTCTCGGGAATCTGGGCACCGGTCAGGGATATCCGTTTCCGCGCCGGTTATTCGAAGTCCGTACGTGCGCCGACCCAGAGTGATCTGTTTTCGCCGTTGTCGCAGAACTTCGCCTCGGTGGGCGATCCCTGTGATATCGCCAACATCAACAACGGCACGGGCGGCAGCACAAACCGCAAGGCGAATTGCGCAGCTGCTGGTGTGCCGGTCGGGTTCGTCAACACCCCGGCGCGTACCCAGACGCTCAGCTATCTGGATGGCGGCAACTCACAGCTGACGGCGGAGACGTCGAACAGCTGGACCTACGGTGCGGTGATCACACCTCGCTTCGCGCCTGGACTCGTGCTGACCTTCGATTACTATAATATCAACGTAAAGAACCTGATTGCATCGCTGGGTCTGCAGACGATCCTCAATCAGTGCTACGACGCGCCGTCGCTGAACAACCAATATTGCGCGCTGCTCAATCCGCGTAACTCAACCACCCACGAATTTGCGACGCCTTATGTCGGTTCGTCGGGCCCGGTTAACTTCGCGCGGCAACAGACTCGCGGTCTGGACGTCGACTTGTCCTATACCCGCACTGTCCTAGGCGGTCGTTTGTCGCTTCGGGGTATCGGGACCTATGTGTTCGAGAAGACCAACTATCTCGATCCGGTCAACCCGAACAATCCGGACCGTCAGTTGAGCGAACTAGGCGATCCCCAGTTCGAGGCACAGGCATCTGTCGCTTACGAGACCCAGGGTGGATTCAGCCTGCGGTATCAGGCACGTTACATCGGCAAGATGACGATCGGCACTTACGAGGCACAACATTCGTTCAACGGCAACCCGCCGACGAACGCCGATCTCACCGCCGAAGTCTGGTACCCAGCGACATGGTATCACAACGTCCGCTTGGGCGCGACGATCAGCAAGAAGTATGAGTTCTATGCTGGCGTCGACAATTTGTTCGATACCAAGCCGCCGTTCTTGCTGACCGGCACTGGCGCAGGAAGTTCGATCTACGATAACGTGGGCCGCTTCTTCTATGCCGGTTTCAAGCTGAAGTTCCGCTAAGCGGGGCAAAGACACATAAAATGGGGCCGTCTCGCGAGAGGCGGCCCCTTCTTTTTTGGCTTGCCAAGCGGCCGCGGACAGCGCTGGTTGAACCGCCCAACCGGTTAATCGATTCGCTCGAACCGCGTCCCCAGTCCAGTCAGCAATTCATATTGCGACATGCCCGACTGCGCCGCCGCGCGCGGCAGGTCGAAATCGACCGTGAGCCAATCGCCCTCGGCCACATCGTGGCCGGTCACGTCGATCGCGATCAGATCCATCGACACGCGACCGATCAACGGCAGGACCGTATCCCCTAGCAATGCCCCCCCACGGCTCGAAAAGCCCCTGAAATAGCCGTCGGCGTAGCCGTAATTGAGGATCGCCACATCGGTATCCGCCGGGGCGACCCAGGTCGCGTTGTACCCGACCGCTTCCCCTGCCCGCACAGTGCGGCGCTGGAGCACCTGCGCTTCGGGAAAGGCTACTTGGGCGATGACGCCGGCAAGCTCGGGCCGGGGAACGCCGCCATAGAGCGCGAGGCCCGGCCGCGTGAGGTCGAACATGTAATCCGGCCCTAGCGCGATCCCGGCGGAATTGGCGAGGCTCAGCCGTCGCGCCGCTACCTTTTCGGCCATCGCGACGAACCGGCCGCGCTGCTCGCTATTCTGCGCGCTTTCGTCGTCGGCCGACGCGAGATGGCTCATCACCGTATCGATCGTGAGCCCGTCGAGCGCGCCGGCGGCGAGATCGCCCTCGTCCAGCCCGAGTCGGTTCATGCCCGTATCGAGCATGACATGGGATGCGCCGCCACCTGCGCTCCGCCAGCGGCTGGCCTGCGTGGCCGTGTTGAGCACCGGCGTCGCGATGCCCGACAGCGCCAGCTCCATGTCCTCGTCGCGCACACCGTGGAACACCGACAGGCTGGGCAGTCCGAGCGACGCGAGTGCGGCGGCTTCGGCCCAGGTGGCGACGAAGAAATCGCGGCATCCCGCGGCCGCAAGAGTCTGGGCGACCCAGGAGGCGCCGAGCCCATAGCCATCGGCCTTGATCGCCGCGCCGCACGCCGCGGTCCCGCTCAGTCGCGCCAGCGCGCGCCAATTGGCCACAAGCGCGTCGGCATCGCGACGCAGGCGAAGGGGAAGCTCGAACATTCGCGCTGCCTAGCGGGAGGCGGCGCGGCGTGCCACCCCTGCGCCGGGTTCAATCCGGAAGCTTGTCGCCTTTCCACTTCAAGCCCCAGAGCGACACCAGCAACGCCATCAACACCACGATCCAGGTGTACCACAGCCCCGCATAAGGATTGCCGGTCTTTGCGACGATATATTGGCTGATGAAGGGCAGGAAGCCGCCGAAATAGCCGGTGCCGATATGATAAGGGATCGACATCGAACTGTAGCGGATGCGCGCCGGAAACATCTCGGCGAGCAAGGCCGCGACCGGGCCGTAAGTCGCCCCCGCCAGTGCGCCCATCACCAGCATCGCGAAGATGATGACCGCGATCCCGATCGCCGTCGGGCGTACCTTGTCGAGCTTGTATCCATTGGCAGCGAGCGCCGCGTCGAGCCCGGCCGGGCTGATATCGGGCACCGCGTCTCCGCCTATGATCACCGCGATCGCGGGCGTGGTATCCTTGGTATAGGCGATGCCCTTTTTGGAGAAATAGTCGAGCAGCTGGCCGCATTCGTCGACCTGCTTCGCGGCGAACGGATCATAGGTGCAATGCGGCCCCGACACGATCACCGGAGCGCGCTTCGCGGCATGGGCGAGATCGGGATTGGCGGCGCTGCCTATGACCCAGAAGATCGGGAACAGCAGGGCAAGGGTCACCGCATATCCGATCACGATCGGCCCCTTGCGACCGACGCGATCGGACAGCCGCCCGAAATAGATGAACCAGAACAATCCCGCGCCGCCGGCGACCCCGACGATGAGTTGCGCGGTGGTTTCCTCGACCCGCATCGTCGTCGTCAGGAACGACAGGGTGGAAAAGAGCGCGGTGTACCAGATCACGGTCAGGCCGGCGGCGACGCCGAACAAGGCGACGAACAGGCGCTTGAGGTTGCCGGGATAAGTGAAGCTGGAAATGATCGGGTTCTTGACCGTCTCCCCTGCTTCCTTGATCGCCCGGAACACCGGGCTCTCGCTGAGCTTGAGCCGCATCCACAACGATACCGCGAGCAGCACCAGCGAGAACAGGAACGGAAACCGCCATGCCCAGGCCGACCAGGCCGCTTCGCTCACGGCAAGCTTGGTCAGCAGCACCACCGCCAGGCTGAGGATGAAACCGCCCGCGACGCAGGCCTGGATGAAGCTGGTATAGAAGCCCGATTTGCCCGGCGGCGAATGCTCAGCGACATAGATCGCCGCCCCGCCATACTCGCCGCCCAGCGCCAGCCCCTGCAAGACGCGCAACAGGATGATGATTCCCGGCGCCCATAGGCCGATCTGGGCGGCGGGCGGGATCAAGCCGACTCCCGCCGTCGCTATGCCCATCAAGGTGATCGTGACGAGGAAGGTATATTTGCGCCCGAGCTTGTCGCCGAGATAACCGAACAGCACCGCGCCCAGCGGACGGAAACCGAACCCGACCGCGAAACCCGCCCAGGCGAGCAAAGTCTGGACCATCTCGTTTCCCGCCGGGAAGAACGCCGCGCCGATGATCTTGGCCAAGGTGCCGTAGATGAAGAAATCGTACCACTCGAACGCGGTGCCGAGCGACGATGCCGCGATGACCAGCCGGATGTCGGATGGGCTGGGATCGGGCCGCAACTCTTCCGCCATTACCGTCGCCATCGATGATTCCCCCTGTTTTGCCGCCGGTGTAGCGTGTCGCGTGACGGCGGCAAGCTTGATGCTTGGCCGCGATGCTTGACGTTATCGGTGCGTGGGCGTAACGGGCCCGGCCTCGGGTGGCGAGTCCGCCCGATACGTGAGGACACTGCATGTTTGGACGCAAGATCATAACGGGGCTCCGCTCCGTCCGCGTCCCGCGCCAGCCCTAGCGCAAGCCCTTGCGCGCCGGCCCGCGGGCATCGGGCGCGCCGATCTCCACAACCACTGAAAAGAGCTGTCGCGTGCGTGCGCCTTTGCGCGCGTGCGGCACGAAGGAGATGTCATGGGCGAGTTGCGCCTGGTGGCGACGCTGTTGCGCCACCTGATCGATACTCATCGAAGCTCCGCTCAGGTCAGCCGCGCGCTGATCGAGTGGAGCGAAACCAATGCGAGCTGGCTGGCGGGCAAGACCATCAAGGATGTGACGGTCGACCTCGGCTGGATCGAGAAAATGGCGAAGCGCGCGGCGAAAGCGGGCGATGCCGACGACGCGCTGGCGACGCTGACCGCGTCGTTGGGCGACATGCTGCAGCTGGGCGAGTTCGACCGCCGTCTGCTGTTCTACGCGCTCGTGTTCGAGCGACGCCCGCGTGCCAACGCGCTGGCGCGAGCCATGGCGCGCGCGCAAGTCGACATGGCGGCGATGATCGGCATCGCGGCCGGCGCACCCAGCGCCGGCGCCACGCGTGCCAGCCCGGTGATGCGGCTGGGCCTGTTCGAGCTGTCGCAGGAATATCTGTCCGCGCCGCGGATAGAGACGGCCTGGCGGTTCGAACGCCTGCTCGATCGCGGCATCGAGGATGGCGAGGAAATCGTCACCGCGATGGTCGGCATGCGCCAGCAGGCACGCCTGCCGCTCGACGCATTCCCGCAGGCCAAGGGCTACGCCGACATGCTCGCGCGGATGCTGCGCGGCGCGGTCGCAACGCGCGCCGAGGGGGTCAACATCCTGATCCACGGACCGCCGGGGACGGGCAAGACCGAGTTCGCGCGCAGCCTGGCGGCAGCCGCGGGCGTGGTCTTGTTCGCTGTCGGCGAGAATGTGTTCGATGGCGAGGAACCGACCCGCGATGACCGGATCGAGTCGCTCATGATCGGCCAGCGAGCATTCGCGACACGGGGCAATACCGTGCTGCTGTTCGACGAGTTCGAGGATTTGATCGGCGATGCGGCACGCGGAAGCTGCAATTCGATCCATGGGCGGCAGGGCTCAAAGGTATTCGTCAACCGGATGCTGGAAACCAACAAGCTGCCGGTGATCTGGACCAGCAACGCGATCGGCAACGTCGATCCCGCCATTCTGCGGCGGATGAGCTTCGTGCTGCACATGAAGCAGCCGTCGGCGCGGGCGGCGCGGCAAGTGCTCGCGCGGATCGCGGCGGAGGAAGGCGTGGCGGTACCCGCGGCGTTCGACGCGCTGGTCGCGCGGGCGCCAGAAGCCGCGAGCATTGCGCGTGTCGCGATCCGATCGGCAAAGCTCGGCGGCGACGATGCGGTGGCCGCGGCCGAATCGCTCGTCACGGCGCTGTCGGGGCGGTTGCGCCCGGTCGAAGGCACCGCGGCGTTCGACCCCGCGCTGGTCGAGGCGGACATCGACGTCGCTGCCTTGCTCGATCGCGTAACGCGGCCGGACAGCCCTCGCGACTTCTCGCTGCTGCTGACCGGCCCGCCGGGCACCGGCAAGACCGCGCTGGCGCATCATCTGGCCGAGCGGCTCGACCGGCCGCTGATCGTCAAACGCGCGTCAGACCTGTTGTCCAAATGGGTCGGCGGGACCGAGGCGAACATTGCCGACGCCTTCGCCGAAGCGCGCGAGGAGGAGGCAGTGCTGCTGTTCGACGAGATCGATTCGATCCTCGCCGATCGCGGCAACGCGCAGGCGAGTTGGGAAGTGAGCCAGGTCAACGAATTGCTGACCTGGTTCGAACGGCATCCGTTGCCGTTCGTCGCGGCGACCAACCATGCGGCGAAGCTCGATCCGGCGGCGATGCGGCGGTTCGTGTTCAAGCTCGAACTGAGCGCACTGTCCCCGGCGCGCGCGGCCCAGGCGTTCGAACGGACGTTCGGCGTTCCTGCTCCGCGCACGTTGGCAGAATTGCGCGGCGTGACGCCGGGCGATCTCGCGGTGGTGGCGCGCGGGCTGCGCTTCGCCGAGGCGCAACTGGAACCCGAAGCGCTGGTGGCGTTGATCGCGAGGGAGGTGGCGTCGCGGCCGGAGAGTGGCGGGCGGATCGGGTTTTGATGAGCCGATCCCTCGCCCTTCTTTCTAAACGCTTCCCCGGCGGAGGCCGGGGCCCAGTTGCAATGAACTCTCAGCGGCGCGGCGCCGTCTCCGCCTCATCGATACTGGGCCCCGGTCTTCGCCGGGGAGGCGTGGAAGATAGGGTGGCGGGGCGGCACCTCACGCCCCCACTCATCAAGGTTTTCGCGTCGCGACGTTGTTGCTCCGATCGCGATCGGGCAGCTTATGGTCGGGATCGAGCTCCGCCCGGACGACATTCCCTCGCGGCACCGCGATGTCGGTCGCGGCCTGGCGGATCCACGTCTCCGCCGGCAGCACGATGTCGGTCGTCCGCCCGTCGGCATAGGTCACGCGCAACGTCGCCGGCATGACGAGCTTGTCGCACGACACGACGCGGACCAGCGGCGTTCCGTCCTTCGCCACGGTGATATTGTCGACCGCCAGATCCATCTGCCAATTGTTCGCGTACCAGCCGCGCCACCACCAGGACAGGTCCTCGCCACTCTCGCTCTCCATCGCGCGGAAGAAGTCGGCGGGCTTGGGATGCTTGAACGCCCAGGCAGCGATGAAGCGGCGGAACGCGGCATCGAACCGCTGCGGCCCGAGGATCTGCTCACGCAGCAAAACGAGCCCAAGCGCCGATTTGAAATAGGTCACGGGGTGGCGGTATTTGTTCAGGATCGTGTCCGACCGCGACAGGATCGGCGGGGCATCGGGATCGGCCAGGATCGGCAGGATTTCGTCGACCGGATTGCCGCCGCCGGGCGCATATTCGCCGTCGCGCTTGGGAGCATATTCGCCGCGGTTGAACTCGTCCGATTCGTAGGTGTCGATGAAGGTGTTGAAGCCTTCGTCCATCCAGGCATGGCGGCGCTCGTCGAAGCCGACGATCATCGGGAACCAGCTGTGCCCGATCTCATGCGCGCTGATCCAGAACAGTTCCTTGCCCTTGTCCTCGACGCCGTCGAACACGATGCCGGGATATTCCATGCCCGATGCCGGGCCGGCGATGTTGATCGCGGCCGGCCAGGGATAGGGGAACCACTTCGCCGAATAACGCTCGACGGCATCCTTCATATATTCGGTCGAGCGTGCCCATTTGTCGGGGCCAGCCGATTCCGCCGGATAGAAGGACATGGCGAGCGACGACTTGCCGCCGGGAAGGTTGATCCGCGCTGCATCCCAGGCAAACGCCGATGACGCGCTGAACGCGACGTCGCGGCTATTGTCCATGTGGAAATGCCAGGTCAGCGGACCGGTCCTGGGCCGCGTGATCGGGTCGCCGATCCGCTCGGGCTCGCGGATCATCACCGTACGATCGCTGCGCCGCGCCGCCGCCAGCCGGGCCTGTTGCTGCGGGGTCAGCACGTCCTGCGGATTCACCAGCTCGCCCGATCCGGCGACGATCATATCCGAGGGAACGGTGATGAAATAATCGAAATTGCCGTATTCGAGGTAGAATTCCTGCGCGAGATAGGGCGCCGTGTCCCAGCCGCGAAGGTCATCGAACACCGCCATGCGCGGATACCATTGCGCCACCGAATAGATCGGCGCCCCGTTCTTCGCGGTCATCCAGCCGGTGCGCCCACCGAACGCGTCATTGGGCACTTCGTAATGATAGCGGATATGGATGACCGCCTTGCCGCCCGCCGCGAGCGGCGCCGGCAACCGCAGCTGTGCGCGCGTGTCGCTGATCAGCGGCGCCACTGGAACGGCGGCCTTGCCGAGCGTCACCGACACCTGGTCGAGCGTCATCCCCTCGGTGTTGCCGCGGGGCGCTCCGCCTTGCGCCATGCTGCCGCGCGATCCGGGGCGGTAGAGGTTCTGGTCGAGCTGGAGCCACAGCACATCGAGCGCGCTCGGGCTGGCATTGGTATAGGTGATCGCGACCTCGCCCTTGATCGTGTGCGCCGCGGGATCGAGCGTCGCGTGGATCACGTAATCGGCGCGGTTCTGCCAATAATCGGGGCCGGGCAGGCCGTCGCCGCCGCGATAGCGATTGACCGCCTGGCCCATGTCGAACGGCGCGAAAGTCTCGCGCGGTTGGTAGCTGGAGGGGCTTGCGCCGGTCGTCGCCACGAGAATGAGTGCGGCGGCGGAGAAGCGGGCCAGGCGGCTGAACATCGGGGAGGATCCTGGGCTCGAGGAGGGATTGCCCTTCCGCCACAATGACGAACAATTGTCCAGCAGGGTGGTCTTCGTCGCTGGCCACCCTCACCCTTCCGGCGCTTCGCGCCTCCCTCCCTCTCCCAATGGGAGAGGGAAGGGGCCCGCCGCCGAAGGCGGTGGGAAGGGAGAGGGTGACTAACTCCCGGCCGAGAGTATTTCGATCACCTCGACCGCATCGGGCCGTCCGGGAAGCGACACCGTCTCCCCGTCCGCCGCGCCGATCAACGCTCGTGCGAGCGGCGCCGAAAAGGCGATCAGCCCCGCCGCCGGATCGGCTTCGTCGTCCCCCACGATTCGAATCACCCGCTCGCTGCCGTCCACCGCAATCCGCACGCGCGAGCCGAACGCAATCTCATCGGTCGGCGGCACCGGCGCGACGATCGCCGTCACGCGACGCGTGTGCCAGTAGCGCAGGCTGCGCGCGATTTCCTCTCGCCGAATTTCGTCGGCATCCGCCTGCTCGGCTTCGAGCGCGGCGATGCGAGCGTCGATCAGCGCCGGCCCGCCTTCGGTGACCAGGTTCGGTCCCGCCGGGATCGGCAGCTCGAAGCGCGGCTCCTTATGTTCCTCGTCGCTCTCGCGGCGGAACGCGACGCTCATTGCCGGTCCTTGCCGAGCAGCCGGATGATCGCCGAGAAATCGAGCCCGCCATTCCCGGCATCGTTGAACGCCTGGTACAGCTCGGCCGCCTTCGCCCCCATCGGCGTATCCGCATCGACCGAAGCCGCCGCTTCCATTGCCAGCCGCAGATCCTTGAGCATCAGCGCGGTCGCGAAGCCGCCTTGATAATCGCGATCGGCGGGCGTCTCCGGCCCGACACCAGGCCAGGGCGCATAAGAGGTGAGCGACCAGCTCTGGCCCGAACTCACGCTGGCGATGTCGAAGAATTTCTGCGGGTCGAGGCCGAGCTTGTCGGCCAGCACGAAGGCTTCGCAGGTCGCGATCATCTCGGCGCCGAGCACCATGTTGTTGCAGATCTTGGCCGCCTGCCCCGCGCCGCTGGCGCCGGCATGGATCACCGCCTTGCCCATGTCCGCAAGGAAAGGCTGCGCGCGGTCGAACGCCTCGGCAGAGCCGCCGACCATGAAGGTCAGGGTGCCGGCATTGGCCGCCGCGATCCCGCCCGACACCGGTGCGTCGACCGCGGCATAGCCCTTGGCCTGCGCGGTTTCGCCGACACGCTTGGCGGTCGCCACGTCGATCGTCGAACAATCGATCAGGATCGCCGAGACCGGTGCGGTGCCCAGGATCGAGTCGTTATAGACGCTTTCGACATGCTTGCCCGCGGGGAGCATGGTGATCACCGCCTCGGCCTCATCGACGGCTTCCGCAGCACTCGCCGCAGGCAGGCAACCGGCGGCCTTCGCCTTGTCGAGCGCCTCGGCCGACAGGTCGAAGGCGCGCACGTCATGCCCCTTCTTCGCCAGGTTCGCGGCCATGCCGCCGCCCATATTGCCCAGCCCGATGAATGCGACGCGTGCCATTTTATTTCCTTTTCTCAAACCTTCTCCAGAGGGAGAAGGATAGCGTAGCTTGGCAGCTCGCTGCCTAGCGGAGCTTGGATGAGGGGGTATGCTCTCGATAGGGCGATCCCCTCACCCAGCTTCGACTAAGGCCTTGCTTCGCAAGACCTAAGTCTGCGCAACCCTCTCCCGACGGGAGAGGGATTTCTTCGCTTACTTCCCCACCCATTTCCCCGGCCGTTTCTCGACGAACGCGGCCATGCCTTCCTTCTGATCCTCGGTGCCGAACAGGCCATGGAACAGCCGGCGTTCGAACTGCACGCCCTGCATGAGCGTGGTCTCGAACGCCGCGTTGACCATTTCCTTGTTGGCGAGGACCGCGAGCGGCGCCATGCCGGCGATCGTCGCAGCGGTCCTCACCGCTTCCTCGACAAGGTCAGCGGCCGGGATGATCCGCGACACCAGCCCCGCGCGCTCGGCTTCCTCGGCATCCATGAAGCGGCCGGTCAGGCACATCTCCATCGCCTTGGCCTTGCCGACCGCGCGGGTCAGGCGCTGCGAACCGCCCATGCCGGGTGCGACCGCCAGCTTGATCTCGGGCTGGCCGAATTTCGCCGTATCGGCGGCGAGGATGAAGTCGCACATCATGGCGAGCTCACAACCGCCGCCAAGCGCGAAGCCCGCCACCGCGGCGATCACCGGCTTACGGGTGCGGGTGAACATCTCCCAGCCCGCGAAGTAATTGCCGCCGTACATGTCGCCGAACGATTGCGGCTGCATCTCCTTGATGTCCGCGCCGGCGGCGAACGCCTTTTCGCTGCCGGTCAGCACGGCGCAGCCCTGCGACGGATCGGCATCGAACGCCTGAAGTGCCGCGACCAGTTCGCCCAGTACCTGATTGTTGAGCGCATTGAGCGCCTGCGGCCGGTTGAGCGTGATCAGCGTGACGCCGCCCTCGCGCTGGTCGACCAGGATGGTTTCATGTTCAGCCATTCAATTCCTCCAATCGTCATCCCAGCGAAAGCTGGGATCTCGGGCCGCATCGGCAGCCCTTTGGCACGAGACCCCAGCTTCGCTGGGGTGACGGACATGTTCACGCCGGCGTCCACGCCTCTTCTTTCGGCAGCGGCGCAAAGATCGCGTCGATCAGTTCGTCGGTGACACCTTCGGGCGTGTCGGGGTTCCAGACCGGCGCATTGTCCTTGTCGACGATCACCGCGCGGACGCCCTCGAGGAAATCGTGGCGCGTCACGACGCGCGCGCCGACGGCATATTCCTGCGTCATCTCGGCGGCGAAATCGACCATCTGCCGCCCTTCCTGCAAGAGGCGCAGCGACACTTTCATCGTCTGCGGCGACTTGGTGCGGAGCGTCGCCAGCGCTTCCGCGCCCCAAACTCCACCACTGGTCTCCAGCGCGGCGTAAATGTCTTCCAGCCGGTCGAACTCGAACAGGCGGTTGATGTCCTGTTCGTGCCCGACGATCTTCGCCTCCGGCACCGGCGACCCCAGCTCGACGAGGATTTCCTCGATCTCGGTCGGCGCCGCCGCGATCCGCGCCTTGGCCTCGTCCAGCGAGTCGCTGGTCAGATAATCGCTTGCGAGACCGAGATTAAGGCACTCGGCCCCGTCCAGCCGGTGCCCGGTCAACGCGAGATACTGGCCGACGCGGCCCGGCAGCCGCGACAGATACCAGCCGCCGCCGACATCGGGGAACAAGCCGATCCCGGTCTCGGGCATGGCGAGCCGGGTATTCTCGGTCGCGACGCGATATCGCGCCGGTTGCGAGATGCCGACGCCGCCACCCATCGTGATGCCATCCATGAACGCCACCACCGGCTTTTCGTAGGTGAACAGCCGGTGGTTCATGCGATATTCGGTGAAGAAGAATTCGCGCGCTTCGACGCCGTCCTTCGCCCCGCTTTCCGCGAGCATCCGAATGTCGCCGCCGGCGCAAAAGCCGCGGCCCTCGGCATGATCGATCATCACCGCCTCGACTGCCGGGTCGTCGCGCCAAGCGGCAAGCGCATCGAGCACGGCCGCGCACATCGCGGTGTTGAGCGCATGGATCGCCTTGGGCCGGTTGAGGCGGATGCGCCCGACCTTGCCTTCGATGAAGGTGAGGACGTCGTCGGTCATGACAATTCCTCCCCGTTTACGGGGAGGGGGACCAAGACGCGGAGCGGCTTGGTGGAGGGGGCCCAGCCCCAAGCGATGTAGGTGCAGAGGGCCCCCTCCACCACTCGCTGCGCGAGCGGTCCCCCTCCCCGTTCCGGGGAGGAATTTGGTTGCCCCCTCATTGCCGGGTCAGGTCCCGGCCGACGATCATGCGCATCACCTGGTTCGTCCCCTCGAGGATCGAATGCACCCGCAAATCGCGCCAGAAGCGCTCGATCGGATAGTCGCGCAAATAGCCATAACCGCCATGCAATTGCAGCGCGCGGTCGACGATCGACGAACCGTTGTCGGTCGCCAGCCGCTTGGCCATCGCCGAGAAGCGCGATTTGTCGGGTGCGTTCGCCGTCACCTTGGCCGCCGCAAGATAGAGCAAAGCGCGCGCCGCCTCGAGATCGGTCGCCATGTCGGCCAGCATGAATTGCGTGTTCTGGAAATCGGCAACCGGCGTGCCGAACTGCTGGCGCTCCTTGGTGTAGTTGACCGCCTCGTCGAGGCAGCGTTGCGCCCCGCCCAGTGAACAGGCACCGATATTGAGCCGGCCCCCGTCGAGCCCCGCCATCGCGAAACGGAAGCCGTCACCCTCGGCCCCGACGCGGTTCTCGACCGGCACGCGGCAATCCTCGAAAATCACCTGCGCGGTCGGCGACGCATTCCAGCCGAGCTTCTTCTCCGGCGCGCCGAACGACAAACCGGGTGTGTCCTTCTCGACCACCAGGCAGGAAATGCCCTTCGACTTCTCCTCGCCCGTACGGACCATGCAGACATAGAGGTCGTTATAGCCCGCGCCGGAGATAAACTGCTTCGTGCCGTTCAGGACATAATGATCGCCGTCCCGCTTTGCGCTGGTCTTGAGCGCCGCGGCGTCCGACCCCGAGCCCGGCTCGGTCAGGCAATAGCTGGCGATCTTGTTCATGCTGACCAGATCGGGAAGGAAACGATCCTTGATCGCCTGGTCGCCGAAACGGTCGATCATCCACGTCGCCATGTTGTGGATCGAGATGTACGCGCTGGTCGCCGGGCAGCCATAGGCCATCGCCTCCATGATCAGCGCCGCTTCGAGCCGGCCGAGCCCGATTCCGCCCGATTCCTCGGCGACATAGATCGCGCCAAAGCCGAGCTCGCCCGCCGCCTTCCAGACGTCGACCGGGTAATGGTGCTTCTCGTCCCATTCGGCGGCAAACGGCGTGATGCGGTCGGCGGTGAACTTGCGCGCCAAGTCTTGGATCTCGCGCTGGTCGTCGGTCAGGTCGAACTGGTCGGTCATCGTCTCTTCCGGTCGGTTGCTAGAGCAGCATGCGAACGCCGATCGATGGTCAGCATGAAGCACCTTAGCGACGGCCATAACCCCGCAGCGGGGGCGATGCCATGGGGACAGCCGACACCGATCAGGGCGATCGACCCTCGCTACCCCATCGTGGGGATGACGAAGGCGTTCGCACCGTCGCCAACGCCGCCAGCGGGCCAGCGCTGGGTGACGGTCTTGACCTTGGTCCAGAACTTGACGCCTTCCATGCCGTGCTGGTTGGTGTCGCCGAATGCCGAGCGCTTCCAGCCGCCAAACGTATGATAGGCGACCGGCACCGGGATCGGCACGTTGATCCCGACCATGCCGACATTGACCCGTGCGGCGAATTCGCGCGCGGCATGGCCGTTGCGGGTAAAGATCGCGACGCCGTTGCCGTACTGATGATCGCTCGGCAGCCGCACCGCGGTCTCGAAATCGGGGGCGCGGACGATCTGCAGGACGGGGCCGAAAATCTCTTCCTTGTACGACTGCATGTCAGGGGTGACATGATCGAACAGCGACGGGCCGATGAAGAAGCCTCCCTCATGGCCCTGCAATTTGAAGCCGCGGCCGTCGACGACGAGCTCGGCGCCTTCGTCGACACCGGTCTGGATCCAGTTTTCGACGCGCTGCTTGTGCGCGGCGTTGACCACTGGACCGTAATGCGCGTCATTGTCGGTCGAGACGCCGACGCGCAGCGCCGCGATCGCGGGGATCAATTTGGCCTTGAGTGCCTCGGCGGTCTTGTCGCCCACCGGGACGACAACCGGAAGCGCCATGCATCTCTCGCCGGCCGAGCCGAACGCGGCGCCCGACAGATCGGCGACGACCTGGTCCAGATCGGCGTCGGGCATGACGATACCGTGGTTCTTGGCGCCGCCCATCGCCTGGACGCGCTTTCCGGCGGCGACGCCGCGATTATAGACATAATGCGCGATGTCGGACGAGCCGACGAAGCTGACCGCGGCGATCGCCGGATGATCGAGGATCGCGTCGACCATTTCCTTGTCGCCATGGACGACCTGGAAGATGCCCTCCGGCATGCCGGCCTCGCGCATCAGTTCGGCCAGGCGCACCGGCACCGACGGGTCGCGTTCCGACGGCTTGAGGATGAAGGCGTTGCCGCAGGCCGTTGCCACGGCACCCATCCACAAGGGGATCATCGCCGGGAAGTTGAATGGGGTAATGCCGGCGCCGATACCGACCGGCTGGCGCATCGAATAGACGTCGATGCCCGGACCGGCGCCGGGCGTGTATTCGCCCTTCAGCACATGCGGGATGCCGCAAGCGAACTCGACCACTTCGAGCCCACGCTGAATGTCGCCCTTCGAATCGGCGATCACCTTGCCGTGTTCGGACGAGAGCAGGTGGGCGAGCTCGTCCATGTTCTTTTCGACCAGCGCCTTGAAGTTGAACATGACGCGGGCGCGGCGCTGCGGATTGGTCGCGGCCCAACCGGGCTGCGCGGCCTGCGCGGCGGTGACGGCACGATCGAGATCGGCCTGCGCGCCGAGATTGACCTTGGCCTGGACCTGCCCGGTATTGGGATCGAACACGTCGCTGGTGCGGGTGGCGCCACCGCCTGCGGAGCCCGCGATGAAATGGTCGATGGTGCGCATGGTCAACTCTCCTGGGCCCGTTTCGGCTCGCAGCTCTATTTCACTAGGCAAATTCGCACGCAAGGCTACTTAATTGCCCAATGCACATGCAAAAATGCAGGTAACGCGATGCAGAATTGGGATGACCTGCGTATCTTTCTGGCGGTCGCGCGATCGAAGCGGATCGCGCCGGCGGCGCGCCTGCTGGGAGTCGACGCCACTACCGTCGGCAGACGGCTCGCCCGGCTAGCGGCGCGGGTCGATCGGCCGTTATTCGAATCGGTCGGCGGCGAACGGCGGCTGACTGAAGAAGGCGAAGCATTGCTGGCGCATGCCGAGACGGTCGAAGCTGCGGTGGACGCGGCGATTGCACCCGCAGGCGACCTGGCGCCTGCAGGCCATGTCAGGGTGAGCGTGGCGGAAGGGCTCGCTACCTGGGTGATCGCGCCGGCGATCGCGCCGTTCCAGGCGAGCCATCCGCGCATCCGGCTCGACCTCATTACCGCGTCGGGTTTCCTCAATCCGTCGAAGCGCGAAGCCGATATCGCGGTGATGCTTGCCCGTCCGCGCAGCGCCCAGCTCCGCGCCGTCGAGTTCGCGCGCTATCGGTTGCGGCTTTATGCAACGCCCGACTATCTCGACCGCCACGGCCGGCCGGCGTCCAACGCCGAGCTCGGCAGGCATGTTCTGGTCGGTTACGTCCCCGAGCATATCTATGCGCCCGAGCTCGACTATCTGTCGGAGATCGAGCCGGGCCTGTCACCCCAGGTCCGCAGCACGAGCATCAACGTCCAGCGTTCGCTGGTGTCCGCCGGTGGCGGGATCGGGGTGCTTCCCGACTTCATGGCGCAGCACGATCCCAAGCTAGAGGCCGTGCTGGGCGAGAGTATCGCCGTCCATCGCACCTTCTGGCTGGTGACGCATCAGGACACGCACGCGACCTCGCGGATCCAGGCGGTGTCCACCTGGCTCCAGGCGATCGGCGGCCGGCTAAGCTGATCCGGCGCGCCCCGCCGGAACGGGAAGCATCCGCCCCTCCCCGTCCGGGAACAGCAGCACGTCGACGCCGAACGCATCGCGCAGATGCTGCTGAGTCAGCACCTCCTCCGGTGGGCCGGACGCGAACACACGGCCATTGCGCAGCATCACGATCTCGTCCGCGACGCGGGCGGCCTGCACTAGGTCGTGGAGTACGACGACTACCCCGACACCGCGCGCCGCCTGACCGCGCAAGCGGTCGAGCAGGTCGAGTTGATGCGCCGGATCGAGGCTCGCCAGCGGCTCGTCGGCGAGCAGCCATTGCGGCTCGCCCGCCAATACGCGCGCCAGCAGCACGCGTGCGCGCTCGCCCCCCGATAGTTCGCCGACGCGACGCTCCGCGAACTGCTCGGTGTCGGTCGCCGCCATCGCCGACAGCACCGCTGCAATATCGTCCGCCATGCTGGTACGATGCGGCAGTCGGCCGAGCGCGACGACGTCGCGGGCCAGCATGTTCCAGGCGACATCGCCCGATTGCGGCAGGTAGCTGATCGTCCGCGCGCGGTCGTCGCGGCGCATCGCGGCGATCGCGCGGCCGTCGATCGCGATCTTGCCCGCGCTCGGCGCGATCAGCCCAGCGGCGGCACGGAGCAGACTGGTCTTGCCCGCGCCGTTGGGGCCGAGGATCACGGTGATGCGGCCGGCGGCGAACGCGGCGCTGGCATCGGTCAGCACCCGGCGCCCGCGCAGATCGAGCGTCACCCGGTCGAGCGTCAGCGCCATTGCTTAGCTCCCTCGCGGAACAGCAAGGCGAGGAAGAAGGGTGCACCGATCAGCGCCATGGCGACGCCCAACCGCACCTCGCCCGCGCCCGGCGCGAGCCGGCACAGGCTATCGGCCGCCAGCGTCAGCGCGGCACCACCCAATGCGCTCGGCACCAGCAGCGCCGACGGCTTGGCGCCGAAGACCGGCCGCAACAAATGCGGCACGACCAGCCCGACGAACCCCACTACGCCGGTCACCGCGACTCCCGCGCCGACCGCGAGCCCAGTCCCGAACACCACTTGCCAGCGCAACCGGCCGAGATTGGCGCCGAGCGACCGCGCGGCATCCTCGCCGAGCGCCAGCGCGTCGAGCGCCGGACCCGTGAACAGCATCAGCAGCACACCCGCACCGATGAACGGCGCTGCCATCAGCACGTCGTCGGGTCCGCGATCCGTCAGCGCGCCCATCAGCCAGTCGATCGCCTCGGCAATGGCATAAGGGTTGGGCGCGATCGAGATCAGGAAGGCGGTCAGCGCGCCGGCCAGGCTGGCGAGCACGGTGCCCGCGAGCACGAACACCACCGGCGTCTCGGCGCGCGCGGTCAGCATCGCGAGCAGCGCCATCGCGCCGCCTGCCCCGGCCATCGCCCAGCCGAACTGGCCGAGCCAGCCGGCACCGAATCCCAACACGATCGAGGCGACAGCGCCAAGCGCGGCGCATGACGACACGCCGATTACCGTCGGGTCGGCGAGCGGGTTCCTGAGATAGCCCTGCAAAACCGCGCCCGACAGGCCGAGCGCGGCCCCTAGCAGCACGCCGAGCACTGCGCGCGGAATACGCAATTCAGCGATGATCGCCCAGCGCGGATCGTGGCCGAACCACGCGTCGAACGGAATCCATTGCTTGCCCGCCATCAGCGACAGCGCGAACAGCGCCGCGGTCAGCAATACGAGCAGCCCGAGGCGGATCGCACGATTCACGACAGCGCTCGCGATCGAATCGCGGCAAGGGCGCGCAACGCGGGGATAATGGTCGGCCCGCCGCAATTGACCAATTGGCGCGGGAAACGATCCTCTATCACTTGGTATCCCGCCATGCCGAGCACGCGGCGGCGCAAAGATGCGGTGCGGCCATCGGGGTCGGGATCGAGCACGATGCGCGGCGGATGGGCGACCAGGCTTTCGATCGGGACGTTACCCGAGAAAGCGAGGCCGAAATCCTTGCTCGCGTCACCCAGCCCGGCGAGCCCGACCATCTCGGTCAGCAGGCTGGGGCCGGCATTGGCGAAACTGTCGGAAATATAGAGCAACGTCGGGGGCCGGCGCCCGTCGCGCGGCGCGGCATCGGCCACCGCGCGATCGATGCGAGCGATCAGCCGCTCGCCGGCCGCAGGTTCCCCCACCGCCGCGGCGACGCTGCGGATCTGATCGCGACTGGCAGCGACATTGGTCGGTGAATCGAGGGTCAGCACCTTGAGCCCGGCGCGGCGATAGGCAGCCAGCGTCGTCTTGGGGGTGAAGCTCGACGCCACCACCAGATCGGGCTTGAGCGCGATCACCTCCTCGGCGGTCCCGGCGGTGGCGCGATAGCGCCGTGCGAGCCCGATCGGGATCGAGGTCGCGCCCGGCTCCTGCGAATAATGGCTGATCGCCGTGACCTTGCCCGGCGCCAGCGCGAGCAGCAATTGGTCCGAACAGGGATTGGTCGAGACGATCCCCCCGGTGCTGGCGGGCGGCGCGTTCGCGCACCCCGCCAGCCCGAGGGCGATCAAGGCGATCAAAGGCTTCAATTGAACTTCAAGCGAATGCCGCCATAGGCCGCGCGGCCCGGTGTGCTGTAATATTTCACCACGGCATATTTCTCATCGAACAGGTTATCGACCCGGCCATAGATCGAGAATTTGTCACCGATTGGGAAGTCCGCGCGCAATCCGACGACCGTATAGCCGTCGAGCCGGCTGAAATTGCCGGCGTCGTCGAAGCTGTCGCCGACGCTGAGCACGGTTGCGCCGATCCCGAGGCCGATCGGCGTCTTCCAGTCGATCGACGCGCTGACCGACTGGCGCGGCCGCCGAGCTAGCTCGTTGCCGAAATTGAAGCCGGGCGAGAGGTTGATGCTATCGATGAAGCTGTAGGATCCGCTGAGCGTCAGCCGATCGCTCGGCCGCACCGACAATGCGAACTCCACGCCCTTTGCCCGGGTGCGGTCGATATTGACGTAGGAGAAGGCCGGACCGAAATCGATCTGGTCGGTCGTGTCGCGGTGGAACCAGGTGATGCCGGCGACGATCCGCCCGCCGACCAACCGCTGTTCGACCCCGACGTCATAGCTTTGCGCGGTTTCGGGTTTCAGATCCTTGTTGCCGAACACCGACGTCCCGAACCGGCCGTAGAGCTGATAGAGGGTCGGCGCCTTGAACCCCTCGGCATAGCTGGCGCGGAACGTCGTCTCGGTCGGCAAGGTATAGACCGCATTGGCGCCCCAGGTCGTGTGCCCACCGAACGCTGAATCGTCGTCGTAGCGCACGCCGCCGGTGATGGTCAGGCGATCGACCGGCGACAGTATGGCTTCACCGTAGAAGCTGGTGACACCGCGCGTCGCGGCGAGATCGCCGTCGAAATAACGCGTATTCTCGCGCTCGGCGCCGGCGACCAGCCGGACGCCGTCGACCACTTGGAAATCGCCCTGATATTGATACCGCTCGCTGCGGCCGCGGCCGAAGAAGCTGACCGCGGGGCCGAAGGCCGGGTCGTAATTGTCGCGATTGATATCGGCGATGGTGAAGGCGATGCGGTTCTTGAAGCGGCCGCCGAGGAAATCGGCATTGAGCCCGGCATAGCCGTACAATTCCTGCGTTTTGGCGTATTCGCCGTCATCGGCGGGCAGGAAGGTCACACCGTCAAAGCCGTCGATATCGACCTTGCTGTGGGCATAATAACCACGCAGATCGAGCTTGATGTTATCGGCCAGGGCGATCTCGATCCGCCCGGTCGCGCCGAACTGGCGATAGCCGTCGGGCTCACTTCCCGACGACACCGCCGAGAAGCCGTTGGTCTTGAGATAGCCGGCATTGAGCGATGCGGAGATGATCCCGCTCTTTCCGGACACGCCGCCATTGGCGAAGACGGTATCGAAGCTGCCATATTCGACATTGCCGCGCGCCTGGAGGCCATAGCCCGGCTGCATCGTGGTGACGTTGACGACGCCGCCGATCGCCTGGCTGCCCCATGGCACCGAATTCGGGCCACGCAGCACCTCGACACGGTCGATCGACCCGGCGAGCAAATTGGCGAAGTCGAACGCGCCGCCCGGCGACGAGGGGTCGTTGACGCGGACGCCATCGATCAGGGTCAGCGTCTGCTCGCCTTCCGCCCCACGGATACGAACCGCGGTCAAGGTGCCGAGCCCGCCATTGCGCGACACGGTCACGCCCGGTGTCGTCGCGAGCAGGTCGGACAACGCGACGGTCTGACGCTGCTCGATCGTCTGGCGGTCGATCACGGTCACTGCCTGGCCGATCGTCTCCGGCGTTTGCGGCACGCCGGTGGCGGTCACGACGATGTCGTCCTTGCGAATGGTAGGGAGGAGGACGATGTCTTGGCCAGCCGGCGTCTCCTGCGCCCAAGCGGGTATTGCGGTGGCGATCGCGGCAATTGCCGACGTCGCGAGGATGGAAAACTTCAACATTGGACATGCCCCTTTGGTGGGGCCGCAGTCCGGGCGCCTGAACGCGACACCCCGACCTTACGGCCCGGTTCATGTCGCTCACGCGAGGGATATCCCTCGTTCGCCCGGCACACCCCGTCCGCGCAAAGGATCGACCGTGGCGGGCAGGTCTCCTGGCTTCCGGGTCGTCGCGTCCGCCCCGCCTTCCCGACCTTGCGGCCAGTGGCATTGTTGGGGCGACCGCTCTCCGGTCACAGTTGCGGGGGCAGCGCCGGCATCTCGACCGGACTTCCCTTTTGCTCCCCCTTGCGGGGAACCCGTCACGGCGCGGCGTCTATGCCGCAGCGCGGCAAAGCGCAAGCGGCGCGTCGGTTGTCTGCTGGTGCCAACGTCGAGACCGCCAGTTAATCCTCCCCCGCCAGGCGGAGGTGGCAGCCGTCAGGCTGACGGAGGGGGCGGACGGCGACCAACTAGCGTCGTGCTTCCGCCCCCTCCGACGCGCTCCGCGCGCCACCTCCCCCTGGCGGGGGAGGATGAAAAAGGGCGGTCTGCGTAAGCCGTCCTATCGTCAAAACTCGAACGCGGTCTGCGCGGCGGGCGGCGGCTCGGTCGCAACACCTTCGATCTCGAGCATGCGGACCTTGGCGAGCGCGCCGCCGGGTGCCGAGAAACCATGGACCCTGCTACCCGCGGCGAGCACGCGATGGCATGGCACGATCAGCGGGATCGGATTGCGCGCCATCGCCTGGCCGACCGCGCGCGCCGCTTCCGGCCCCGCGCCGAGTTCTCGCGCGACCGCGCCATAGGTCATCGTCTCGCCGCGCCCGATCGCGCGGACGCGGTCATAGACCCGAGCGAAGAACGGCTCCTGCTCGCCGAGATCGATCGCGACGGCATCGAAATCCACCGGCTCGCCTGCGAAATAGCGGATCGCGTCGGCGATCACCGCCGCGACGGCAGGCGGCGGGTCGCCGGCAACGGCATCGGGCAAGCGGCGAAGTAGCGACCATTCGGCGTCGCGAGCCGTCTCTCCAGGCAAGCGAAAGGCGGTGACCGCCTCGCCGCTCCACGCAATCGCGGCGATGCCGTGCGCGGTTTCAAATACGCGATAGCGATGGAGCGTGGCCATGGCCGCAAGATCGGCGACCGGATCGTTCAAATCAACCGTTCGATCGCGTGGCGCGAGGGACAGTCTACCCAGCCACCACCTTGGCCGACTCGGGAAGGTCGTAGCGGCGTTTGTCCCTATCCTCGACGCCGTTCTTGACCCACGCGCCGTGCGCATGCGCCGTCGCGACCACGTGCCACTCCTCATTGCCAGGCCAGCTCTTCATGCGGATCACCTGGTGCGCGAAGGCGCGGTCGGGCTCCATCATCACCCAGGCGAGCGGGCAGTCGGGCGTGGCACGCGCTCCCGCCGCGTTCATCGCCGCGCGGATACGGCTGGCGCTGGCCTCGGGCAGATATTGCCACACTACGGAGTGCATCAGCACGCGGGTCACGCCGACTTGTTGCGGTTCGGCGAGTCGCGCCTCCACCCAGTCGGCGGCGTCGGCCTGGACCAGATCGACCGGCTTTGCGCGCTGCATCGCGATCGCCTTGCGCAGCCGCTCGGCACGCAGCGGCGTTTCGGCCCAGACATAGGCGGCAAGCCGCGCCTCGACCGCGGGATCGGTGGCGTCGAGCGGGCGAACGTCGCAACCGCGCACCGAGACGATCTCGATCGGCGCCGGTACAAGCGGGTCGCCGCGCCATTCGGGGGCGATCGTGACCGGGGCGGCGGCGGGACCGACCTTCACGCCGCCAAGATCGAAGGCATAGCGGTCGATCAACAGGTTGAGCCCGGCGCTCGAGCCGATTTCGAGCAGTTCGATTTTGGGGCCATAACGCCGCGCGATCTCGATCAATCCCACGATCAGCGCGCCCGACCGGCCCGGCTCGTTGGTCTGTGGCGGTCCGTCGAGCCAGGGCAGCAGGAAATCGTCATGCGCGGCCAGAGCCGCATTCACCGCCGCCGCAATCGCCCGTGAGTCGGTCGTCTCGCCGCGAAAAACCGCCGCCAAACCCGAATCGGCACCCTCCTGCACCAAGGCATGGAGGCCGCCGATGAACCTGAGCGGCAAAGCATCACGAGTCGGTTCGCCGGCCCAATCCAGGATGCGCTCGCCGGTGCGGCTGTCGCGGGTCAGACCATCGGCGATCGCGGCGCACAGCCGCGCATAGATCGGCGCGTCCATGTTGCGGCAATAGAATTCCTGGATCCGGAACGCCTCGCGATTGCCCGCCTCGTCGGCCATGCCGCCTCCTCATATCCAGTCCCGGCGCGCTAACCCGCGCGACCTTCCATAGATTGCTGTCCTTCGGAGGGTCGGGCGGGGAAGCGCGCCGGCGCGGCAGAGCCGCTGAAAGCGGAGCCACCAGGATGCATTGCGCCTTCGCAGGTGCACAAGTAAAGCCCCGCCATGGCGCAACCCCTAGTCATTGCCGTTCCCAAGGGCCGCATCCTCTCCGAAGCCGTGCCGCTGCTCGTGCGCGCCGGCGTCGAGCCCGAGGCGGCATTCTCCGACGAGGACAGTCGCGCGCTGCGGTTCGCGACCAATAATCCGGGTATCGATTTGATCCGCGTCCGCGCGTTCGACGTCGCCACCTTCGTTGCGCATGGCGCCGCGCAGATCGGCATCGTCGGCTCCGACGTGCTCGCCGAATTCGACTATCCCGAACTCTATGCGCCGGTCGACCTGGGCATCGGCCATTGCCGCTTGTCGGTCGCCGAGCCGGCCGAAATGGCCGCAGCCGACGATCCCCGGGGCTGGAGTCACGTTCGCGTCGCGACCAAATATCCGCACGTGACGCAGCGCCATTTCGAGGCCCGCGGGGTGCAGGCCGAATGCGTCAAGCTGAACGGCGCGATGGAACTGGCCCCAACGCTTGGCCTGGCGCCACGCATCGTCGACCTCGTCTCATCGGGCCGCACGCTCAAGGAGAATGGTCTGGTCGAGGTCGAGGTGATCGCCCAAGTGACCAGCCGCCTGATCGTCAACCGCGCCGCGTTCAAGACCCGGCCGGAACTGGTCCCGCTGGTCGACGCGTTCCGGCGGGCGGTGGAGAAGTCTGATGCGGCATGATCGTTTCCTTAGCCCCTCCCCTTCAGGGGAGGGGATGGGGGTGGGGGAGTGCCTCAAGCCGGTTCGTGCGCGGAGAGCCCCCACCCCAACCCCTCCCCTGAAGGGGAGGGGCTTTTAGACATGATCAAACTCTCTACCTCCGAACCCGGCTTCGATCGCCAGTTCCAGGCCCTGGTCGATGCGCGCCGCGAGGCGGATAGCGACGTCGCGCGCGACGTCCGCACCATCGTCGCCAGCGTGCGCGACGAAGGCGACGCCGCGGTCCAAGCCTTCACCCGCAAGTTCGACCATCACGATCTCAACGAGACCGGCTGGCGGATCGAACGCGCCGAATGGGTCGCCGCGCACGAAGCGCTGGGACCCGAATTGCGCGACGCGCTCGAACTCGCAGCCGAGCGGATCGCCGCCTATCATATCAAGCAGAAGCCGGAGGACCGCGACGAAATCGACGCGGTCGGCGCGCGGCTCGGCGCGCGGTGGCGCGGAGTCGACGCGGCGGGGATCTATGTTCCGGGCGGCCGCGCAGCCTATCCAAGCTCGGTGCTGATGAACGCGATTCCGGCCAAGGTCGCGGGCGTCGAGCGGCTGGTGATGGTCACCCCGACCCCCCATGGCGAGGTCAATCCGCTGGTGCTCGCCGCCGCGCACGTCGCCGGCGTCGACGAGGTATGGCGAATCGGCGGGGCACAGGCCGTCGCCGCGCTTGCCTATGGCACCGGGCGGATCGCACCGGTCGACGTGGTGTGCGGTCCCGGCAATGCCTGGGTCGCGGAGGCCAAGCGCCAGCTTTACGGCGTGGTCGGGATCGACATGGTCGCCGGCCCGAGCGAGATCGTCGTCGTCGCCGACGGCAAGAACGACCCCAATTGGATCGCCGCCGATCTGTTGAGCCAGGCCGAGCACGACCCGTCGAGCCAGTCGATCCTGTTCACCGACGACGCCGCCTTGGCACGCGCGGTGGGGGAAGCGGTCGACCTCCAGATCGGCAAACTCGCGACCGCGAAGGTGGCGCGCGCAAGCTGGGACGCGAACGGCGCGATCATCGTCACCGCCGACCTGGTCGAGGCGATGCCGCTGGTCAATCGGCTCGCGCCCGAGCATCTCGAACTCGCCTGCGATGAGGCCGACGCGCTGTTCGACATGGTCAAGCATGCCGGATCGGTGTTCATCGGCCGCTACACCCCCGAAGCGGTCGGCGATTATGTCGCCGGGCCCAATCACGTCCTGCCGACCGGCCGCCGCGCGCGCTTTTCGAGCGGATTGTCCGTGCTCGACTTCATGAAGCGCACCAGCTTCCTGTCGCTCGATCCCGCATCGCTCGCCGCGATTGGACCTGCCGCAGTCACGCTGGCCGAGGCCGAAGGCCTGCCCGCTCACGCCCGTTCGGTGGCCCTCCGGCTCGGCTGACCCCTCCATTTTCGACAAGAACCGGTCGACCGGTCTAAAGGCATCACAAATGACGACTCACACCAATTCCCGCACCGCCGGCCGGTCGAAGGCGCGCGCCGCCGCGCGGCTCGCCGCGACCCAGGCGCTCTATCAGTACGACATGGACGGGACGCCCGTCGTCTCCCTGCTCCACGAATTCCACCAGCATCGTCTCGGCGCGACAATCGAGGATGCCGAATATGCCGATGCCGATATCGATTTCTTCGACGATCTGGTGACCGGGGCGCTGGCGCGGATGGACGAGATCGATACGCTGATCGCGAGCAACGTCACCGCCGACTGGAAGATCGAGCGGCTCGACAAATTGATGAAGGCGATCCTGCGCGCCGGGACCTACGAATTGCTCGCGCGCAAGGACGTCGCGGTCGGCACCGTGATCAACGAATATCTCGACGTCACCGACGCCTTTTACGAGCGCCGCGAAAAGGGCTTCGTCAACGGCATTCTCGACGGCGTCGCCAAGAGCGCGCGGGCCTGACCGCCGGCGCGGATGGCGGAGATCGTCAACCTCAACCGTGTCCGCAAGGCGAAGGCGCGCGGGGAGGCCCAGGCGACCGCCGCCGCCAACCGCATCGTGCACGGCCGGACCAAGGCGGAGAAACAGGCCGCCAAGGCCGAGGCCGATCGCCGTGCCCGCGAGCTGGACGGGGCTAAGCGCGAGCCATGACGCGGCGCACGTGACCGAGGCCGACTTCATCGCCGCGTTGCGCGAGCTTCCGCTCCACCCCGGCGCGCACGAGCTGCGCGACGATAATGCGACGATCGGCGGGTTGACCGTCACCACCGACACGATCGTCGAGTGCGTCCATTTCCTGCCGGACGATCCGCCCGGCGACATTGCCTGGAAACTGCTCGCGGTGAATCTGTCCGACCTCGCCGCCAAGGGCGCCCGGATCGAGGGCGTGCTGCTCAATTATCCGCTGTCAAACGACGCGTGGGACCGCGTGTTCCTCGACGGCCTGCACGCCGCGCTCGACGCGTTCGGCTGTTTGCTGATTGGCGGCGACACGGTGTCGCTTCCCGCGAATGCGCCACGCGTGCTGACGCTGACCGCGATCGGGCGAGACGCACCCGCGCCGCTACGCTCGGGCGCTCAGGCCGGCGACGAGCTTTGGGTGACGGGGACGATCGGCGATGCCGGCGCGGGCCTGCGGATCGCGCAGGGAGCACCGGGGCCGCAAACGTTAATCGCTCGCTATCGCCGCCCGACGCCCCGCCTCGCCGACGGCCTCAGACTCGCGCCGCTCGTCCATGCGATGATGGATGTATCGGACGGATTGCTGATCGATGCCAGCCGCATGGCCGTGGCCTCGGGCCTGGCGGTCACCGTCGAGCTAGCCGCCATACCCCTTTCGGCGGACTATCTCGCGTTCGCGGGTGGCGACGTTGCCGCTCGCCTCGCCGCAGCGACCGCGGGCGACGATTACGAATTGCTGTTCGCGCTGCCCGCTGGCGGCGAGCCGCCCTCCGGCGCAGTCGCGGTCGGCCGTTTCGACGCCGGAAGCGGCATCGCGTTGACATGGCAGGGCGCCTCCGTCCCGCTGCCGGCCCGTCTTGGTTTCCAACACTGACGCCGGGCGTTCCTGGACGCTTGCGCTCGTCCGATCCCCGCTTATACCTCCTGCCCACCTAGGGAAAGCTCGCGGGCGCCGTCCGGCGTCACGCGTCTAAAAGGGGAAGAGGAATGACGATTGTCTATGCGGCCATCGTCTGCGGCCTGATCGCCGTAGTCTATGGCTTCATCACCAGTCAGCAGGTGCTTCGTGCGCCGGCCGGCAACGAAAAGATGCAGGATATCGCCGCCGCCATTCAGGAAGGCGCCAAGGCCTATCTGGGTCGCCAATATACCACCATCGCAATCGTCGGCGTCATCGTCGCCGTGATCCTGTTCTTCACGCTCGGCGCCTTGTCGACCGTGGCGTTCCTGATCGGCGCGGTGCTGTCGGGCATCGCCGGGTTCATCGGCATGAACATCTCGGTTCGCGCCAACGTGCGCACCGCCGAGGCGGCGCGCACCTCGCTTCAGGGCGGGCTGACGATGGCGTTCCGTTCGGGTGCGATCACGGGCATGCTGGTGGCGGGTCTCGGCCTGCTCTCGATCGCCGGAATCTTCTGGTACCTGACCGGGGTCAAGCATCTCGAGCCGGGCGATCATGAGATCGTCGCCGCGCTGACCGCTTTGGCCTTCGGCGCCTCGCTGATCTCGATCTTCGCGCGTCTGGGCGGCGGTATCTTCACCAAGGCCGCGGACGTCGGCGCCGACCTGGTCGGCAAGGTCGAGGCCGGCATTCCCGAGGACGATCCCCGCAACCCCGCGACGATCGCGGACAATGTCGGCGACAATGTCGGCGATTGTGCCGGCATGGCGGCCGATCTGTTCGAGACCTATGTCGTGACGATCGGCCTGACGATGGTCTCGATCGCGCTGCTGTTGTCCGATGCGCCCAATCTGTTCGCATTGATGGCCTTGCCGCTGATCGTCGGCGGCGTGTGCATCGTCACCTCGATCATCGGCACCTATTTCGTCCGCCTCGGCAAGGGCGAGTCGATCATGGGCGCGCTCTACAAGGGCTTCTGGACGACCGTCGTCCTGTCCGCCTTCGCCATCTTCGGCGCGGAAAAATGGGTGCTCGGCGATCTCAACGCCGCGATCGGCTCGGTGGGCGACAAGAGCTTCACCGGCATGTCGATCTTCTACTGCATGCTGATCGGCCTGGCCGTGACCGGCCTGCTGGTGTGGATCACCGAATATTACACCGGCACCAACTATCGCCCGGTCAAGTCGATCGCCAAGGCGTCGACCACCGGCCACGGCACCAACGTCATCCAGGGGCTGGCGATCAGCCTTGAATCGACCGCGCTGCCGACGCTCGTCATCGTGATCGCGGTGATCGCGACCTATCAGCTGGCCGGGATCATCGGCGTGGCGTTCGCCGCCACCTCGCTCCTCGCGTTGGCCGGCATGGTGGTCGCGCTCGACGCTTATGGCCCGGTCACCGACAATGCCGGCGGCATTGCCGAAATGTCGGGGCTGCCCGACGACGTGCGGCATCGCACCGATGCGCTCGACGCGGTGGGCAATACGACCAAGGCGGTCACCAAGGGCTATGCGATCGGCTCGGCTGCGCTCGCCGCGCTGGTACTGTTCGGCGCCTATACCACCGACCTCGACCGCTATGCGCCGCAGCTCGGCATCGGGACGATCAACTTCCAGCTGAGCAATCCCTATGTCATCGTCGGGCTGCTGCTCGGCGCACTGCTTCCCTATCTGTTCGGCGCCTTCGGCATGACCGCGGTCGGCCGGGCGGCGGGATCGGTGGTCGAGGACGTCCGCGCCCAGTTTGCCGCCGACAAGGGCATCATGGAAGGGACCAGCCGTCCCAATTACGGCCGCACGGTCGATATCGTGACCAAGGCGGCGATCAAGGAAATGATCGTGCCGTCGCTGCTGCCGGTGCTGAGCCCCGTCGTGGTGTTCTTCGTCATCCAGGCAGTGGCAGGCCGCGATCAGGGCTTCGCCACGGTCGGCGCGATGCTGCTCGGCGTGATCGTCTCCGGCCTGTTCGTCGCCATCTCGATGACGTCGGGCGGTGGTGCCTGGGACAACGCCAAGAAGTATATCGAGGACGGCAATTACGGCGGCAAGGGCTCCGACGCCCATAAGGCCGCGGTCACCGGCGACACCGTGGGCGACCCCTACAAGGATACGGCCGGCCCGGCGGTCAACCCGATGATCAAGATCACCAATATCGTCGCACTTCTGCTGCTCGCGGCGCTGGCCGCGCACGGCGTCGGCTAAGCGATACTGCTCCCATCCGGCCATTGCGCCGGATGGGAGCGGATCGTTCTTTTCGGACATAAAAGTGGATCGGGGGCAGCTTGTCTGCCCCTTTTTCATTGCTAGACTTGGCGCCGGGCACTGGGGGGGAACCATGTTCGGGCGTATCGTATCGATCGCGGCTGTGGCCGCGCTGTTTCCGGCAATCACCGCGGTATCGGCGCAGGACGCCAAGTCGAGCGCGCCGGCGTCGGAGGCAAAGCCGGCACCGGCCAATCCCGGCCCGCCTCCCGCCGCCGCCTTCGCGCAATTACCGTTCATCGAGGCGCCCTCGCTGTCGCCCGACGGTACCCGCGTCGCCGCGCGGATCGCGGTTCAGGGCAAGATGCGGCTGGCGATCATCCCGCTGGCCGATACCACGAAGGCCAAATTGCTCGATCCGGGCGATTTCGAACTGGTCGGCTGGAAGTGGGTCAACAACGACTGGCTATTGCTCAGCACCGGCGAAATGCAGCCGGTTGAAGGCGACAGCTGGTATGTCAGCCGGGCGTTCGGCGTTCGTGCCGATGGCGGCAAGGTCAATGTCCTGGCGACGCCGACGACCGGCCAGAATGGCGCCGACATATTGTGGATCGCGCGCGACGGCAGCCCGCATGCGCTGATCGCGATGCAGAACTCGATCTATATGGACGAGAATTTCTGGCCGCAGGTGCGCGACTTCGACGTCTCGACCGGGAAGAGCAAGATCGTCCAAAGTTCGACCACCAATGTAATGGACTGGTATGCCGATACTGCCGGCACCGTGCGGATGGGCACCGCCTATGACGACGACAGGCGATCCTATCGCACCTTGTACCGTGCCCAGGCCGGCGGGCCGCTGAAACCCATCGAGCGTGCGGTGGCCAAGGGCAGTACGCTCAGCACTTTGCCCGCATTGATCCTGCCGCAATCGGGAAAGGCGATCGCGGTCGACGATGCCGACGGGTTCGACGCCGTCTATGATTTCGATCTCGACACGATGAAGATCGGCGCCAAGATCTTCGATGCGCCCGGCTATGATGTCGGCGCACCGTTTCTCGACCCGACCGGCACGAAAATGATGGGGTTCCAATATACCGACACGCGGACGCGCACGAAATGGCTCGACCCGACCCTAGCGCAGGTCCAAGCCGATCTCGACAAAGCAGTTCCCAATCTGTGGCCCGATATCGTGTCGTGGAGCAACGACCTGAGCGTGTTGATCGTGCACATCGGCGCGGCGGATAGCGCGGGGGCCTATTATCTCTATCGTCCGGCCGACGGACGAATGTCGGTCTTCGCTACGATCAACGCGACGCTCGGCACAAAGACCTACGCGCCGGTCAAGACCGTCCGCTACACCGCACGCGACGGGACCGAAATGTCCGCGGTGCTGACGCTGCCCAAGGGACGCGAGGCCAAGAACCTCCCGCTTATCCTGATGCCGCATGGGGGCCCGGCGGTTCGCGACGACGAGGAATGGGATTGGTGGGCTCAGTTCCTGGCGAGCCGTGGCTACGCCGTGCTGCAGCCCAATTATCGCGGCTCGACCGGTTTCGGCACCAAGTTCAACAAGCTTGGCGAAGGCCAATGGGGGCTGAAGATGCAGGACGACCTGGTCGACGCTGTCGGCTGGGCGGCGAAGCAGGGAATCGCCGACGCCAAGCGGGTGTGCATCGTCGGTGGTTCCTATGGCGGCTATGCGGCTTTTCGCGCGGCGCAACGCGACAAAGGCATCTATCGCTGCGCAGTGTCGTTCGCCGGCGTGTCCGATATGACGGCGATGCTGCGCTATGACGGGTCATTCCTCAATGGCGGCCGTTACAAGGACTATCTGCGCAAGCAGGCGCCCGACCTGAAGGCCGTGTCACCGATCAACTTCGCCCCCGAATTCTCCACGCCGATCCTGATCATGCACGGCAAGGCCGACCAGGTTGTCCCGGTCAAGCAGTCGCGTGAGATGGTCGAGAGGCTGAAGGCGGCTGGGGCGACGTATCGCTATGTCGAGCAGCCGCTGGGAGACCATCACTTCACCCGCCAGGCCGACCGCCAGCAATTCCTGGAGGAAATCGAGGCGTTCCTGGCCAAATATAATCCATCCTAGCCGCGTGTTGAGCAGCGGCAGCATGCTTGCCCGCCGCTCGATGCGCGCTACTATTCAACCATCGATAGAGGCAGGGGGCAGCCTTTCATGAAGATAATGAGCCGCATGATGCTGGGTGCAACAGCGTCGATCGCCATGACCGGGGCAGCCGCATTCGCGCAGATGCCGCCGGCAAGTAGTGATTGGGCGACCAAGACCGTTCCGTTGGAAGTTCTAGCGCAATTTCCGATGATCACCCAACCGCGCATGAGCCCCGACGGAAAATGGATCGCGACGCGGATCAGGGCCGGGGGCGAACAGGTCCTCGCGATCGTTCCGGTGAAGCCGGGGGAAGCCAAGACGGAGGTCATCGTCCGCAACGGCGAAGCGATCAAGGACAAAGAAGGAGATCGCCAGATCGTCGACTATCGGTGGGCGGATGCCGATCATCTGGTCATTACGTTCGACACTCGCGAGAATTTCTACGGACAGTGGATCGACGACGTCCGTTACGCTTCGTACAACCGCACTACCAAGAAGATCATTCCGCTTGGATGGGACAAGTCGCTCGGCTCGACCGAAATGTTATGGCTGTCCAACTCGGGCAAGCCGCACATGCTGCTTCAGCGCATTCCCTGGGACGCCAACTCGACGCGCGGCCCGGACACCGAGATGACGCGCAATCCGGAAGTCATCGACGTGGATCTCGACACAGGCAATTCGACCACCGTCATGCCGCACAACGCGGCAGTCGAAGATTGGACCGCCGATGCCGACGGAGTTGTCCGGATCGGTACTGCGAGCGATGCCGATTCGGGCAAGGTGCAAGTTTATTTTCGCACCGGTACGAGCCAGCAGTTGAAGAAGATCTTCGACGGCACGCCCGATCGCTATGGCGAACTCGGAATACCCTCGCTGTTCCTGGCGGGCGGCACAAAGGCCTATGCTTATGGCAAGGAAGGCGGATATCGCTCGCTATACGAATTCGACCTCACCACGATGAAATTGGGTAAGAAGGTCTTTGGCGTGCCTGGCTACGATATCGGGGGCGCCGCACTGACTCCGGACCGCTCAGCTTTGCTTGGCGTGAGCTACACCACCGGGCGCGAACATTGGACTTATTTCGATCCACGATTGAAGGAGATCCAAGGCCTGCTCGAGGAGAGCTTCGGCAAGGACAACGTGTTGATCGCGACCGCCGACGCCAAGCGCGAGACGATCCTGTTCCGCGTCGCGAAAATGGGACAGGCCGAGACCTGGTACATTTTCGATACGGTGTCGGGAGGCATCGGGCGCTTCGCTTACGGCAACGATACGCTGAAAGACGCGATGCTCAATCCGGTATCGGTCGTGACCTACCCGGCGTCGGACGGAAAGAAGATCGAAGCGATCCTGACCATGCCGCGCCATCGCATCGGGCAGAAGAACCTGCCCTTGATCGTGTTGCCGCATGGCGGCCCCTGGGCTCGCGATCGTGCCGATTGGGATCCCTACGGCTGGGCGCAATCTCTCGCCGAGCTGGGCTACGTCGTCATCCAGCCCAATTACCGCGGCTCTACCGGCTATGGCAGTGATTGGGAAAAGGCGTCCGAAAAAGCCTGGGGCTACAGGATGCAGGACGACCTCAACGATGCCATTCCCTGGCTGGCCAGCCAAGGCATTGCCGATCCCAAGCGCGTCTGCATGTTCGGGTGGTCCTATGGCGGCTATGCCGCATCGCGCGCAGCGGAACGCGACGGCGACAAATATCGCTGCGCGATCAGCGGCGCTGGCGTCCACGACCTCATTGCGATGCAGCGCTACGACAAATCCTATCTCGGCCGCTACGGCGCGAAGATGGGGATGGGGTCGGCCAGCGGTGACTTGGAAGACGCGTCGCCAGGTCTCCACCCTGAAAAATACTCGATCCCGATTCTCATAGTCCAAGGAGCTAAGGACGTTCGCGTCCCGCCCGCCCAGGCACGTGATCTGGTCGGACGGCTGAAAAAGGCGGGCAAAGTGGAAGGCAAAGACTTCTTTTATCTAGAGCAACCGCTCAACACGCATAACCTGCTGCGCGAAGCCGACCGCGTCCAGCTGATGCAGGAAGTGAAGAAGTTCCTCGACCGATTCAATCCGGCGACCTGATTGCGCAGGTTGACGCACTGCCAGCGCTGATCAAAGGGAGGAATGTCACCGGCCGCGGTGGCGCTCCTTCCCTTTGCCCCGTGAGGCCGCCTTGTACGACCGCGAAGCCCTTCGCACGCTGCTAGCCACTCGCACGCTCAAGCGCGGCGATTTCCTGCTCGTCTCGGGCAAGCGCAGCCGCATCTATTTCAACATGAAGGCGACGATGATGACGCCCGAAGGCGCCGCGCAATGCGCGCGCGGGCTGTTGTCGGTGCTGGGCGACCTCGACGCCGATTATGTCGCGGGACTGGAGATGGGCGCGGTACCGCTATTGGGCGGGATCGCAGCGCTGAGTTGGGAGGTCGGCCGGCCAATCGGCGCGGTGTTCGTGCGCAAGGCGGCCAAGGCACATGGCACGTCGCTGATGGTCGAGGGGCTCGACGATGCCGGCGGCGAGACTCTGCAGGGCAAGCATGTCGTCCTGATCGACGACGTCGCGACCAGCGGCGGGTCGATCCTGAAGGCCGCCGATCAGATCGAGGCGGCGGGCGGAATCATGAAGGACGCGATCGTCATCCTTGACCGCGAGCAAGGCGCGGATGCCAACCTCAAGGAGCGCGGCATCACGCTGCATGCACTGTTTACCGCGACGGATCTAGGCGTGACCGAGGAAGACAAGAAGCCGCTGGATTGAAATCCGTCGCCCCGGCGGAGGAACGTCGGGTTGAGCATACCCCACATGCTCAAGGATCGTCCGGGGGACGATCCGCCCCGACGTTGGCCTCTGGCCGTATCGCAACTCTCCAGCGATCCCGGCCTTCGCCGGGATGACGGCTATTTCCAGTTGATCGCCGACCGCGCCTGCTCTTCCAGCCAGGCCATCGCCGCGAACCATGGACCGCCGCCATAGCTGATCCGCGCGACGCCTGCATCGGCGAGCGCGCGCGAATCGACGTCGCCCCCCCCAGGCAGGACATTGACCAGCGCGCCGGTCCGTTTGACGATCTGCTCGATCGCCGCGACATCGCGGAGGAACGGGACGAAGATGCCGCTCGCGCCTGCCGCCAGATAGGCGGCGACGCGATCGATCGTCTCGTCGAGCGTCGACGCGCCCTGCTGTTCGGCCGGCGTACGGATGTAGAGGTCGATCCGCGCGTTGATGAAGAAGGCATCGCCCGCCCCCTTGCGCGCCGCGGCGACGCGATCGGCCTGGGTCGCGATCGGATAGACACCCTCGCCGCCGATCACCGAATCCTCGAAATTGCAGCCGACCGCGCCGGTCGCGGCGAGACCGGCCAGATTGGCGGTGATCCCCGCCGCATCGCGGGCATATCCGCTCTCGAAGTCGATCGACACCGGGACATCGACGACGTTCATGATCCGCTTCGCATTGTCGAAGACCAGGTCGAGCGGGACTTCCTCACCGTCGCCGAAGCCGAGCGATCCGGCGGCGCCGTAGCTGCCGGTCGCAATCGCCTTGGCGCCCGCCTTGGCGATCGCCACCGCGCTGCCCGGATCCCAGCAATTGTAGATGATCAGCGGGTCGCCGGGGACATGGAGCGCGGCGAAGGTTTCGTAGGGGGACATGGCGATTCTCCCGGGAGGCCTTGGCATTTGTTGCCAATTTGTTCCGATCGCGTCAACCGATCGAACATCAAATCCTCCCCATCGCAGATGGGGAGGGGGACCATCGCGTAGCGATGGTGGAGGGGAAATGTCCCGTCCTCGCCGCTGCGCGGCTGCGGCCCCTCCACCGCCTTCGGCGGTCCCCCTCCCCAAGCAAGCTTGGGGAGGATTTGATTAGTGAACGAACCGCGCGACCACGTCGCGATAGCTGCGGCTGACCTTCACCTGGCCGCCCGAATCGAGCACCAGGAAGCATTCGCCATTGGTGTGCGGCTTGACCTGACGAACAAGGTCGAGGTTGACGATGGTCGAGCGGTGCACGCGCTGGAAGCGGCGCGGATCGAGACGCTTTTCCAGGTCCTTCATCGTCTGGCGCAGGATCAGCGTATTGTCGCCGGTCTTGATGCACATGTAATCGCCCGCCGCCTCGACCACTTCGATCGTGTCGACGTCGACACGGAAGATCTTGCCGCGATCCTTGATGTTGATGAGCTTCTCGAAGCGGTTGGACGACACCTCGCCGCCGTCGGCGATCTCTTCGGCCGCTTCCGGCGCGACCTCGGCCAGCGCTTCCTTATACTTCTCGACTTCCTCGGCGGTGCGCTTCTCGGCGAGCCGCTGGCGAACGCGGTCGAGCGTGTCGGCGAGGCGCGATTCCTCGACCGGCTTGACCAGGTAATCGGTCGCCTGCGCCTCGAACGCGCGAATCGCGTGGTCGGAATAGGCCGTCACGAAGACGAACAGCGGCGGTTCCACCTCCATCAGGCCCTGGATCACCGAAAAGCCGTCGAATCCCGGCATCTGGATATCGAGAAACACCAGATCGGGTTTATTGGTCTTGATACTGCGGATCGCCTCGCGCCCATTGGCGCAACGGTCGATGATCTCGACATCGTCATGCGCCTGAAGGCGGAGTTCGAGCCCCTGGATCGCGAGCGCTTCGTCGTCCACCAGGATAGTTCGTATGGTCATGCGGCCTCTCTATTCGGATCTTCCAACTGGTACGGAATCTCGATCTCCACAGCAAAGCCGCCCCCTGGTGTAGACCGAGCATCGAAACGGTGGTCAGGTCCGTACGCCTGTGCCAACCGATCTCTTATATTGGCGAGCCCCACGCCAGTTGAAAGGCTCGGCCCTAACTTGCTCTCGATCAAGCCAGGGCCGGTGTCGGACACGGTGATCCGGACGCGTTCGCCGACGAGACGTGCCGAAACTGCGATTTCCGCCCCCTCCTCGCTCGGCGTAACCGCATATTTGATCGCGTTTTCGACCAACGGCTGGAGCAACAAAGAGGGCAAGCGCGCGCGTTCGGCGCGCGGATCGATCTCGAACACCGGGCGCAGGCGTTTTTCGAACCGCATCTTCTCGATCTCGAGATAGAGTTTGAGCGTGTGTACCTCTTGGGCCACCGTCACGTTCGCGGTCGGCTCGTAGATCAAGGTAAAGCGCAGGAAGTCGGCGAGCCGCGACAGCATCGCATTGGCGCGCTCGGTTTCCTTGAGCAGCACCAGGGTCGAGATCGAATTGAGCGTGTTGAACAGGAAATGCGGGTTGAGCTGATAGCGCAGCATCGCCAGCTGCGCCGACGACGCCTGGTTGCCGAGCACCAGCAGCTGGTCCGCTTGCTGTTCGACGATCAGGTAGAAATTGATCCCGAAATAGAGCGCCGACCAGCCCGCGAGCACGGTGAAATTGAGGAACAGCTGACCGAACACCAGGCCGAAATTGAGGCCCGGATTGTCCTTCATGATGCTGTAGGAGAAGCCGTTGAGCACCGCCGCCAGGAACGTCGCGCCGGCCAGCGTCACCACTGTCAACAGGATCGCGCTGATCCGCGGCAGTCGCCGGTAATAGCCATAGAGCGTCGAAAGCAGCAGGGTGATGCAATAACCGACGATCGATTCGATGATCCCCGGAATCAATGCCGTCATCGGCGCGCCGTTGGACACCGACGATACTGAACGAAGGAGGAGGTAACCGCCCCAGCCGACGCCCTGCAGGGTCCAGAAGGCGCGGCTCTTGTCCTCGAAGAACGGGCGCGAAAAGATCGCGGGCGTCCAGAAGGGGCGCTTCTGGTCCGCCAATGCGGTGTCGGCCGGCGCCGGCGCGGGGGGCGAAATAGTGGCCATTGGGCTGGTCCCTTTATACGCGCTGGCCAAAGCGCGCAAAGCCGGCGGTGTCGAGAGATCGTTTCGGCAGGAATACTTATAGCCTTGGCGGCGTCTCTTACCTTAAGAGCAGCCCCGCAATGAATCCCGCCAACCATCGCCACGACATGCGACGCCGCTTCGGCTGGCTGTTGTTGCTGGTGGCTGCGTTGCTGGCGCGCAGCGTCGCTCCCGAAGGGTGGATGCCGGTGGTCAACGCCGCCGGCGGGATCGAGATCACCGTCTGTAACGGCACCGGACCCGACGACACCATGGTGCTGTCGCCCGACGGCAAGTTGCATCACAAGGCACCAGGCAAGAGTCAGTCCGGCGACCATGTTTGCGCCTTTGCGGGGCTCGGCGTGGCCGACGCGCCGCCGACCCTCGTTGCGCTGGCCGCGCCGATCCTCGCTCCCGACGCCGCACCGGCGCTCGATCCGATCGACGCCATCCCCGGCCGCGGCCTTGCCGCTCCCCCGCCTCCCGCCACGGGACCGCCTTCCCTCGCCTGAACCGACGCTGCCTTTGGCAGCTTGAGCGATTCAGCAAGGGGAAAGATTGTGACTATTGCCAAACGCGCCTTGTGGTGCGCCTCGCTCGCCGTGACGGCGAGCGCCATCGCGCTGCCTGCGCACGCCGCCGACGATACCACACCGGCGGACGACCACCGCGACGACATATTGATCACCGCGCAACGCCAGCAACAAACGATCGAGAACGCGCCCTCCACCCGCGCGTCGATCGACGCCGGCACGATCGCGCGGACGGTCAATGCGATGAACGTCGAGGACGTGATCAAATATCTGCCCAGCCTGATCGTGCGTAAACGCCATATCGGCGACACCCAGGCGCCGCTGGCGACGCGGACCAGCGGGCTCGGCGCCAGCGCGCGCAGCCTGATCTATGCCGACGGCGCCTTGCTCTCGGCGCTGATCGGCAACAACAACACCTCGGCGAGTCCGCGCTGGAGCGCGGTCAGCCCGCAGGAAATCGCGCGGATCGACGTGCTCTATGGGCCGTTCTCGGCGGCTTATCCGGGCAATTCTATCGGCGCGGTAGTCAATATCACCACCCGCCTGCCCGACGCGCTCGAGGCGACGGCGACCGCGGGCGTGAGCGTCCAGACCTATGACCTCTATCGGCGCCGCGACACCTATCCAGCCTATCAGGCTGGGGTGACGATCGGCGATCGGCTCGGGCCGCTCGCACTGTTCGCGAGCTACGATCACGTTACGAGTCGCTCCCAACCGATCAGCTATGTCAGCGGCGCGCCAGGCAATGGCGTGACCGGCGCGTTTCCCGACCGCAACAAGCTCGGCCAGCCGATCCAGATCCTTGGCGCAGGCGGGATCGAGGATCAGGGGCAGGACCGGCTCAAGCTCAAGGCCGCGCTCGACCTCACCAGGGACATCCGCTTCACCTATGTCGGCGGCCTGTTCCTCAACCGCACCAATGGGAGCGCGGAAAGCTATTTGACGGCGACCGCGACCGGCCTGCCGGTCTATCCGTCCAGTTCCTTCGCGAACGGCACCTACCTCACGCGCCAGCGTCACTGGTCGCACGCGCTGTCGCTGAGCGGCACGGGCGGGGGGCTCGACTGGCAAGTGATCGGGACGCGATATCGTTTCGCCGACGACGAACAGCGCACGCCAACCGGGTCGCTACCGGCCGCCCTTTCGGGTGGTGCGGGCAACATCACGCGCCTTGACGGCACCGGCTGGGACACGCTGGACGCCAAGGCAGCATGGACGAGCGACGGCAATGTGTTGAGTGCTGGTGCGCATTGGGACCGTTTCGAAATCGCGAGCAATCGCTACGCGACGGCCGACTGGATCAAGGGGGCAGCGGGTGCGCTCAGCCAGCGATCGCTCGGCAAGACGCGTACCACGGCCTTGTGGGTGCAGGACGCGTGGACGATCATCCCCGCCGTCACGGTGACGGTCGGCGGCCGCTATGAATCGTGGCATGCCTATGACGGGGTCAATTTCTCCGCCTCGCCGGCGGTATCGACCATCCAGCCATCGCGTAGCGCGGATCGCTTCTCGCCCAAGGCATCGCTGGCGTGGAGGCCGGCGGACAGATGGAAAGTCACGCTCTCCTATGGCGATGCCTGGCGCTTTCCGACGGTCGGCGAGCTGTATCAGCTGGTCACCAGCGGGACCGTCGGCGCCGTGCCGAACCCGAACCTGAAGCCCGAACATGCACGTTCCGAAGAACTCGCGCTGGAACGCGTCGATTCGAAAGGGTCGTTCCGACTATCGCTGTTCAACGAAATCGTGACCGACGCGCTGATCTCGCAGACTGGTACGCTAACGCTGCCGGGCGGGGGCACGCTGGCGGCGAACTTCGTCCAGAATGTCGATCGCACGCGGGCGCGCGGGGCAGAATTCGCGTTCGTCCGCAACGACCTGATCCCGAGCTTCGACTTGTCGGGCAGCGTCACTTACGCCGACGCGACGACGCGCGCCGATCCTGGCCTGCCTGCCGCGGCCGGCAAGCTGATCCCGACCGTACCGCGCTGGAAAGCGACCGCGCTGGCGACCTGGCGTCCGGTCGACGGCGTGTCGCTATCGGCGGCGGCGCGCTATTCGAGCCGGCTCTACGGCTCGCTCGACAATAGCGACGTGAACGGGAACACCTATCAGGGTTTCTACAAATTCTTCGTCGTCGACCTGCGCGCGCAATTCGTCGTCACGAAGAATTACGTGATCGGGCTGGGCGTGGATAATGTCAACAATGACAAATACTTCCTGTTCCACCCCTTCCCGCAGCGCAGCTTCCACGCCGACCTGACGATCAAGCTGTGAGCGTCCGACTACCCGGCTCGCGCTGGTACAACGCCGTGTGGCGCTGGCACTTCTACGCGGGACTGTTCTGCGTCCCGTTCGTGCTGTGGCTGGCGATCACCGGGAGCATCTATGCCTGGCGGCCGCAGATCGAGGCGTGGCTCGACCGGCCGTACGACTCGCTCGCACCTACCGCGACGCGTGCGTCGCCCGAAGCGATCGCCGCCGTGGCCGTGGCGGCAGTGCCGGGATCGCGGCTGCACAAATACGAATTGCCGCAATCGGCCAGGTCGGCCGTGCGCGTCCTGGTCGTGACGAGCGCGGGGGATCGGCGCGTCTATGTCGATCCCTACAGACTGACCGTCCTCGGCGTCGTGAGCGAAGACCAACGGCCGATGCAGATCGTATCGCACCTCCACGGCGAGCTGCTCGCGGGCGCCTGGGGCAGCTATATTGTCGAGATCGCTGCCTGTTGGACGCTCGTGATGATCCTGACGGGCCTCTACCTCTGGTGGCCGCGCGGACGGAAGGGGTTGGCGGGTGTGCTCTATCCGCGCCTGTCGGGCGGGCGGCGGCTGTTCTGGCGCGATCTGCACGCAGTGACCGGCATTTGGGCATCGCTGTTCGCACTGTTCGTGGTTACCACCGGCCTGCCCTGGGCCAAGGCCTGGGGCAGCTATTTCAAGGAGATACGAACGTTCACCGGCACGCTCGACGGCCCGGTCGACTGGACGATCGGCGGCCGCAAGGCGCCGGACGACCCGATGCTCGGCGAACATGCCGGCCATATGGGCATGGCGATGGTGCGTCAGGGCGTCCGGCTGGGAGAGCTGAATCGCACCGTCGCCGTGGCGACCGCGCTGAACTTTGCGCCGCCGGTCTTGGTGTCGCCGCCGGGCAAGGAACCGCACCGCTGGATCATTGCGTCCGACGCCGCGGACCGGCCGTTGCGCGCGCAGGCGGTGGTTGACGGTACGACCGGAGCCGTGCGCGCGCGCAAGGACTTCGCCGAGCGCCACTGGATCGACCGCGCGGTCGGCTATGGCATCGCCACGCATGAGGGCCAGTTGTTCGGCATCGCCAACCAGTTGCTGATCACGCTCGGCGCGCTGATGCTGATGACGCTGAGCGTGTCGGGAGCGATCTCCTGGTGGCGTCGGCGCCCGTCGGGACGGCTCGGTGCACCGCTGCCGCTCTCGCGCCCGCGCTTTGGCGGAGCGCTGGTCGTCGCGATCGTGGCGCTTGGTTTAGCGATGCCGTTGTTCGGCGCGTCACTGCTGACGGTGCTCGCGGTCGAGCGCGGGCTAAGGCGCCGGTCGGGCATCGCCCGCTGGCTGGGATTGCGGACCGTCCTAGCCTAACTCGCCGGTGGCGCGCAGCGCGGCATCGGCTCGGTCCGACCGTCGCCACTAAAGAAAACGCCGCCCCTGCCCGAGGGCAGGAGCGGCGCTCTTTAGTCAGTCGATCCGGTCAGATCAGAACTGGAAGTTCAGCGTGCCGATGAAGGCGCGCGGGCTGCCGATCTGGACGAACGGCGCTGTGTACTGGACCGTCGAGCCGCCCGTGAAGCCACCGACGTAGTATTTGTTGAATACGTTCTGGACGTTGACCTGGAAGAAGGTCTGGTCGTTCAGTCCAAGGAAGCCGAGCTTCAGGCGGGCGTCGATATCGACCGTGCCATAAGCAGGCGTCTTTGCCTGGTAGACTTGGTACGTGGTACCATAAGCGAAGGTGCTGGTGGTGCTAGGAGCGGCGAAGGCGGGAAGCGTGTTGCTTGCGTTCGCGCAGATCTGATTCACTAGCGCCGCCGTGCAACCCAAGTTGGGCAGATTCTGGTCGTTCAGGTAACGCGGCCCCGTGACCTTCCCTTGGATCCCCAGCGACAGCGGACCGATGTCGCCCTGCAAACGCAGACCGTAGGTATAAACGGGTGAGCCTGATTCGCGCTTACCCGCCGTCTGGGCAAGGATCGGCGCACCCACCGTCGGGCAATTGGCTGTAACAGCGACGTTGCCCGCGACAGTCGGATCGCTCGAGTTCTTGGCACCCACGCACTTGCCGATCTCGACGTTATTCTTGATGTCCGACTTCAGGTACGAACCCCAAGCGTAGATCAGCAGTTCGCGGATCGGACGATAGGCGAAGCTGCCGTCGATGCCATATTTATCCACACGACCGAGGTTGCGATAGATGGTCTGGTCGGTGGTGACGTCGTACGCGCTGGCCAGACGATTGGTGAAGCGAGTGTACCAGGGGCTGATCGTCGCCTGGATCTTGCTGGTCGTGTAACGGACACCGGCATCGAAGTTGTCCGAAGTCTCCGGCGTCGGGTGGGACGCCGGGTTGCTCAGCGGGTAGAAGAATGCCTGGTACAGATTGTCCGTGCCGGGGACCTGCAAACCCTTCGAATAGTTCACGTAGGCGGTGAAGCCGTCGCCGAACTTGTAGGTCGCACCCAGGTTGGGCAGCACCCGGTTATACTTGTACTGACGGAACTGAGGCGCGGCATAGCCCGAGTTCAACGCGGCATAGTCGCTATTCGAGGCTGTGTTGCCGCGACCAAAGCAATCGACGAAGCCGCTCGCCGAGGTCGTGAAGCAGAAGTTGTGAAGGTTACGCTTGAACCAGGGCGCACGGACGCCGAGGTTCACGGTCAAACCGCCGAACGTGCCGCGATATTCGCCCGAAACCTGGTCGAGGACCGCGAAGGACAGACGGTCGCGCTTCTCAACAATGCGGCCGTTGCTGTCGAGGATCGGATTGTTGATCGGGAAGACGTCGAACGGAACGCCATTGGCCTGCAGATAACCGAGTTCGCCCGTTTGCCGGTGACGGCCATAATCGTGCGAATAGGCGATACGGACCGTGTTGTTGTCGTTGATGTCGTAGCGCAGAGACGAGATCAAACCGTAACGATGCGTGACGGTCTGGCTAGGTGCCAGCAACGTGACCGTGTCGAGCTTGTCCCCGTCGCCGTTCAGATCGCGGCCGAAATAATAGGAGCCGGCGATGAAGCCCGTCTGGTTGTTGGTAATGGTCGCCGACGGGTTGATGTCGCGCACGCCTTCGCGGCCGGTGACGGTACCGCCGCCATTCGCCTTCACGTACTGGAAGCTCGGCTCGACCGTCAGGACCAGATGCGGCGCCAGGGTGAAACGCGAGCTGATGCGGATATTGCCGGTGTTCGACGGATTATAACGCTCGTCGAAGCTCGCTCCGCACGCCTGACCATTGTTGGAAGCGGTCGGGGCATTAACGATCGCGGGCGAATCGGCGACCCCTGCTTGCGGCGTGTCCGTCTGGCAACGCGCGATCGAATAAGGCAGCTCATCGCGGCTGAACGGGAAGCGGTTACCCGAGCCCGTCCCAGGCAGGCGTAGTCCATTGTCGATCAGGAACGGGTTAGTCCGGCTGATCGTCGGATCGGTCGGGGTTCCCGGAACCGGCGTGCCGGAACGCGGAGCGGTGATCTGTGAGAGATTGTGCGTGTCATACCGCAGCGGCGCCGAGCCGAAGAAGTTGTTGCGGTTGACGTTATAGTTCGCCGAGATCGAGATGAAGTCGCCATTCGAGCCAATCGGCTGATAGATGCGGCCGTTATATTGCGCCTTGCGGATCTTGCCGAAGTTGTTGAACACGACGTTGTTCTCGGCATGGCTGGCCGAGAGCCAGGCCTTGGTGCCGAACTTGGTGAATTCGCCGGTGTTGATCAGGCCGAAAACGCGGAAGAAGTTGTAGTCGCCGATCGAGCCCTGGAGCCGGGCACCGAACTGGTCGGTCGGCATGATCGTGCGATAATTGACCGTCGAACCCGACGCCGCGGCGGTCGGGCTGTCGACGTCGGTCGAGCCGTAGCTGACGTTGACCTGCTCGATCAGCTCAGGATCGAGCTGCTGGTTCGAATAGAGCGCGTAGTTGCCCGTATCGTTCAGCGGAACGCCGTCGAACGTCAGCGAGATGCGCGACGAGTCGAAGCCGCGGATGGTCAGCGTACCGCCGGCCGAACCGAACGGGTCGTTGTTCTGGAAGCTGACACCCGGCAGGGCGTTGATCGTGTCGAGGATCGAGTTGCCCGGAGTCTGGCGCGAAATGAATTCCTGGTTCAGAACGCCGCGCGCCTTGGTCGTGTCGGGAATTTCGACGCCGCCGACGCCCTTCGACGCCTTGGTCGCGGTGATGACGATATCACCTTCGAAGTCCGTCGTACCGGCCGACTGTGCATAGGCAGCCCCCGGAAGCATGATCGCGGCCGCAGCCACGCCAATAAGAAATTGAGTGCGCATGATATTCCCCTTTTGGGCGCGAGTCGCTGTTGAGCGCGGCGTTATTCCACCGTCGCGAGGGCCCATGGAGACTGAATATTTCGGTTAGATGACAACGCAAGAGGGCGACGCGATAACTGTGGATTAAGCCATGCTGCGTTGCAAAAAAGCATCAGCCTGCCCATCGCCCAATCTTGAAACGACCCTCGCCCTTTCTCGTAGCGCAAGCTAGACCATTACAGGCTAACTCAACCCATTTCAGCCGGTTACAAGCTAAATCGACCCAAGCACTCGCGCAGGCCGGTCACCGGGGCGAATTTGAGGCACACCAACGAAGCTAGTATTTGAACCGGCTCGGTCACGAGGACGGCATCTCGATGCTCTCGATTAGTTCCCGTTTTTCAATTCAGCATTCCCAACCTGACGCGCAGCATCACGGGCACGGACGGCAAATTGATGCCATAATCCGTTTGATCGCCATGCCACATTCTCTTCGCGATCCACTTCCCGGAATCGTCCAGCTTTCCCTCCTCGACGGAAAGATACTGCCATCGGTCGGCGCGGCCGGTCGCGGTGCGCGCAAATCTTATCCGGACATCGCTGCCTATGACGATGAACTCATTGTCGCTGATGTGCAGCATCGCGACGCCGCCTACCGGCTGCCCGACGGTCGGGCTCGGATCCGTCTTGACGAACGTCCAGCTTTCGTCACCGATGAACCAGCGATCGAATTGCGCCGTAACTCGCCAATCGCCGAAATCATGCGACTGGTCGGCGGGAGGAAAATCCTTGGCAACTCCCCAGCCGTCATGGGTGGCGGCCAGCCTCGCCCATCCGCGTGCCATCGGCGCCATAACGGCATATTTCGAGGAGAATGCTTCGATCGTGGCGGGATCGAGCGCCTTTGCCCCGAGCGGGTAATTCACATAGCCCGTCGCGTCCATGCCAAACGGCGCATAGCCGATCGCACCGCGTCCCAGCGCGGCCCAGAAGAACCGCGCATAATCGGCTGCATTGCCGATTTCGGGGACGAAGAGCGCGTTATCGGGGCGCGAATATGCAGCAAGGTAGGCGTCAACACGGCGCCAGTCGCGCGTGTAGATATCGGGCGCGACCAGATCGATATGCGGCGCTGCTGCCTTCCAGATATCGATCATGTTCCAATCAGGCGAGCCGCTGGATATCCATTTGGGATTAGATACTGCGGCGAACGGGTCGCTCAGCGCGGCGTTGCAATACATTGGGAGAGACTTCACCGCTTTTCCGGCAGCCGCAATTTCATCGATGTAGCGCGCCGTATACCAACTCATAAAGGCTGGCTCGGCGAGCGGTCCGAAGAGATCGCGCCACGTCTTACCCGACCGCTTGGTCCTCGCAGCCAGTTGAGATGGCACCGGAGCGTCGAATAGCTTATCCGCCGCAGGCGAGCGATCCCGCGGAATGCCGAATGCGCCGGCTTCATTTTCCACCTGGACCATAATCACGGTATTTTGGGCGTCTCTCGCCGCCAGATGACGCATCATCGCGGTAAATGCGGTGCGATCAGCCTCCAGCGTGACGCGAGAAAAGGGGGACAGCGCGGACAGTGGTTGTCCCGTGTCATCGAGCTTGCGCGGGAAGCGCTTCAGGTTTGTCCGAACCCATTCCGGCGCATAACCCGCGCCTCCATTCTTCCACGTCCCGAACCACAATAGAACCAAGCGAATGTTGCGGGTTCGGGCCTGGGCCAGCAAGGTATCCAGGAAAGTAAAATCGAACCGGCCCTCGACCGGTTCGACCTGTTCCCACGATACCGGCATTTCGACCGTGTTCGCGTGAAGCCGCTCGATCGTGTCCCACACTTGCGGCAGCACGGACGCGTCGTTGGACGAATTATTGGCTTGGGCGCCAAGCATAAGGAAGGGCGCGCCGTCGACGATCAGCGCGTGCCGGCCTCTCGCGTCGGATTCGATAGCCGGGAGCGACGGCTGTGGCGCAGCAGCGACCGAGTGGCCGCTGACGGCAAGATACACGGATGCTGCCAGTAATCGGCGCCAGACGCTCACCTTACATTTCCCGTGACAAAGCGTTCCAAGCCCGAGAGCCCCGCCGCGAAGATAGCATCGGCGATGATCTCGCTATGCCGCCCTGAGCGGCCGTGGGGCTCGTCGAACGTCGCGTGCCACTCGACGAATGTCGCCCCGGTCGCGGTTACCGGGGCGGCACGGATCGTCGCGGTGTAATTATCGACCGGAAAGGCTGGCGTGACGAAGGTGTACGTCAGGCAGTGCGCGCCATCGTCCAAAGCCAGCAGCCGTTCCTCAACAAGTGCCCCGTCGGCTAGGTGGAACGCCCTGATCGCCCCCACGGAATCAGCTGGCTTGCCGTCGACAATGGCGCCGTCAAGCACTGCGTCGTGCCAGTCGCACAAGCGGTCGAAAGCGCGGATGGCCGACCAGACCTTGTCGAGCGGTGCGGCGATGACCCGGCTGGCATAGACGCGCATGGCTCCCTGTCTCCCTCAAGTTTCTAGTGCTTGCGGCCAAGGGCCTTGAATGTCCCGACCTGCTCGCGGATCGCTCGTTCGGTCGGCAGGCGCTCCATGCTCGACGCTCCGAAAAAGCCGTGCAGACGATCGCATCGCGCCAGAACGTAAGCAGCATCATCGGGTTCGGCGATCGGTCCGCCATGGCACAATATCAGGATGTCGTTTCTCACCGAGCACGCTGCATCGGCGATAGCGTCGATACGATGGACGCAATCCTCCAGACTTGCGACATTTTCCGCGCCAATAGCACCGCCGCTGGTCAGGCCCATATGGGCGACAATGATGTCGGCGCCCGCGCGCGCCATCTTGGCGGCCTGATCCGGATCGAACACATAGGGTGTGGTCAGCAGGTTCTTGGCATGCGCTCGCGCGATCAGGTCGATCTCCAGGGCGAAGCCCATCCCGGTTTCTTCCAGATTCATCCGGAAATGCCCGTCGATGAGTCCGACGGTCGGAAAGTTCTGGACGCCCGCAAACCCGAGGTCTCGGAGCCGGTCTAGAAAATCATCGAATACGCAGAATGGATCGGTACCGTTGACCCCCGCCAGGACGGGCGTATTCCGCACGATCGGCAGCACTTCCCGCGCCATGTCCAGGACAATGTCGTTGGCATTGCCATAGGCCAGAAGACCGGCAAGCGAGCCGCGCCCCGCCATGCGATATCGGCCCGAATTGTAGATCACGATCAGGTCGATACCGCCCGCTTCCTCGCATTTAGCGGACAGCCCCGTTCCCGCCCCGCCGCCAATGATGGGGCGGCCGGCAGCAACAAGTGCTCGGAGGCGCGCGAGGATCGCCTCACGGTCATAACGTGGCATCGATCGTCTCCTCGTACGCCGCCGTCATTGCATCGGCAAAGGCTGGGTCGTTGATGTGACACGGCATGCGGATCAGCCGGCGCTTGCTGGTGGGGACCCAAGACGTCTCAATTGCGGAGAAGAGCGCCTCGGTTGCTTCGGGATCGTAGAACGGCATCCCAGGAGCGTCGATCGCGGATACCCCGCCTTCGGGGAGGAAGAATCGGACCTCTCCGGGACATGCGTTGAGCTTTTCGACGATGAAGGCGCCTATCGCGCGATTTTCTTCCGTCGTGGTCCGCATGAGGGTCACTTGCGGGTTGTGCTCGTAAAAAAGGCGACCGGCATACCGCCCGGGTATCGTGGCGGGCGCGCCGAAATTGACCATGTCGCATGCGCCAACTGAGCCGATATAGGGGATGGCGGTGCGTGCAATCGCCCCAAGTCTGTCTTCGGTCGCTGCCATGACGCCACCTGCGATGAAGTCGGCGATCTCGGTCAGCGTGCAATCGATCACCCCATCGACAAGGCCTGCATCGACCAGCTTCTCCATCGTTCTGCCGCCCGTACCCGTGGCGTGAAATACAAGACAGTCGTGCTTCCTTTCGAGCGACCGGCTTATCCGGTCCACGCATGGCGTAGTCACACCGAACATCGTGAGCCCCACCGTCGGTTTTCCGTCCAACCGATCAGCGTGTTGGTTCGAATTCGCCGTTGCCATGGCCGTGATCGCGGCGGCTGCGTTGGCGATAACGCGCCGCGAAATCCGATTCAGCCCAGAGATGTCGGTAACCGACGGCATCAGGATCAAGTCGCTCGCATCGACATAGGGTGCGGTGTTGCCAGAGGCGACCGTGGATACGATAACCTTCGGCGTGCCGATCGGCAGTTGGCGAAGGGCCGGCGCAACGAGCGCTGTCCCGCCGGAACCGCCCAGAGCGATCGCGCCGGCGATATCGCCACGACCCGCAAGGAAAGTTTCGAGGGCCAGACCCATCGCAGCGACTGCGGTGCCCCGATCACCGGTGTTCACCGCGTCCAGCCCGCCGGGATGAGAGGCAGCAACGCTTGCGGCGCTGATATCGGCTGTCGCACTTGCGAAACTTGTGCCCACGTCGACGGTGGTTGCTCGCCATCCCAACCGCCGGACGCTGGCGGCAAGGTGCATCAATTCTCTTGCTTTGGTGTCGAAGGTTCCGACTACGTAAATGAAACCTCCCATCGTACCCCCCTAGGCAAGGTCGAATTCGGCGCGGATCGCGTCACTATGTTCGCCGAGTCGCGGAGCTCCCCGGTCCCAAGTCGGCCGCACGCGATCGATACGCATTGGGCTGGCCGTCGTGCGCATCATACCCGGCCCAGCCTGGATCGATTGCAGCATCCCAAGGGCGCGAAAACTTTCGGCCTGCAGCAACGAGGGCCAATCGAGGACGGCCGCCGCCCAGATATCCTGAGGCTCGAGCACCGCCAGCCATTGGTCGGTCGTGCGCTGAACCAACCGCGCGGCGATACGGTCGAGCAATATGTCGCGATCCGAAAAGCCGTCGCCAGATCCGGCAAGACCGGGCAAATCGAGCAATTGCTCAAGACGGCTGAGCGGCGTCATTGCCAGCGCGAGATAGCCATCAGCGGTTCGATAGACGCCATATGGCGCCGCGAGATAGGCATTGGCCCCATAGCCGGCGGCGCGCGTCGGCGGCCGGCAGCCATCGTTCAAAAATGTCGTGAGCAGCTCGAACTGGAAATCGACCAATACTTCGAGCAAACTCGTTTCGACCAAACCGCCAGCCCCCGTGCGCCCGCGGCGAACGAGCAACGCGAGGATGCCTTTGGCGAGAATGTGCCCAGCCAGCATGTCGGCAACCGAAAGACCAATCGGCATCGGGCCGGATTCGGCGGTCCCGGTGAGCCACATGACCCCCGACCGCGCCTGTGCCAGGAGATCCTGACCGGGGAGTTTTGCCCATGGCCCTTGCGGTCCGAAACCGGAGACGCTTGCATAGACGAGGCGCGGATTGATGGCGCGAACGTCTTCATAGCCGAGACCGAGACGCTCGACGACACCTGGCCTGAAATTCTGGATGACGACATCGGCTCGGGCGATCAACGCGCGGAGCCCGGCAAGATCGGCGCTGCTTTTGAGATCGACCGCGAAGCTCTCCTTGTTCCGGTTGATCGCGTGAAACAGCGTAGACTCGCCCGCGATGTCGGTGTCGGTGAGGTAGAGGTCTCGGCAAAGGTCACCCGACCCCGGGCGCTCTATCTTGATAACCCGAGCGCCGAGATCGCCCAACTGCAGCGCGGCGGAAGGACCGGCGAGAAATTGTGACATGTCGAGGACGAGGAGACCTTCAAGCGGCGCAGAATCGCGCGCGCCCAAACTTTCGGCAGCTTCCCCTGCGCGCATCGAATGCACTTGCCTCGCCCTTACATTATTGTTTGCTGGCTAACATACAGTCTATATATGAACGATCAATCCGAAAACGGGGATGCCGAAACAGGGTCAGAAAAATGGCCTCTGCACGCGCAGCTCACCGTTATCGGAAGCCTCGCGTGCATGGCCCGCGGCGAGCAAAATAACGATGTCGGTGCGGGTGGTATCCGGCAGAAAAATGGGGGAAAAGCTGCGCTGCCATGACCGAAGTGAATCTTTCGACCGACGAGCGCCGCCGGAAATACGCGGTACCCGCGCTGGAGAAGGGCTTGGACATCCTCGAGCACCTTGCCGATCAGGCGGTACCGATGACGCAGTCCCAGCTAGCGCGAGCCATCAATCGCCAACCGGGCGAATTGTTTCGGATGCTGGCGTGTCTTGAGGGCCGCGATTATGTCAGACGCGATATAACGAGCGGAGGTTATTCGCTCACGCTGAAGCTCTTTCAACTCGCACGCATTCATTCCCCCTATGAAGCATTGGTCGCAGCCGCGCGCCCTTTCATGCGGGCCCTAGCAGACGAAGTCCGTGAAAGCTGCCACCTCACCGTTCTGCAAAGCGACCAAGTTCTGGTTCTCGCCCAGGAGGAAAGCCCCAATCCTTTCCGCCTCTCTGTCGAGGTCGGATCTTCTCATTTGCCGCTGCGGACCAATTCGGGGCGTCTATTGCTGGCCGCGCTGACTCCCGCCGAACGGGCCGCGATGTTGGAGCGCCTGCCCGATTGGCAATCGATGGACGACAAGGCGCGCAAAGCGAAGCTCAAGCGGATCGGCGAGGTCAAGGCTCAGGGGCATGCCCGATCAATCGGCGAACGCTTTCTTGGCGGCGCGGACATTGGAGTCCTGATCGGCAGCCCTGGCGCTCCCCTCAATGCGGCGTTGACGATCGCGACGCTCATCGATGCGAACGGCGAGGCGCCGCTCGAACGCCTGCTCGAACCACTGAGCAGGACAGCAGCCGCGATCACTCGAGCAGCGGGCCTGGATCTCGATACGTCGAGTCTTTCTCGCGTGAGCGCCGACATGAAGGAAGACAAATGAAGCGTCGGTTCGGATGGTATTGGCTGGTTGTCGCGCCCTGTCTGATCGGTGCGGGTCCCGCAGCAAGGGACAATTGGGCAGCCGGCTGGTTCAGCGCGCCTTTCGCGCCGTTCGCGGTACAGCCGGCGACGACACCGGCCATCTTCGCCAACCAGACTACCCGTCAAATTCTGCGCATCGATGCCGCAGGACGGTCGATACGGCTCAAGCTGACCAACGAACTCGGCATCGCTCCGTTGAAGGTGGCCGGCGTGCACGTCGCATTGACGGATCCTGCCGGAGCGATCGTGCCCGGAAGCGATCGCACAGTCACGTTCGACGGTGAAAAGGAGACGTGGCTTCCCGCCGGAGCTCCCCGATTGAGCGATCCCATCAACGTGCCGGTGAAAGCGCTGCAGCATATCGCCGTCTCGATCTTCTATCGCGATAAAGTGGTTCCCGCGGCGCACCACGCGGATTTGATGGTCGCGCCCGGCGACCAATTAGACAGGCTCGAGATGCAGGCAGCGCATCGGGAACGTGGCCCCGGACTGGTGTCGGAAGTGGATGTATTGCGCGATGTGGCGGCTCCGGTGATCGTCGCCTTCGGCGATTCGATCACCGAAGGCGCCGCCTCCACGCCCGGCAAGGATATGAGCTGGCCACAACAATTTGCCGGCCGGCTCGCCGCCGATCCTCGCTACAGGGGATGGAGCGTGGTCAATGCGGGGATGAGCGGGAACCGCCTGCTGCACGAGGGCTTTGGCCCTCCTGCCCTCGCCAGATTCGATCGCGACGTATTGGCTGTGACGGGCGTCACGCATGTCGTCCTTCTGGAAGGGATCAACGACATCGGCTGGTGGAACAAACCGGACAGTGAGGTCACCGCTGCAGAGGTAATCGACGCCTATCGTCAAATCGTGGCACGGGCGCATGCGCGTGGAGTGAAAGTCGTCGGTGCGACGATCCTTCCCTATAAGGGGGCGGTCTATTTCACGCCCGAAGGCGAACGAATGCGTCTGGAGGTGAACCAGTTCATCCGAACCGGCGGCCTGTTCGACGGGGTGATCGATTTCGATAAGGTCGCGGCGGACCCTGCCGATCCCGCGCGGATTGATCCCAGACTCGAGCCGGGCGACCATCTCCATCCGAATGATGGCGGATACGCGACGATGGCCGCAGCGATATCGCCAAGCCTCTTCGAAGCCAGACGCTGACGTTCGCAACGGAGGCGCATCCTGCCGGCGACGCGCAGGCGCATGATCGCGTTACGCGCGAGCTCAGGCCGCGGCTGCGGTGAACCGGTAGCGGCCCGATCCCGCCACCAGTTCGACCTCGGTGGGCAGGACACGGCGAACGCGGATGCCAGTCGATAAAGCCACTGGGCGACCGCCTTCGCGCAGCGCCTGCGGATGGGACGTCGGCAGTACGATGGTCGCCCGCCGACCGACTGGAACCTCTATTGCCACTTCCAGCAGAGCGCCATAGGTCTTCCATGCGCAGCTGACCACGCCTTCGCGCATCCTATAGCTGGCACTCACGCGGTCGACCCCATGCAAGATGCGAGGCGCAATCCTGATCGCTTCACCGCGTCCTCGGGAATGATCGACGTCCAAGCCCGCGAGCCGTCGATAGAACCAACCCTCCGCATGCCCGAGCATGAAGTGATCGAGCGATTTGGTGGGATTGGCATCCCATGCTTCGGTCAACGTCGTCGCCCCATGTGCCAATTGCCAAGCATAGCTCGGCTGATCGCGGACGTTGAGCATGTCCAGGACAATGTCGTCCCTATTGGCTGCCGATAGCGCGTCGATGACATACCGAAAGCCAATATCGCCCGCGGTAACGCCATTGCCTTCTCGTCGAATGGATCGGACCAACTCGCGTTGCGCCTTCGATTGAAACGCGGCTGGCACCAAACCGAGCGCTAGAGGCATCGCCTGAGCGGTCTGACTGCCGCGTTCATAGCGACCGGTGCCCCGGTCAAGAAATGCCCGGTTGAACCGAGCGGTCGCCCAACGAGCCCTCGCGGCGTAGCGTCGAGCTTCAGCGTTTCGCCCGACGACAGGTGCCATTTGCGCCATCGTTTCGAGCGTCTGGATGTATATTGCTGTTCCGGTCAGCGCGCGGCTCGTCAACTGCGCCTCACCCGGCGGATTGGGTCCGACATCGTACCAATCGCCCATTCCGAAGTTGAGGAGCCCGTCCCATTCTCGACTGCGCCCGGCCAGGTAGTCGCAATAGCGCACCGCAGCCGGCCATGCCGAGTGCAGGATCGTGGCATCGCCATAGAAGCGATATGCCGCCCAGGGAGCAAGGATCGCAGCGGCTCCCCATTCCGGAGAATTTCGCCAAATCTGATCCTGCCCTTGAGCGTCGATAAAGGCGACATATTCCGGCGCGATGCCCGGTACCATGCCGTCACGCTGCTGCGCGTCAGCAATATCGCGGACCATTTTCTCATAGAGCGGGATTGCGTCGCGATTGTAGAGGACGGTCGGAGCGTTGAGATAGGTCTGCTCCAGCCAACCCAGCTTCTCGCGATGCGGACAATCCGTGAGCACCGAAACCATGTTGCTGGTCACTGCCCGATCTATCAGTCGATGGATTTGTCCAAGCAGAACCGGCGCCGCATCGAACGTCCCTATTCGCTCGATATCGGCATGGAGCACGTGCCCCCGGACCGACACTATCGCGCTGCGGGGAACCCCGCTGAGCTCCAGATAGCGAAATCCATGATAACTGAATTGAGGCTCGAACCGTTCGACGCCGCCTGCCGCGGCGTAGCGAAATTCCACTCTGTTGCCGGGTCCGGCATTGAAACTCTGTTGGGTTACCCGTCCATTGCCGTCAAGCGTTTCTCCAGGGAGCGCCACCAATGTGGCACCTCGCTCGGCCCGAAGTTCGATGACCGGCCGCCCTGCGAAATTCATCCCAAAATCAACCAGAACCACGCCCGGTGCCGGTTCGGTCATGGTAAGGGGAGTCATGGCATCCGCGACAATTACGGCCGGCGAACCCGCTGCGCGCAATTCGCCGCCCGGTCCGTTGACCGGGATGACAGGTAACCAGGCGCGCCTATCGGCCCCGCCCCGATCCCAGCCGTCGGGCCAGGATCGAGCATCCCAATCCTCTCCTCCATAGATAGATGAAAACTGGATCGGACCTTCAGCCCAGCTCCACTCGCTGTCCGTAGTGATCAGCCGCGTCGAACCGTCGGCAGCCCGGAGCGACAGCTGCAAGATCGCCTTTGGCTGGCCGAAGCTGTCGAGAAACTTCGTGTAGCGGCCTTCTTGGTGCTCGACATTGTACATGCCGTTGCCGAGCGAAAGCGCTAGCATATTATTGCCGTCGCGAAGCAAGCCGGTGACATCATAGGTGTCGTAAAGGACGGTGCGTCGATAGTCCGTCCATCCCGCCGCGAGACCCGCCGGTCCGACGGGCCTGCCGTTGATCGCGAGCTGGTATTGGCCCAGTCCACACACGGAGACCACGGCGAGAGTCGGGCGACTAATCAACGCGAAGCTCCGTCGCATCACGGGTAGCGGACGTGCCGGGACCATGGCCGGAGCCGCCTGTCCCGCGATGTGGCGCGGCAATGCTCGATCGGACTCAGCTGCGATCCATCGCGCGGTCCAGTCGTTGGTGGAAAGGACGCCTGTCACGAAAGAATCTGGCACACTCCATTCGCTCCAGCGACCGGTCCGATCCGCCACGCGGACGGTCCACCAATACCGGCGGTGGCTGCTAAGCTTGAGCGGCGCCGGCGGGCGAATGCGTTGATCGTCACCGGCAACGGCACCACTCTTCCAAATGTCGCCCGTCCCTGCGCGCACTTGCTGCGGGTCGCTGCCGACGACGACTTCCCAAGCGGTCTGTCGCAGCGACCGGGCGTCGGGTTCGACCGGCGTCAGCCGCCAACCGAAGCGCGGGCGCAGCGTATCGATTCCAAGTGCGTGCGATCGCCATTCTGTGGTCAAACCGGTAACCGCTACATCGGCGCCTCCGGCCAGCGCCCTGCCTCGAGACGAGGCGAGCGACGGTAACAACATCGCGGCACCCATCCCACCGATTGCTGACCGTCGATCGACGGTCATGATCGAGGCAGCGGCACGATTGCTTCGGATAGGATTCTCACCGGGCCCATCAAGCCGGCCGGGATGAGCGTAGCATTTGCCGCCGGCAACCATTCCTTGCCGCCACGTAATGGGGGATAGACCCAGGCGACACGCTCGCTTTCCGGCAGGGCGCGGTCACCGACCAAGCGGTTGTGCCAAACGTTTGTGACGATGATCTCGATCTCGTTCTCGCCCGGGCACAGAGCGTCTGTCACGTCGATACGGAAAGGCGCGATCCACCGGCTACCCAGTCGGCGGCCATTGACCACCACTTCCGCGATTTCCCGGACCTGCCCGATGTCGAGTAGCAGACGCAGGTCGGGCCGGAACAGATCCCGGCTCAGAGCTATGCTGGTCGAGTAATGGCCGGCGCCCGAATGGTAGCGCACGCGCGGCGGGTCGAGCGTGGACCAAGCGACCGGCGCCGCCAGCGAGATCACATCCGGAGGCGCGCGCCACCCCGAAAAGCGAAGCTGCCACATTCGGTCAAGGACGACAGGGCGAGGCGCGACGGGGATGATCAGGTTCGCGCGGCGCCCGTTCGAGTAAATGACAGTAGCCGCACCGGCAACACCACCGATGATAGCAGGCCCCTGATCATGCCAAACCAGGCGTTGGTCGCCTTCGAGCGACGCGATCGCGACATGAGGCACAGCCTCGCCTTCGCCAACGACGACGACCGCGCTGCCACCCGCCTCGATCTTCACCGGCAAGAATGTGCGTCCGCCTTCGAAGTGCCATTGCGGCGCGGGCGCTCGCTCTCCGTTGAGCGGATCCCAAAAATCGACAGATCCCGCCGCCACACGAAGCGACAGCCTCGTTCGGACCGTCTCGTTGCCGGGGTTGGCGACGAAGTAGACATGGGTCCGCCCGACACGGCGATGCGTCCAATCCAGTTCCGCCGCATCGGGCGCTATAAGATCGGCCGAGACGCCCAGGCGCCGCAGCGCCTCGGACGGCGTCACGCCCCATAGCACTAGCCCCCGGCCGAGGCGGGTCATGCCTTTATCGCCTCGCGTCGCCCACAGCCTGCGGCTGCGCGCGGCGAACTCTCCCGGGTCACGCTCGCGTCCGATGGGGCCGAGCGGAGGTGGCGCCAGGAGTGTCGCGCCGGCGCGCGCCAACCGCTCGATTGCCTGAAGAAACTCGCTTGAATATCGCGCTCCGGCGGGAAGCACGAGGAGGCGGTAACGCATCCCGCCGTCAATGACGATGTCACCGCCCTCGACGCTTGCGCGCCGTATGATCGCGTCGCGGTTGATGCTGTCGTAGCGAACGCCGGGCGGAAGCTGCGCATCGAGTTGGTGTGGCAGCAGCGCACGACTGGGTATTTCCTCGCCAATGAACACCGCGACGTCGACGACGGGGACGCCCTGCTGCAGGATCGCTTGGCAACGCCTCATATAATCGAACCAGCCGCGTGCCTGCCGCCACCAGGTCTGAGTACGACTGAATACCGTGCCGATACCGTTCAACGTCATTCCCGGCGCACGATCCAGGAACGGCTGGGCAGTATAAACGTGGAGCATGAACCGATTCACGCCGCGGCAATATTGTCGGTCGCCGAGCGGTTTGAGCATCGCCGGATGCTCGTCCCACATGATGTCGTTTTCGGTAAAGCTTTCGGTCGCGATGATCCGCTTGCCGTAGATTCGCCCTCCGGACACGGCATCGGCAACGTCGGTCGGCTTGTCGTTTCGCGGCGTTCGAAACCAGAATTCGCCCATCGGCAGATCGGTGGCTTCCGCCCACCGCAAACCATCCACCGCATAGGTCGGACTGGCCGGCTCACCGCTGAACCGGCAGCCGCGGATGTGCGCCAGCGCAGCCACGGTCTCGAAGAATTCGCTTTGCGTCAGCTCGGCGATGGTACGCCGGAAATCATGCAGGAAACACTCACTGGCATCGGCACTCGCGATAGGTATGCCGGCAAGTACGGCGAGCCAGGCCGTCAGCTCATATCCGCGGAGTCGCCTGAATTGCGTCGCGAACATTGGCGACCAATTCTGACCGCTAGCCTCCCAACTGTCGACGTGGATCGTATTGAGCACGCGCCCGGCGCGATCGTGCCCTACCCGTTCCAACGCCGCGCCGAACCACTTGTCGAACTGCAGCTTCACCGCTTCCCGGTTGAAGCGATCCACCTCCAACCCTTGGGCACCGCCGGCTGCGGAATTCTCTCGTCCGTTTGTCGTATATCCGAGGCGTATGACGCGCCAACGCCCCGCGGGCGGCTCCCAATCGAGCGAACCGTCGCGGCGCAGGTGCTGACTCAAGTCGATGATCTGGTCTGGGTCGACGCAAACCGTATTTGGTGCTTCGAGCGACGTGGTGCGGCGGCTGATCGACCATTGTGCCGCCGTCTTGCCGACAATCTGATGGATTTCGGGTCGCGCGGACAGTTCGAGACTGAACAGTCGCAATCTAACGTCCTGTCCAAAATCGTAATTCTCCAGATAGGGCCCTGGAGCCTGCGGCACGTGAATGAAGCGAAATATCTTGGCCGTGGTTTCCGGCAAGGCGTGGGTCAGCGTGGTGAGATCGGTCTGCCACCCATGTTGCGGATATTCGAGGCAACCGACCGGCCGGAAGATGATCCCATCATCGCTTGCCTCGACGGCGAGAGAATTTGCGGCGCGATAGACACCAGGCGAATACCCCCAGGGCGACGGCGTACGTACTGTGACCGAGCGCAGAGTGAACGGCGCGTCGAACTCGAAGTCGACATGCCCCTCGGCCACGGTCGAAAACACCTCGACGGCATTTTCGGGATCGATCAGGTTTTCGAGCGGGGCTTGCGCGAGCGGCAGGTTCGTCTTGAGGCGCGGCTTCTCCTTGACGCTTGATCGGTCAAGTTCAGCCGACCATGGAAACGCCAGCACAGCGACGTCGCGATAATAATCATGACGCGACGGCGGTTGCGGAAGCGTGATGGCCTTCTCGCTGGCAACGGCACGCGTCTCTGAGACGGTCAGCACCTGCATTGAGAGATCGGGGGTAATCCAGGGACCACTGGCCGTCGCCCAGCCGTCGCAGATGTTGAGCGAAATCGTCATGCCGAGCCGATCGGCTTCGGCCACGGCGTGATCTATGAGAGACCACCAATGCGGACTCAACGCATCCGCGGGCGGCGATACGAGCGGCGGCTGCTTGGATGCCCCGATTGCGAATACCATTGCCGTGGAGATGCCGTTGTCGCGCATCGCCGTGAGATCCGCCGTAATCCCTTCTGCCGTGACAGCGCCGTCTAGCCAGTACCAATACGCTCCCAGGCCCGCCTCGGGCGGCGGACGATCAAAACTCTCGGCTAGGCGGTCGGCAGATTGGCCCACCGGTTCGGGATCGCCTCGCCGCGTTCCGGACGCCGGGACGGCAGCGCAAAAAGCGACCGCCGTGCTGCCCAAAAGCAGCGAGCGGCGGTCCAGGTGTGAGCCCGACAGTAATGGAGGAGAATCGATTTTATCGGGCATCGAATGTGAACTTATCCTCAGAGCTTGAAGCGGACTCCGAACATGATTTGCCGATCGTCAACCTGCGTCTCGTGCGGGCGCGTATCCAGGTCGTTATAATAGGACCGGCGGATAACCCGGGTGAGGTTGTTGCCTTCCAAGCTTATCGTGACGTGAGGGGTGACGTCATAGCTGAGCGAGGCCGCCAGCCATCCGTAACCACGACGGTAGCTCGGCTGACCGACGCCGTTGAACAAATAGGTGCTGTCGAAATAGGTGCTCCGCCAATTGTAGGCCACACGCGCCGAAACGCCGTATTTCTCGTAAATGCCGACAAGGTTGTAAGTGTACTTTGACAGGCCCTGCAGCGGCGTAGTCTGGCCGATGATCGAAGAGGTCGTTGAACTGTCGACCAGCGTGAAGTTTGCCTGCGCGCCGAGGCCGCTCAGCGGTCCGGGAAGGAAATCGAAGAATTGCTGATAACCAACTTCGAGCCCCTTTATCGTTCCACCCTGATTGTTGGCCGGCCGGCTGATCGTATAGGTGATGCCGTCGTAAGTCTCCACCGACGGCTCGATCGAAATGAAATTGCGCACCTTCTTGTAAAAGGCAGCAACGTAGATCGATCCGGTCCTCGAGAAGTAATATTCGAGCGAGGCGTCGAGCTGATCCGCCTTGAGCGGCTTCAAATCGGGGTTCCCCGCCGATCCGTTCAACTGTACCGAATTGAGCGTAAGTGTGGGTGATAGATCGCTGAAATTGGGCCGCGTCACTGCCTTCGATGCCGCCAGGCGGAGCTTCAGCTTGTCGGTGAAATTGAACCGAACGTTCACCGATGGCAGGAAGTCGTCATAGCTGGAATTGACCGAAATCGGCCCCACTCCCCCACCCGAGAGCGTTCGGTTGCCGTTGAGATTCTCCTGGGTGTGCACGTAGCGCAGACCGATATTGCCATCGACGATGCTGTCGGCACTGCCGAAGCGCAACATGCCATAGAGCGTCGTGGTCTTCTCGCTAACGCGATAATAAGCCAGCGGGCCATTGGCCGGCGGCGTGCTGGCGAAGCCGAGCGCACTCTGAACTTCGCTCAAATGGTCACGGAGCAACGGCACCGGAATGACCAGATAATTGCCGAGTAGCGGGGTTCCTTGCGACGAGCGGGCGAAAAAATCGCTGGCAGGATTTGGCGCTAGGATCGACGGCGCTGTAGTCGCCGAGGCGCCGCTGAACAGGAAGAAGCTATATTGGTTCGACTGAGCGGTGCGGTCGGCATAACGCAACCCGAAGTCGATCGAATGCAGGAAGCCGCCGCCGAGATCGTAGCTACCGTCGAGCTTAGCGGCGAATTGGTCCGCCTTGTTCCTGGTTCCCTGATAGAGGAGGAAGTCGATCGACGTGTTGGCTTGACTGAGTAAGTCATAACCATTGGCATTGGCGCTGGGCACGAAGGTCGTCGTGTCGGCGGTAAAGCGTGGTATCGTCGCGCCGGTAAAGCCGCTATTGAACACAACTGTGCCGGTGGCATGCGTATAGCTGACATCAGCCGCGAGGCTTAGCGGGCCGCTGGTCCATTTCGCTCCGCCGGCAAATTGGATCATCCGATCGCGCGTGTCGTACGCGTAGGAAAGCACCGAAACAGGCGCGTTCAGATACGTCGCCTTCACGACGTCACCATTGGGCGCAACCTGCGCTCCGGGTTCGGCCGTAAGTCCACCGAGCGAGACCGAGGCCCCATAATTGTCGTTCAGATTGATGAATTTCGCATAATGTCCCTCGACATAGAGTTCTAGGTTCGCCGAAGGTTTCCACTGCAGCATCCCGTCGATGCCTAGCCGTCGCCGGTCACCCATCGGCGTCACGTCATAGGCGCCGTTCGGGGCAATAACGGTCCGACCGGGAATGATCGTGGTGCTACTGCCCGGAGTACCGGTCGAGATCAGATCGGAGCGAAATTTGCGTTCCTGGTACGAGACGCTCAAGAGCGCACCGATTTCCCCTGCCCCGGTTTCCCACTTGTCCGCGATAAGCCCGGAGACGGTGGGAGTAAGCTCCTTCGCAAGATCGGCATAGGTGCCCTTCACCGTCCCCGAAATGGTGAGCTTGTTGAAATCGAGCGGACGGCGCGTGCGCAGGTCGATCAAGCCGCCCAAGCCGCCTTCGATAAGGTTGGCCGACGGCGACTTGTAAACGTCGATTCCCGACAGCAATTCGGCAGGAATATCCTGAAGGTTGAGACCACGCGCGCCCTGGGCGGTAAATATCTCGCGGCCGTTGAGCGTAGTCTCGACCTGCGACAGCCCGCGCACGTACACGGTCGATCCCTCGCCGTAGTCGCGTTCGATCTGCACGCCCGTCACGCGCTGCAGGGCGTCGGTGGTGCTTTGGTCGGGCAGCTTGCCGATATCCTCGGCAACGATCGAATCCACGATTTGCGAAGCATCCCGCTTGCGCTGTTGGGCGCTCATCAGGCTGGCGCGCACACCGGTCACGACAATCTCGCTTTGTCCGCTGGTCGCCTCTTTGTCCGGGGTATCGCTCGCGGCCGGTGCTGGCGTGTCTTGGGCGCGAACCGGGGTCGCCATCACGACTGCTGACATGACGGTCGTCGCGGCGGTGATCAGGTAGAAGTGCTTCAGCCTCATTGTCATTTCCTCCCTATTGTGCCCGATCGTTGCCCGGGTCACTTTGTTGAGTAGTTGGCTGCCCCCTTCGGGGCAGCGAATTCGATGCGAATTGCAAACGGCATGGCCGGATTTGCGGCGGCCTTGGGCAATGTGAGATGCAACCCGTCGGCCTGTTGATTCCAGTCGACCGGAACGCCGCTGCCGAGCAGCCGTACCCGCGAAACCGGCGGCGCATAAGGAGTGCCGCGGTAAAGGACTCGGATCAGCATCTTGCCGTCCGCAGCCCGGGCGAGGCCTAATGCGTAGAGCGTTCGGCCCCGGGTAGTAAAGCGTATGTCAGCGGGCGTGTAGCGGGGGTCGTCGCCTTCCTTCAGCGAGCCTGTGGCATTGCGCGTAGGACCCTCTCCGAACATCACCCAAGGTCGGGTGTCGTAGATGGCCTCTCCGTTGACGGCTAACCATTCGCCAATTTGTTTTAGGACGGCGACTTCCGGCTCCGGAATGGTTCCGTCGGCGCGCGGACCGACATTGAGGAGCAGGTTTCCATTTTTCGAGACGACGTCGACGAGCGTCGCGACTAAGCTATCGGCGGTGCGATACCGATCATTCTCTACATAGCCCCAGCTCTTGATGCTGATCGACGTATCCGTCTGCCAAGGTAACAAGCGGAGCGCGTCGAGCCTGCCGCGCTCGACGTCGAACAAGGCAGCGCCGGCCGGAAACGCTTCCTCCTTATAGGCAAGGACCGGTGCGATACCGTGGTGGGACGAATTATCGTAATAATAGGCCGCCAGCCGCTGCAAATAGGGCGCGAACGCCGGTTGATTCACCCACCAGTCGAGATAGACGAATTCTGGACGGTATCGTTCTACGGCTTCGCCGGTGCGCGCGAGCCAGTCGTCAAGAAACGCTTTGGATGGCGGCAGCCATTGTTCGAGATGGTTCGGGTCAGGCTCGACCGATGCGGCCACACCGTCAAGGGTGCGCGAGGCTGCCGGGCCGTACAAGTCTGCATAAGCCGGATTCCAGACATCACTTCCCGCAGGTGCCTGGCCATACCACCACCAATGCTCGGCCCTGTGCGACGACAGCCCAAAGTGGATCCCCGCGGCACGCGCGGCCTTTGCCACGTCCCCAACGACGTCACGCTTTGGGCCCATCCTTGCCGCGTTCCATCGCGTGATGCTCGAATCGTACATCGCAAAACCGTCGCAATGTTCCGCGACCGGCACGACGTAGCGGGCCCCGGACCGCTTGAAGAGTTCAACCCAGGCGACGGGATCGAATTTGCTGCCATTGAAACGGGAGATGAAGTCCTTGTAACCGTGCGTCGATTGCGGCCCGAAGACTGAACGCTGGTGCTCGAAAGCCGGTTCACCCGGCACATACATGTTGCGCGAGTACCATTCCGACCCGAAAGCCGGCACCGAATAGACACCCCAATGGATGAAAATTCCGAACTTCGCATCGCGATACCAGTCCGGGACCCGGTATGCAGCCAACGACCGCCAGTCGGACCTGAACGGTCCTCGCGCAACGACTTGATCGATGCGGGACAGCTGCGAACTGACCGCTGCCGGCGAGGACGAAATTGGCGCGGACGCAACGACCTGCGCCGATGCGGACCCGCCGGCCACAACCATTATCGCCATTACTGATGATCGCAACCGGCGAACGAGCGCCGAAATCTTCCCTGACATCCTTCCGTGCCCCTCTGCGAGAGCTGAGGCTTATTTGTCATACTGTTTGTATATGAACAAGCAGTTTTTCAACAAACGCCGGACGGCACGACGGCGGTGCGTCCGTTCGCCAGAGTTATCAAGCACGTGGCCAAAGCACGGTCCGCTGGCGAGACATCCGCGTACGATTTGCGCCAGGGGTTTCCACGCCCCTACTCAGCCAAATGCCGAAGAAGTTGGAGGCGCGGACGACCGGCGATTCGCGAATCCTGGAGGCGATCCCGCCGGCCCGTGTTTTCAATCAGCTCCAGGGGACCGAGCGGGCGACCGAGATGCCGCGCACGTCGTTGGGATACGGCCCCCCGACCGCGGTATAGAAGTGATACAGTGCTCCCTTCGAGTAGATGAGCGCCGGCTTGTGAGCATAGCCATCGTCGATCGATCCCGCCGGGCCGATGTCGATGAGCACTTCCCTTTCCTTGGCATATCGCAACGGGTCGTCGCCGATCGCGATCAAGTCCCGCGCCTTGTTGTCTGCCGAGGACAGGCCAAAATAGAATAGCGCCCATTTGCCGCCATGGGTCACTACGAAAGGATCGCTGGCAAATCGCGAATCCGGTGCTCCGGCGGGTCCGTTGCGGACGATCGGGTTGCCCGGATAGCGGCGCCATGTCCTGAGATCCTTGGACATCGCCACCCCGGTTTGTTCGTGCCAATGCTCGCCAGTGGTTTTGGCGTTGTAGAACAAATAGAATGTGTCGCCGTTCTTCACCAAATATGGCTTGTAGAGCCCGCCGCGCTCCCATTCGGCGCCGTCCTCCGGCCGCAAGATGGGCGCTCGGCGCTCCCATCGTTTCAGGTCGGTACTATAGGCAAGACCGATCACGGCCGGCCCCTCCTCATACCCGGCACCGGGATAGGCGTGCCACGCACATACATATCGGCCATCGACCTTGAGGAGGCGGCCCGGAGAATACAATTCATTCTCTCGCAGGATGGAGGCGGCCGCGACGTTGTATCGCGTGACTGGGTCGCTGGCGTCGCGAGCGAGGATGATGCCTTGCCGCTCCCAGTTCACAAGGTCGTCCGACACCGCGATACCGGTCTGATATCCAACCCCGTCAAAGCCGACATACGTGAGGTAGAAGCGACCGGAATGGAAGAACACGAATGGGCAGTCGACGGCCTTTTCGTCGAAGCTGCCAGGCACTTTGGATCCGCCCAACACCAGGCGATTGAGCTTGTAAGGCGTACGGAACGGGGCGACCGGATCGTATGCTGTTGCGACGCGGGCTGCCGATGGAGTGATGAGCGCCGACCCAGCTGCCATCGTGCCTCCAGCTAGAACTTGGCGACGAGAAAGATTATGGTTCAATGCGAGCCTCCTGAACGAATGATCGAGGGTCGATTCCAGCGGGTATGTCGGCGCCCCTCCAGCCGAGCGACGCGCCCATCCGACACGTCGAATCCGAGCGACATCCTAAGCGCTCTGCCAAGGATTAATAGTATTTTAGTAATACTTTTTAATCTGAACAATCTTAGTGGCCTGACCTGGATGCCATACGCGGCCATTGCCGCTATCTTGCGGGGCGGAGTACGACGCCTTGATCGGGCCTGTGCGCACCGCAGGACGCGCGATCAATTGGTCCCCATCGGGTCAGCCCGCGCAATCGGCACGGTTGCGCAACGTGATCTTTCCATCGGCAACTTTCCGGCCTCGCCGCCCAGTGCAATCATGTCAGTCATCAGGCGCGCGGCCCGATCGCCGTCACGGGCAGCTATAGCATCGTGAAGGTCGAAATGCTGTGCACGGCTTTTTTTGCGCACGGCTTAGTCTTCAAGCATCAGCAGCAATGTAGCGCACAGCAGTGCCGTGTCGACGACGGAGGAAAAGCAATTCAACAGAAAATTTCCGGTGCTTTTCGCAACAGTTCGATGAAAACGAAGGTCCGCCTTGGCAGACAGATCGCGATCGCTCAGGGCGTCTCTCATCATCTCGATCGCCGCGCGCATCTCGTGAAGATCGGCGGCTGAGGCGCGCTGCGCACTAAGGCGTGCGGCGAACGGTTCCACGGCCAGTCAAGCTTCTCTCAGGGTTTGTAGCAGGTCCGCGTCCAGGCCAGCAGATATCCGCCAGGCAAGAACTTCAGCGTCGAAGAAATTCCAGTTTTCCCGATCGCGGACGGCGGTGCCCACACGCGTTTTCGCTTGCAAGAAACCTTTGGCGCTCAGAATCTTGACCGCTTCCCTCAATACGGTCCTCAACACGCCGAAGCGCGCCAAAAGGCCTTGTTCCGAAGGCAGCTTGTCGCCGCGCTTTAGGTGGCCGCGCAAAATGTCGACCCCGAGCCGGCGGGCGACCTTGCCGGAAGCTGAACCGTGCAGGGGCGAAAGCCCGCGAGCGATAGCGATCAGATCGTCTGAGATCGATTTTGCGAGCGCAGGATCGCCGGTCGGAATAACACTACCCCCGAAATTTGCCGTGCAACGCGGGCCCCCAGGGCATCCCACAAGGACAAACGCTGATGAAAGGGCCGTGCCGGGCCAATCGCCAAAAAGCAACGCCCCGGTCGATCGTTTGGACCGTTGCGTCACCAACCGATCCTTATCGAGACCGATTTAGAGAGGGCTCGATCGAAGGGCAGCTTTTAGGTTCGAAAATTTGCCGGACGGATGACCGCAATTAGGACGCCTAGCCGACCCTCATGTCTCCAATCGCATAGGCGCGACTTCCGACCGGCTTGCGGCCATCCGCTCATCGCTTTGCCGCCGGCCAAGGTAGCCTATCCTCACGCGGCGCGGGATCGTGCAATTCGGTTTCCCAATCGGCGAACGGCGGATCAGGAGCTTCGCCCGTTACATACTGCCGCTGTAATTGGGCAAGTGGCGGTGCGGCATGCGAGCGTTCCGGCGGGAAGAAACTGCAAGAACCGAGCCATGGAATATTTTGCCGGACTGGACGTATCGATTGACGAAACCGCCATCTGCGTGGTGAGCGACGGAGGCGATACGTGCTGGGAAACCTCGGTCGCGACCGATCCGACCGTCATCGCCGATACCCTCAAACCCTATGCCGGACGCTTGCCCAGAGCTGGTCATGAAGCCGGCGCGTTATCGCCCTGGGTGCACCCCGAACTCTTGGCGGCCGGCGTGCCCGCCGTGTGTCTCGAGACGCGCAACGTCCGCGCGGCGATGAGTGCGCAGCGCAACAAAACCGATGCCAAAGACGCGCTTGGTCTCGCTCATATCATGCGCACAGGATGGCACCGCCAGGCGCATATCAAGACCGAATCCTGCTATCGAATACGGCTGCTGCTAGTCCAGCGCCGCAACCTCAAACGCAAGTTCCTCGACCTCGAGAACACCATCCGCCACTCACTGAAGGCGTTCGGGATCCGGCTTGGCAAGGTCGGGCGCGGCGGGTTCGAGCAAGCGGTGCGCGACGCCGTTGATGGCGATGCGATGACGGTCGGGCTGATGGAGTGCATGTTGCGCGCGCGGGCTGCGTTGTGGGCGGAATACCTCGTTCTCAACAAGCTCGTCGTGCAGCTCGCCATGGCCGACGATCTATGTCGCCGCTTCATGGCGATCCCCGGCGTTGGCTCGGTGACTGCACTCAGTTTAGCACCGCGATCGACGATCCCGCGCGCTTCAAGCGCTCTCGGGATGTCGCCGCCTACTTCGGCCTGACCTCGAAACGATGGCAATCCGGAACGTCGATCGATGTGAAGGGACGGATCAGCAAGGCGGGCGATCCGGATGTTCGGCGCGCGCTCTACGAGGCGGCCTCGGCGATGCTCACTCGCTTCAAGGGCGTGATACGATCAAGACCTGGGGCCTAAAGCTGGCGAAGTCGAAATGCCACGCCAAAGCCCGCGTCGCAGTCGCGCGCAAGCTCGCGGTGGTGATGCACGCGATGTGGCGTGACGGTACTTTTTACGTCGGTGATCCGCACGCGACTGAGGAGGAAACCGCCATCTGGATCCCGGCAAAAGCGAAGCGTCTGAGCTATGGCCGGACATAATATCGACCTGATTTTACGCGGCCAAATCGACCGCAAAATGCACTAAGGAGGTCCGCGTCAGCGGATGAGGAATGGTACAGACGAGGAGGACGGGAAGCACGATATCTTGCCTGTGGCCAGCATCGCTGGACCAAGCCGTAATGGCTGTGATGATGCCCCGCTACTCCGATAGCGACATGTGCCGCGACGGTTACGCACCTGCCTCCAGGCTGCTGAAACACGCCGTCGATGAGCACGGAAGAATGCACTGCGTACCAAACCTCGAATCCCGCCGCGCTGGGTCGACTCAGCTGATCATGGTAGGAGGACGACGATGGTAGAAAAGGTCACCAGGAAGAGCTCAATTAAGAATGCAAGATATATTGGGCCGCTCTCCGTTCCGCCCATTTGGCGTTCAGAACCGCGCCACTGTCATCTAGCTCGATGACGTTCGCAAAGATTGCGAACGCCTGGCGGTCTCACGCCTCTCGATCAAACAGTTCTCGCACGCCCGGCCGTGCGAGGAGCCGTGGGCCCCAGGCCGAGAACGGCTCTACGCCAGTCAGGCAGAGGTGGAAATACTCCACTACCTGTGACCATGCGGCGTCAACCTCCCCCACGACGAATGCTCTGGCGTCGTCAAAGACGATTGCTAGAACGAATATCCTCGCGTCACCGCGCTCCACGGTTGTAGCGCTCGCCGCTGTAACGGTATTCCAGGACCGTAAATGCTCCGCGCCGTTCACGATGACGACAACGCCATCAGTCGATACCGACGATATGATGTTCCGGCTCAACAGGTCGTCGTCGGTTTCCACAGCCAGGTCATCCTTTTGAAGCGGGCCGGAAATCTCATGCCGTGCCAGCGCACACAGGCATCGCTCGGGAATTTTTTTCGTCCAGTTTGGGCTGGAAACATCCTCTGGCGACGACAGGCTGAAAAGTTAGTCATGCGGCGCCGGTTAAGGCGCGATCCTGTCCTTCCGTGGGTCGTTAACCTTGTAATGGGTCATAGTCAGCTGGTCCGAGGGCCCGCAGCGGCGACAATTGCGGCCCATCCGGCTTCATCCACGACTTCGATATCGAGTTCGGTCGCTTTCTTGAGCTTCGATCCGGCACCCGGCCCCGCGACCACCAGATCGGTCTTCGCCGAGACCGACCCCGACACCCGCGCGCCGAGCGCTTCGGCCTGCGCCTTGGCCTCGTCGCGGCTCATCGTCTCCAGGCTGCCGGTAAACACGACGGTCTTGCCGCTGACCCGCGATTCGCGCGCCTTGAAGACGAAGGCGGGCGGCCTGACTTCCGCCAACAGATCATCCCACACCGCGCGGTTATGCGGCTCGTGGAAGAAATCGGCCAGCGCATTGCCGACCGCGGCGCCGACATTGTCGACGCCGATATGCTCGGCGATCGCCTTGTCGACACGCTGCCGGAACTTCTGTTCGTCTTCGCCCAATGCAGGCGTAAGGCTATCGCGCAGCGCGATGATCTCGTCGGCGAGCGCCTTGATCTCCGGAAGCGTCGCGTGACGTTTCAGCAAGTCGCGCGCGGTGACCACGCCGATATGCCGGATGCCGAGCCCGAATAGCAGCCGCACCGGATCGGGCGCGCGCTTGGCCTTGATCGCGTCGAGCAGATTGTCGACCGACTTCTCCTTCCACCCCTCTCGTCCGAGCAATTCCTCGCGATGCGCGGCGAGGCGGAAGATATCCGCGGGCTCGGCGATCCAGCCGAGATCGAGGAATTCGCGAATCGTCTTGTCGCCCAGCCCCTCGATATCCAGCGCGCCCCGGCTGACGAAATGGCGCAGCCGTTCCTGGCGCTGCGCCGGGCAGATCAGCCCGCCGGTGCAGCGGATATCGACCTCGCCTTCCTCGGCCAGCGCCTCCGATCCGCATTCCGGACAATGCGCCGGAAAGGTCCAGGGATCGCGCGGTTCGTCGCGCGTCAGATTCTCGACGATCTGCGGAATGACGTCGCCCGCGCGCTGCAGAACGACGCGGTCGCCCGGCCGGACGCCGAGCCGCGCGATCTCGTCGGCATTGTGGAGCGTGGCGTTGGTCACCACGACGCCGCCGACCGTCACCGGCTCGAGCCGCGCGACCGGGGTCAGCTTGCCGGTCCTCCCGACCTGGATATCGATCCGTTCGAGCGTGGTCTGGGCGCGCTCCGCCGGGAATTTGTGCGCCAAGCCCCAGCGCGGCGCACGGCCGACAAAGCCGAGACGCGCCTGCCAGTCGAGCCGGTCGACCTTGTACACGACGCCATCGATATCGAACGGCAGATCGGCACGCTCGGCCTCGATCGCCTTGTAGGTGGCAAGTGCCTGGTCGAGAGTTCCCCCCGGCTGAAACTGGCGCGTGACGGGAAAGCCCCAGGCGCGAATGGTCGCGATCACCGCCGATTGCGTGTCGCCGGGCAAGTCGCTGGTTTCGCCCCAGCCCCAAGCGAAGAAGCGCAGCGGGCGCGACGCGGTAACGGTCGCATCCTTCTGGCGAAGCGATCCGGCCGCCGCGTTGCGCGGGTTGGCGAACTGGCGCGCTTCCTTGCCGCTATCCTCGGCCTCGGCGAGCAGGCGCGCGTTGAGCGCGGCGAAGGCCTGCTTCTCCATATAGACCTCGCCACGCACCTCGAACACGTCGGGCGCGCCGGCGGGAAGCGCGGCGGGGATGTCGTCGATCGTCCGCACGTTGGCGGTGACGTCCTCGCCGATCTGGCCGTCGCCGCGGGTCAGCGCCTGGACCAACCGGCCCTTTTCGTAGCGCAGCGAGCAACTGAGGCCGTCGATCTTGGGCTCGGCAGTCAGCGCGACGTATTCGGCATCCGACAGGTTGAGGAAGCGGCGGACGCGGCCGACGAAATCGGCGACCTCTTCATCGTCGAAGGCGTTGTCCAGACTGAACATCGGCCGCGCATGCGCGACCTTGGCCAGATGCCCGGCCGGCGCCGCGCCGACCTTGCGGCTCGGCGAATCGTCGCGGATCAGATGCGGGAATGCCGCCTCGATCGCGCTATTGCGGCGGATCAGCGCATCATAATCGGCATCCGAAATCTCGGGCGCGTCCTCGGCATGATAGAGCCGGTTGTGGTGCGCGATCTCGGCGGCGAGGCGCTTCAGTTCGGCGGCGGCTTCGGCGTCGGTGGCGGGCAACTGAATCGTCATATGCCCCTCTTTAGCAGCCAATCCCGCGCGTGAAACCGCGCGCCTTTTCGCCGCAATTCGGCCACTGCCTACGCGCACCTTGCGGCGCGATGCTGATCGTCGCCTTGGCTCTTCAAGCAGTCCCGCAGATCGGCAGCAAGCCGGGGACGCCGGGCGGCGACATCGCCAAGTTCGATCTCGCGACAGCGAAACCGAAGCAGACCGACGATGCGTGCGGAGTCGCCAATCCCTCTGACGACATCGTCGTCTGTGCGCGCAGAAAGATGATGGACATCGACACCAGCCGCATGCCGGCCTTTGCGGAAAAACTGGTGCGTTCGGTCGTCGACCTTCCAGGCGGCGCCAAGGCAGGCGTTAGCACCACCTCGCGCGACGTCGGCGGGTTCACCTCGAAGGTGATCAGGGCGAAGGTGAAGATACCTTTTTAGACGCCGGTCACCGTCGCGATCACGAGCATGACGATCCCGCCGAGCGACAGCAGCGACAGCCGCACTGTCCGCTCGATCCAGTAGGAACGTTGCCGCGTGAGGGCGAGCGTGGCGGCCATTTCGCGGGAAAAGGTCCTCAAGTCGGCGACATAGCCCCAACGCGCGCGAAACAGGAAAAGGCAGATCGCACTGGATCCGGCAAGCAACCCCATCAGCAACAGCACCGGCACCATGTGCGCCTTTGCGATATCCAGTTTGGTATTATCGCGCGCGATCAGCCCGAGAAACGCCAGGATCAGGCCGTCGAACGACAGAATGCCGCGCGCCTTGGTCAGCTGCCGGTCGACGATGCGATCGACATAGGCAACCGCGGCGTCGCCATAGCTCGGATGCTCGTCGATGCCGTCGTCGCCGCTCCGTTCAAACCGCGCGGTGAGCGCTTCGTGATGCCCTTGGGTGCCGCCGGGAATGTCCGGAAACCAGGTCATCGCTCCTGTCGTCGCGACGATCAGCGCGCCGGTAAAGATCAGGTCGAACGGTCCCATCACAGTCCCATTACGGGGCGCCGAACGTCCAGGCGGCGATCCCGCCGAGCACGAGCAGGATCAGGTCCGCCAGCAGCGCCGCCGCCAGCACCAGCCGCGTCACGCGACGACGGACCATCGCGATCGCCAACCACAGCCAGGCGAGTACCAGGACGACACACGCGGCGATCAGGCCGTTGATGGCGAGCGTACCGAGCGTGCCGCAATCGAACTCGCAATAGCCCACCGCCAAGGCAGTCATCCAGGCCAGCGGGACCAGCCCGACCGGCAGCAGGATCGCGCTGATCCAGGCGAACGCTGCCGTCGTGCGCGAGCGACGCGGCGGCGTGGTCATGCCGCCTCGAGCAGGCGTTCGGCCTGCGCGCGCGCCTCGTCGGTGATCGTCGCGCCTGAGAGCATCCGCGCGATCTCCTCGCGCCGCGCCCCACTGTCGAGCGCGATCACGCCGGTGCGCGTCACCAGGCCGTCGGAGGACTTGGCGATGAAATAATGCTGGCCGCCCCGCGCCGCGACTTGCGGGCTATGCGTCACCACCAGCAATTGCGTGCGATCGGCTAGCCGCGCGAGCCGTTCTCCGATCGCCGAGGCGACAGCGCCGCCCACGCCGCGATCGATCTCGTCGAAGATCATCGTCGCCGCCCCGCCTTCCTCGGCCAGGCTCACCTTGAGCGCCAGGATGAAGCGCGACAATTCGCCGCCCGACGCGATCTTGGTCAGCGGCGCGAATGGCGCGCCGGGATTGGTCGCGATCTCGAATTCGACGCGATCCTTACCGCCCGGCCCCCATTGCTCGTCGGGCAAGGTTTCGATCATCGTCCGGAAGCGTGCGGCGTCGAGCTTGAGCGGGGCGAGCTCGCCCGCCACCGCCGCATCGAGCCGCGCCGCCGCGGCATGGCGTTCGGCGGACAGCGCATCCGCCGCCGCCTCGTATGCGGCCCGCGTCTCGACAACCCGACGCTCGAGCTGAGCGAGACCTTCCTCCCCCGCCTCGATCGTCGCGAGCCTGCCGGCCATTTCCTCGGCAAGCTGCGCCAATTCGTCGGGCTGGACGCGATGCTTGCGCGCCATCGCGCGGAGATCGAACAGCCGAGCCTCATCCTCTTCGAGTGCACGCGGGTCGAACATCAACGCGGTGCGCGCGGCCGCGAGGTGATCCTCGGCCAGCGCGCCCTCGTTGATCGCGCGGTCGAGCGCGGCCAGCGCCTCGGCCAGCGAAGGATGCGCGTCCGCGACGCGCTCAAGTACGCGCGCCGCCTGGCGCAGTCGCGCCAGCCCGCCGTCGGAACCGGCGACATACTCGTCGAGCGCCGCCATATCCTCGGCGATCTTCTCGGCGCGCTGCATCGAGCGGCGGCGCTCAGCCAGCGATTCTTCCTCGCCGGGTTCGGGCGCGAGTTGACGCAGTTCGGCGACGGCGTGTTCGAGATAGTCGCGGTCGCGCGCCGCGGCGTCGATTTCCGCACGCGCCACCGCCAGCGCATCCTCGGCATCGCGCCAGGCGCGATAGGCCTGCGCCACCAACCCGGCATGGCAGCGCCCGAAGGCGTCAAGCAAGGCGCGGTGGCCGCGCGGGTTGAGCAGCCCACGATCGTCATGCTGTCCGTGCACCTCGACCAGATATTGCGCCAGTTCGCGCAGCAGTCCGGCCGATGCCGGCTGGTCGTTGACGAAACCGCGGCTGCCGCCATCGGCCTTGACGATGCGGCGGATGATCAGCGGCTCGCCGGGATCGATCTCGAGCGCGTTCTCGGCGAGCAAGGAGGCGATCGGGCCGCCGTCATGCGGGGTGTCGAAGCTGGCGGTGACCACCGCCTGGGCCGCTCCCTGGCGGACCAGCCCGCTATCGGCGCGCGCGCCGAGCGCGAGTCCAAGCGCGTCGAGCAGAATCGACTTGCCCGCGCCGGTCTCCCCGGTCAGCACGCCCAGCCCGGCGCCGAAATCGAGCTCGAGCGCTTCGATCAGCACGACGTCCCGAATGGCGAGCGAGGTCAGCATCGCGCCATCCTTAGCGGCAAAAATGCCGTTGGGTCATCACGTTTTGTTCCCGCCGCCCGGAGCTCGACGGAAGGCATTCCCTCTCCCGCGTGCGGGAGAGGGAGGGGCCCGCCGCCGCCAGGCGGTGGGAGGGCGAAGGTCTGCTGTCTTCTTTTCGGGCAAGAGTCGCCTGGAAGAAGAAAGAAGACCCTCACCTGACCTCTCCCGCACGCGGGAGAGCAATACGAGGTTACTTCGGAATCGGGCCGCTGCCCGCGCCGCCGGTGTTGCTGGTCCCGGTCGAGCCGCGGCCTTCGTCCTTGGCGGCGACGCCCGGCGTGCCGGGAGCGACCGGCTGGGCATCCTTGAAGCCGAGCGGGATCGGCAATTCCCCCGCCGCCAGCGGCGCCGTCGGCTTGTAGGGGTGCTCTTCCATCAGCTTGTAGGCGCGCTTGTACCAGTCGGTGCCGGGATAATTGGCGCCGAGCACGGCGGCCGACTTCTGCGCCTCCTCGGGCACGCCGAGCGCGAGATAGGTTTCGGTCAGGCGCATCAGCGCCTCGGGCACATGAGTCGTGGTCTGGTATCCGTCGACCACCGCGCGGAAACGCAGCGTCGCCGCGAGCCATTGCCCGCGCGTTTCGTAGAAACGGCCGATCTCCATTTCCTTGCCGGCGAGGTGGTCGCGAACGAGGTCGATCTTGAGCCGGGCATCGGCGGCATATTTGGTGTTGGGATAGCGGCGGACCAGCTCGCCCAGCGCGTCGAGCGCCTGCTGGGTAATCTTCTGGTCGCGGGTGACGTCGGCGATCTGCTCGTAATAGCCGAGCGCCACCAGGTAATAAGCGTACGGCGCGTCGCGGTTGCCGGGATGGACCGCCAGGAAGCGCTGCGCCGACTGGATCGATTGGGTGTAATCGGTGTCCATATAATAGCTGAACGCGCTCATCAGCTGCGCGCGGCGCGCCCAGATCGAGTAAGGATGCTGGCGCTCGACTTCGTCGAACAGCACCGCCGCTTCTTTGTAGCGGCCCTGGTCGAGCCGCGTCTTGGCGAGCGTGTAGAGCGTGCCGACGTCACGCGCGATATACGGGACGTCGCCCTTCTTCAGGCCGCCGCCGCGGCCGGCGCAGCCCGCCATTGGCAAAGCGAGGAGAGCGATGAGCGCGAGCGCGACGGGAGGGGACTTGGCAATACGCATGGCGCGTGGTCTTAGCGCAGCGCGCGCGGGGCGCAAACTATCCTTTTACGCGATCCGTCGCGTTGCGATGGCCTTGCGCGGGATCGGTCGCCGGGTCCATGCGTTCGCGTCCTGAAAACCGTTAACCGGGAGGGCTTTGTCCGATGACCGCCACGTTGCTTGCCACCAAACGCGTCGAAAAGCCGTGGGGGCGGCACACTTTATGGCCCGGCTTCAACGACCCCGCACCCGGCGCCGAGCCGGTCGGCGAGATATGGTTCCAGACTCCCGATGCGGGCACGCCCGATCTGCTGATCAAATATCTGTTCACCAGCGACCGGCTGTCGGTGCAGGACCATCCCGACGATGAAGCGGCGCGCGCGGCCGGCTATCCGCGCGGCAAGGACGAATGCTGGGTGATTCTCGACGCCGAACCGGGCGCGACGATCGCGCTCGGCACCAAGGAGCCGACCACGCGCGAAAAGCTGCGCCAGGGCGCGCTCGACGGATCGATTGTCGACATGCTCGACTGGAAACCGGTCAAGGCCGGCGATTTCCTCTATTCGCCGGCCGGCACGGTCCATGCGATCGGCGGCGGAATTACGTTGGTCGAGGTGCAGCAGAATGTCGACCTGACCTATCGCCTCTACGATTATGGCAGCGACCGCGAACTCCATCTCGACGCGGGACTGAAGGTCGCCGATCCCAATCCGTTCCGCCCCAAGCCGATCGTCGGCGAGGTCGAGCCAGGCCGCACGATCCTGTGCGAGGGCCCCAAGTTCGTGCTCGAACGCTGGACCGGCGGCGACCGGACGGTCACCCTGCCCGACGGCGTCACCGGCTGGCTCACCCCGCTCAAGGGCGAAGGCGTGGCTGATGGCGTCGCCTGGCGCGCTGGCGAATGCGTGACGGTCAGCGGCACCGCCCACGTCTCGGCGGCGGCCGGAAGCGACGTGTTGTTCGCTTATCCGGGCACCAAGCGCATTTGAACGTAGCAAGCTCAAATACCCATTAACCATATGGGGCATAGGAAAGGCGGATGCTGCGCGTCCTCACGCTCTCGACCCTGTTTCCCGACGCCAGCCGGCGCAATTTCGGGGTATTTGTCGAGCGCCAGACGCTGGGGCTCGCCGCGCACCCGGAGGTCGAGTTGCGCGTCGTGGCGCCGATCGGACTGCCCCCCTTTCCGCTCGCGTCGCGCGGGCGCCACGCCCGGCTGGGGGCTCTGCCCCTGGGCGAACAATGGAAAGGCGTCGACGTCTACCGCCCGCGCTTTCTGGCGTTGCCCGGTACCGCCGGTCGCCTCCACGCTCATTTCCTCACTCGCGCGCTGACGCCCTTGCTCGCCGATTTGCGGCGCGAGTTCGCGTTCGACGTGATCGACGCGTCTTTCTTCTTTCCCGACGGCCCGGCCGCGGTCGCGCTCGGCCGGCGATTCGGCGTCCCCGTCTCGATCAAGGCGCGGGGCAGCGACGTGCATCATTGGGGCTCCGCCGCCGCGACCGCCGGCCAGATCCGCACCGCCGGCAAGCAGGCCGACGGACTACTCGCCGTATCCGAGGCGATGAAGCGCGACATGGTCGCAATGGGAATGCCGGCCGAGCATATCCGCGTTCATCGCACCGGGGTCGATCTTGGCCAATTTGCCCTGCGCGACCGTAACGAAGCCAAGGCGGCGCTCGGCATCCGCGGTCCGCTAATCGTGTCGACCGGAGCGCTGATCGAGCGCAAGGGGCACGACATCGTGATCGACGCGGTCGCGGCGCTGCCCAACGCGCATCTGCTGATCGCCGGAGAGGGCAATTATCGTGGTGCGCTCGAGGCGAAGATCGCGGCACTGGGGCTAAACGACCGTGTCCGGCTGCTCGGCGCGGTCCCACATGGCGAGATGGCGGCATTGCTCGCCGCCGCCGATGTCATGGCGCTGGCATCCGAGAATGAGGGCCTTGCCAATGCCTGGGTCGAGGCGCTCGCCTGCGGCGTGCCGGTGGTGATTCCCGATGTCGGCGGCGCCCCCGAAGTCGTCACCGAACGCGCCTACGGACGGATCGTCGGGCGCACGCCGGCCGGGTTCGCGTCCGGCATCGCCGCCGTCCTGTCCGATCACACGCCGCCGGCAACGGTCAGGGCCGGCGCCGAACGCTTCACCTGGGAAGCGAACACCGCCGGCCTGTACGATCACCTGAAAGCGTTGGTCACTTCTTCTTAGGCGGCACCATCGGCGTGCCGCGCCACGACGCCGCCTGATATTCGCTGAGATTGATCAGGTCGCCCATCTCGACCGGCATGTCGATCAAGTGAAGGCCCCAATCCTTGAGGATCGCGCCGTTGACGACGACGTCGCCGACGATCGTATCGGTGCGCGGATCCTGGGGGTTGGCGTTGACCGTCACCGCCAGATAATTGAACCCGCCATTCGACACGCATTCGGCGGAAATCAGGCCGGGCACCGAGACGAACGGCGTGGTGACCGGCGCATTGTCGCTGGTCCAGGGTCCCATCGGAGCGCTGGCGAGCCCTGCTCCCTTGGTGCCCAGGATCGCGTCGGTCACCGCCTTGCCGCCGCCCAGCGCTGCGGGGTTCACGCAGGCCGCGACCATGCCGGGCTGCGGCACCTTGCCGAAGCGGCTGTTCTCGGGCGGGGGCGAATCGGCGCGGAAGGTCACGTACGACACGACGCAACCATATTGATCCATCGATTTGCACAGCTTGGTGCGCTTGAAATCGCCCCCGACATCGCCGCCCGCCGGCACCGCGACATTGGTGCCGAGCAGATAGGCGGCGATCAACAGCCGGCGCTGGCTGGCGTCATTCTCGATCACCTCGGCGAGCAATTGCTTGAGGATGCCCGCGCCCTGGCTATGCCCGATCAGCACGACGCCGCGGCCGGCCTGATATTTCTCGCGATAGGTGCGCCACGCCGCCTCGACGTCGAGATAGGCAAGCTTGCGGTCGGCGGCGCTTGCCTTGCCGGCCATGATGTCACGCAGCGCAGTCAGCGTGACCTGGCGATAGAGCGGCGCATAGACGCGGCACTTGGCGGTGAAACGGGCGGCCTGCGATGCCGCGACCTGCTTTTCCTCCGGCCCGATATTGAGGTCACTGTTCGGCGTCGGGTCGAGCGACACCGTCGGATAGACGTAGAAGCAGTCGTATTTGGGCGCCGGATCGGCCTTGAACTTGACGACCTTGCGCTTGCCGTCGGCGGTAATAACGGTGACGTTCTGGTCGACCATGCAGGCATCCTGGCGGCCGGGCAGGCACAGCCAACCAGCGTCGGTGTTGTAATCGGGCGCCGGGATCGCGGCGAATTGCGGTGCCGGCGGTGGCGCGACGGCCGGTGCGGGCGGAGCCGCCGCCGGCGCTACGGCTGGCGTGCTTTGCGCCGTTGCGGGTTGGGCGAACGCCATGATCAGCGCGCCGATAGGCAGCAACCTCTTCATCCCGGAAATCCCCTCGCTCTACTCGAACAGGGAGAACCTTATCCAAGCGAGCGGCGCGATCAAGCTATCGGATAGAATGCTCCGACGACCCAGCGCCCTTCGCCGCGCAACATGCCCCAGGCGCGCGCCGCCGCCCGGCTGTCCATCGCCTCGATCCCGATACCGCGCTCCGCAAGCGCGCCGACCAGCGTCACCGGCGGTCGCACCAAAGTCGGCCCGGTGCCGAGCAACAGGAATTCGGGACCGGGGTCGATCGCCAGCACCAGGTCGAGATCGGCCTGGTCGAGCGCGGCTAGCGGCGGCGGCGTCCAGCCGTCGGCGCGCTCGGGGGTGATCGCCAGCGCGCGATAGACATTGTCGTCGACGCGAAATCCGGCGGCGCTCAGGCCGGAGACGACCGGCCCGTCGCTGCGGGCGCGGTCCATCCGCATCAGTTGTTCCCCGGTCCGACGCGCTCCGCACCCGTCGCCGCATTGGGCTTGCCGGGCTTGTCGGGCGTCGGCTCGGCGCGCAGGCCGAGCGTGATGAGCAGCGACGACGACACGTAGATCGACGAATAGGTCCCGACAATCACGCCCAAGATCATCGCCGCGGTGAAGCCGCGCAGCACATGGCCGCCGAAGATCAGCAGGGCGAACAAGGCCAGCAGGATGGTCAGCGAGGTCATCACCGTGCGCGGCAGCGTCTCGTTGACCGACAGGTTGATGATCTCGCGCATGTCCATCTTGCGATAGCGGCGCATATTCTCGCGGATGCGGTCGTCGATGACGATCTTGTCGTTGATCGAATAGCCGATGATCGTCAGCACCGCGGCGACGATGTTGAGGTCGAATTCGAGCTGGGTCAGCGCGAAGAAGCCCAGGGTCATCAGTATGTCGTGCATGATCGCGACCACGGTCGAGACGCCGAATTGCCATTCGAAGCGGAAGATCGCGAACAGACCGATCAGCAACACGGCGACCGCGACCGCCAGGATGCCGTTCCAGACGAGCTCGCCCGACACCTTGCCCGACACCGCGTCCTGCTTGGAGAATTGCGCACCGGCGAAATTCTTCTCGAGCGCCGCCGACACAGCGTTGACGATGCGGTTGGTCGCCGCGTCGTCGGCCGTTTCCGGCCGCGGCAGTCGGATCGACAGCGTCTTCTGGTCGCCGACCGTCTGGATCTGGGCGTCGCCGAACTTCAGCCCGTCGACAACCGAGCGGACCTTTTCGACATCGGGCGGGACCTGGAACTTCTCCTCGATCATGATGCCGCCGACAAAGTCGACGCCCATGTTTAGGCGATGGATGAACACCAAGGCGACAGCCGCGATGGTCAGCAAGGTGGTCAGCCCGAACGCCCAATACCGCAGGCGGACGAAATCGATATTGGTATCGTCGGGGACGATCTTGAGCAGGCGCATTTTGAGCGGCCCCTTAAATGTTGATGGTCTGCGGACGATGCTTCCGCAGCCACATGACGACGAGCATGCGAGTGAAGGTCACCGCGGTGAACACCGAGGTGATGATGCCGATCAGCAGCACGACCGCGAAACCCTTCACCGGGCCCGATCCCAGCAACAGCATGACCACACCCGAGATACCGTGGGTCATGTTCGCCTCGAAAATGGTCCGGCTGGCTTCCTTATAGCCGAGCTCGACCGACTGGATGACGCTGCGTCCGCGCCGCCGCTCTTCCCTGATGCGCTCGTTGATCAGCACGTTGGCGTCGACCGCGGTGCCGATCGTCAGCACGAAGCCGGCGATGCCCGGCAGGGTCAGCGTGCCGTTGAGCACCGCGAGCACGCCCATGATGACCACCACGTTGATGACCACGGCGTAGTTCGCATAGAGCCCGAACCGACCATAGGTCACCAGCATGAATATGACGACCAGGATCACGGCGATGATCGACGCCTTGATGCCGGCCTGGATCGAATCCTTGCCGAGGTCGGGACCGACGGTGCGCTCCTCGATAACCTTCAGCGCGACGGGCAAGGCGCCCGATTTGAGCTGGATCGCGAGGTCGTTGGCGCTCTGGAAGGTGAAGCCGCCCTGGATGACGCCGCTGCCGCCGAGGATCGGCCCCTCGATATTGGGCGCGGAGATGACCGAGCCGTCGAGGATGATCGCGAACGGCTTGTTGACGTTCTCCTGCGTCGTCTTGGCGAAGCGCTTGCCGCCTTCGGTGTTGAACTTGAACGCCACCACCGGTGCGTTGGTCTGCGGGTCGTTCTGGACGCTCGCGTCGGTCAGGTCCTGACCGGTGATGATCGCCGCACGGCGCACGGCGATGACCGGCAGCTTGTTCTGCGGATAGCCGACATAGGGGAAACCACGCCCGGCGGCGCTGGGATAAGGCAGGATCTGGTCGCCGATCGGCGACTGGCCGATCGCCAGCTTGGCGGTATCGGCGGTCGTGTCGACCAGCTTGAATTCGAGCTTCGCGGTCTTGCCGAGCAGCGCCTTCAGCGCGGTCGGATCCTGCAGGCCCGGCACCTGAACGACGATGCGGGTCGCGCCCGAGCGGATGATCGTCGGTTCGCGTGTGCCGAGCGAGTCGATGCGGCGGCGTACGACTTCGGTCGCGCCGCTCATGGCGCTGTCGATCGCCTCGTCGACCCCGGCCTTGGTCGGCGTGATCACGAAGCGCGTCGCGTCGACGACCTGAATGTCCCAATTGCGCTGACCCGTGGTGCCGACCCCTGTGGTCATCTCCGACAGGCGCTGGCGGGCATCTTCCAGCTGGGCGACATTGCGCAGCATGAAGCTGACCTTGCCGCCGTCGGTGGTGATGTCGCCGATGTCGATCCGCGGCGCCTTGCGCATCGCTGTCGCGACGCTGTCGCTCATCAGGTTGACGCGGTCGGTGACCAGCTGGCTGGTATCGGCTTCGAGCAGCAGATAACTGCCGCCGGCAAGGTCGAGGCCCAGATTGATCCGCGGGTGGACCGGCCAGCTCTTGGTCATGTCCTCGGGGAAGAAGCTCGGAATCGCGAGCGCCATCAGCACCGCGAGGAACCCGAAGATCGAGAGGACCTTCCAGCGCGGGAAATCGAGCATCAGTCGTTCGCCGGCTTGGCCGTGGTCGGCGACAGGATCTCGGTGATCGCGGCGCGCGCGACCTGGATCTTCACGTTGGGCGCTATCTCCAACTCGACGTAATTACCGTCGGTCGTCTTGCTGACCTTGCCCAGGATTCCGCCCGAGGTGATCACCTGATCGTTCTTCTTCAGCGCGTCGATCGCGTTGCGCAATTCCTTCGCGCGCCGCTGCTGCGGGCGGATCATCAGGAAATAGAAGCCGACGAACAGCAGGATGAAGGGAAAGAACTGCATCGCGATGGCGATACCGTCGGAACCGGAAGAGGCGCCGCCGGCGACCTGAGCATAAGCGGAAGGAATGAACATGAGCATCCTGAAAATGGGCATGGCTGACGCGCCCGTCAGGGGCGCCACCGTAAGCGCCGCGCGCTATCACCATGCGCGTCGCGGTGCAACACATCGCCGCCGTCCCGCAACCCGGCGCCGGAGCGCTTGCATCGCGCGCGGCAAGCGCTTAGAGGCGCGCGCTCCGGCTCGCACCTGATGGCGCGAGTTCGCTCTGGTCGGGGCGTAGCGCAGCCTGGTAGCGCATCACACTGGGGGTGTGGGGGTCGCAGGTTCGAATCCTGTCGCCCCGACCAATTATTAAAAAAAAAGCTAGCACGCGCTCATCGCGCCCGCGATCGCCGGGCGTTATCTGAACGCTCTTGCGATCTGCCAGATTAACGTGCCGAAAGTGGCGATCATCGCCATGAAAAGTACGGCAGTGGCAAAGTAAAACCAGCGCTGACTGGAGCCAGTGTCGACGAGCCCCTGCCGACTCTCCATCGACTCCACAGCCGAATCTGACGAACCGGGGATAGGTTTGTGACGAGAAAGCCGAAATCTGGGGACGACATCCCAAAAACGACGGTCCGATCCTGAGGCCCGGTGTTGCGGCCGGGAAACAGCTGTCTGTGTGGGTTCGCCATCGATAGTGCGCTGCATGCGACACACCTCCGCAATAAACATGCGGGAACAGGGTGCACGCAACGATGCGTAATGTTCCGGATCTTCTGTGGCGATCTTACGGGCGGACAGGCAAAACGGCGCGGCGATGCTGCTCATGATCTTTGCGGCCGTGATGATCGTTTACACATCGAAGTGCAGGAGTTGAAGATGGACGATCCAATCGCGCGCACGGCGCTACAACGCCATTGGGATGCCTCGGACGCCGGCGATTTCGAGGCTGAACACGAAATCTATCGCGAGGACGCCGTGCTCGATTACCCGCAATCGGGCGAACGGATCCGCGGGCGGGACACTATCCGGGAAAGTCGATACCTCCAGCCCAGCAAGAAGCGCTTCGCGGTGCGGCGTATTGTCGGCAGCGGTGACTTTTGGGTCACCGAGCTCACCCTCTCCTATGACGGCGCACCATCCTATGTCGTAAGCGTGATGGAATTCCGCGACGGGCTGGTGGCGCACGAAACACAATATTTCGCCGAGCGTTTCGAGCCGGGCCCCTCCCGTGCTCATCTCGTCGAAGCGATGGGATAACTTTCTAGCGGTTGAGGAACTCCCAAACCTTCGAAATCACCACCGATCCTTCACCGACCGACGAGGCGACGCGCTTGACCGAGCCGGCGCGGACATCGCCTACCGCGAAGATGCCGGGGCGCGACGTTGCGTAAGGCGAGCTGCCGCCGACCGCGTCGCCGGTCAGCACAAAGCCCTTGTCGTCGAGATCGACGAGGCCGGACAGCCAAGCGGTGTTCGGCGCCGCACCGACCATGACAAACACGGCGCAGGCCGGCGCCTGGCGATGCGTGCCGTCTTGCGCGTTGCGGATCGTCACCGCCTCGAGCTTCTCGTCGCCATGTAGGGCAGCGACTTCGGCGCCATATTCGATAGTGACCGCCGGATCCGCCTCCAGCCGGCTGGAGAGATAGCTCGACATCGAGGCGGCGAGCGACGAGCCGCGCACCAGCAGCCGGACATGCGCGGCGGTGCGGCACAGAAACATCGCCGCCTGGCCGGCGGAATTACCCCCGCCGATGACAAAGGTCTCGGCCTCGCGGCAATAGCGCGCCTCCATCTCGGTCGCGGCATAATAGACGCCGGCGCCTTCGAAGTCGGCAAGCCGATCGATCGGCAAACGGCGATATTGCACGCCGGTGGCGACGACGATCGCCCCTGCGCTGACGCGGCGGCCATTGTCGAACGTGGCGCAGAAGCGGCCACCTTCGAGCGTCTCAAGCTTGGCGACGCGGCGCGGCATCGCGAATTGGGTGCCGAACTTCATCGCCTGGATCTCGCCGCGCCAGACGAGGTCCGCGCCCGAAATGCCGGTCGGGAAGCCCATGTAATTCTCGATCCGGCTCGACGTGCCGGCCTGGCCGCCGATCGCGGTATCCTCGATCACCAGCGCATTGAGACCCTCGGCACCGGCATAGACGCCCGCGGCGACGCCGGCGGGGCCGCCGCCGACGATCAGCACGTCGAACTCCTGGTCCTCCGCGAAATCATGATTGACGCCGAGCAGTCGCGCCACCTTGCCCGGAGTCGGATCGGTCACCACGGTATCACGACCGAAGATCACGGCGGGCTGGTGCGCCGAGATCGCACTGCTCCGCGCGACTTCCTCGGCCTCGGGCGATCCCAACGGCAACGAGGTGAAGGGCAGGCGGTTACGGCTGACGAATTCGGCCACGCGCCGGACATCGCGGCTGGCATCCTCGCCGATCAGCACCAAGGATGCGTCGCGCGCTTCCAGCTGGCGGCGGCGACGCGCCGACAGGACCGTGATGACGATGTCCGACATTTCCGGGATCTGCGACATCAGGCGCAGCATGTCGGCGCGCGGCACTTCGATCACCCGGGTGTCGACGACCGCGCGGAACGGCATCGACCAATTGCCGCCGCTGAGCAAGGCGATCTCCGCCATGAACTGGGTCGGACCAAGCGTGGAGGGAACCAGTCGCTCGCCGGTGAATGCGTTGACCACCTCGATCTCACCCTCTTCGACATAGACGAAGCGGTCGATCGGCTCGCCCGGGCGGCACAGCATCGTGCCCGCCGGATAGTCCACGATGTGTCCCGCCGCGCGCAGCGCCGCCACGTGCGACGGCGCGAGCGGCGTCCGCTGCATCTCCCGCAAGTCGCGGCCGATCGTTTCCATTATTTGTCCCCGTTGGTCATAGGCCCGGCCATTATTGCTCGATCTGCGGCTTCAGCCCGCGGATCGCGGAGGCAATCAGCCGACCCTCGTCATCGATGAAGCGCGGGATCGGACCACGCTGTGGCGTGGTCGCCTCGCCAAAATCCACCATCACCTCGTCGACATAACACCAGCCCCAACCCTCGGGCGGATCATAGCCTTCGATGATCGGATGGCCGCTGGCGTGGAAATGAGCGGTCGCGTGCCGGAACGGCGAATCGTCGCAGCAGCCGATATGCCCGCACGTCCGGCACAGCCGGAGATGCACCCACCAGCTGCCGTTCTTCAGGCATTCCGCGCAGCCCAGCGTCTGCGGGGTCACCGTCTGGATCGTGTCGAGATGATCGCAAGTCGTGGTCATCTGATGCTCCTCGGCATGGTTGGGCGAATCCGTCATGGCGTGTTCCTGCCGTGGCGGCTACCCGTTGACGATGGCGATGGCGATCGATCGAGACAAGAAGGAGCCGGGCGATGCTTTGGTATAGCTGTGCAGCTGCGCGCGCCGCAATTGGAGCCCGGTCATGACCAGCTACGATGCCATCATTGTCGGTGCCGGCCAGGCGGGTCCGCCGCTTGCCGGGCGGTTGACCGATGCCGGGATGCGGGTCGCGCTGATCGAGCGCAAGCTGGTCGGCGGCACCTGCGTCAATACCGGCTGCATGCCGACCAAGACGCTGGTCGCGAGCGCCTACGCCGCCCACCTCGCGCGGCGGCGCGACCTGGGGATCATAACGGGAGATATCAGCGTCGACATGACCGCGGTGGCCGCACGCGCGCATCAGGTGACGATCAACGCCCGGACCAATAACGAGACATGGCTGGGCGGCATGGAGCGCCTGACGCTGTTGCGCGGCCATGCCCGATTCACCGGACCGGCAAGCATCGCGGTCGACGATGTCGAGATCAGCGCGCCACGGATCTTCCTCAATGTCGGCGGGCGCGCGACGGTGCCCGACATGCCGGGCGTGGGTGAGGTACCCTATCTCGACAATACCGACATGGTCGCGCTCGACCACCTGCCCCGCCATTTGGTCGTTATAGGGGGGAGCTATATCGGCCTCGAATTCGCGCAGATGCATGCCCGGTTCGGCGCGACCGTCACAGTGGTCGAGCGCGCCGACCGCCTGGTGCCGCGCGAGGATCCGGAAATATCCGCCGCCATCCAGGCGATCCTGGAGGATGAGGGTATCGCCGTTCGCACCAACGCCAATTGCATCGGCTTTCGTCCGCATCCCGACGGCGTAGCGGTGTCGGTCGATTGCGCCAGCGGGGAACCGGAGGTCATCGGCAGCCACGTGCTGCTCGCGGTCGGGCGGCGGCCCAATACCGACGACCTGGGGCTCGATGCCGCGGGCGTTGTGGTCGACCAGCGCGGCTATATAACCGTCGACGACCGGCTCGCGACCAATGTTCCCGGCATCTGGGCACTCGGCGACTGCAACGGGCGCGGCGCGTTCACGCACACAGCCTATAACGATTTCGAGATCGTCGCGGCCAACCTGCTCGATGGTGGCGACCGCAAGCTCAGCCAGCGCGTTCCCGGCTATGCCTTGTACATCGACCCGCCGCTTGGCCGCGCCGGCATGACCGAGACCGAGGCGCGGGCCAAGGGCCACGACGTGCTGGTGTCGACCCGCCCGATGACCCGCGTCGGCCGCGCGGTTGAAAAGGGCGAAACCAAGGGGATGATGAAAGTCGTCGCCGACCGCGCGACGCGCCGCATCCTCGGCGCCGCGATCCTGGGCACCGGCGGCGACGAAGCGATCCACGGCATTCTCGATGCCATGTCGGCCGACCAGCCGTTCGACACGTTACGCTGGGCGGTGCCGGTGCATCCGACGGTGTCCGAGCTGATCCCGACCTTGCTGCTGGGACTGGAGCCGAAGAGCGAGTGACTTGGGCATATCGGGACTCAACTAATCCTCCCCCGCCAGGGGGAGGTGACAGGCACAGCCTGGCGGAGGGGGAGGAAGCACAGTCGCGAGTGATTCGCCGTCCGCCCCCTCCGTCGCCTCCGGCGCCACCTCCCCCTGGCGGGGGAGGATTGAAATTGACGATAGGCTCCGACTCGACAGTTTTAGGAACGGTCCAACTCGGCCAGCACATCACCTAGATCACCCCCAGCCCGCGCCAGCCGATCGGCGGCGTCCTGCGGGCTAAGGCCGCGAGCGATCAGCACCGCTCGCCGCAAGTCCCTGTCCGCGAGCTCCAGTGCATCCTCCGCCCGGGCTTCGTCGATGCCGGCCAGCGTCGCCACCATCCGCCGCGCGCGCTGGGCCAGCTTTTCGTTCGAAATCCGCATGTTGACCATCAGCCCGCGATGGACGAGCCCGCAGCGGATCATGATCGCGGTCGACAGCATGTTGAGCGCGGCCTTTTGCGCGGTACCGGCCTTCATCCGGGTCGATCCCGCGACGATCTCGGCGCCGGTATCGGCGACGATCGGATGGTCGGCCGCCGCCAGCAAGGGCGTGCCGGGATTATTTGCGATGGCGATCGTCAGCGCGCCGCGCGTCCGCGCCGCTTCGAGCGCCGCGACCGCATAAGGCGTGCGGCCACTCGCCGCCACCGCGATCAGCACGTCATCGGGGCCGACATCCGCCGCCACCACCTCGTCCCGCGCCACCGCGATATCGTCCTCGGCGCCTTCGACGCTGCGCATCAACGCTCCGGTGCCGCCCGCCACCAAAAAGACGAGCCGTTCCGACGGCCAATTGTAGGTCGGGGTGAGCTCGACACCGTCCTGCACCGCCAGCCGTCCCGAGGTCCCGGCGCCGGCATAGACCAGCCGCCCGCCCCTGTGCATCCGCGCCGCGGCAGCCTCCGCCGCCGCGGCGATCGCGCCAGTCTGGTCCTTGAGGGCGGCGATCGCGGCGAGCTGCCCCTCGAGCATCGTTTCCACCACCGACAAAGTCGGCCAGCGGTCGACATCGGCAAAGCGGGGATCAACGGTTTCGGTCGGCATCGGGCCCTCGACGGCAAATAGAAGATGGGAGTAACGGCCCTGACTACCGGGACTGGCCGGGCGCGCAAAGCGTGGCCACTATAACCTGCATGACAGCACCTATAACCGAGGGGACGTTCCCACCAGATTGAGGCTCGACACCGCCCCGCCCTTCCGCAATGCCATGCACATGCCAGGGACACGTCCAGTTCGAGCGGCAAGTAGCGAGGTTCCTACCCTTTTCGGGAAGCGGCCGCGTGGCTGAGATCTTCCTCGGCGTCGATGCTGGCGGCAGTCATTGCCGCGTGCGCGTGACCGATGCCGCTGGCCAGGTGCTCGGCAGTGCCGAAGGCGGTCCGGCGAACACGCGCATGGGACTCTATCCGCTCTACGACCGGTTGCTCAGCGTCACCGGCGAGGCGCTCGAGGCGGCGGGCATCCCCGAGCGTCGCTGGAACGAGGTCGCCGCCGGTATGGGGATTGCCGGCATTCGCCGCCCCGGCATGTCGAAGGCGCTCGCAGCGCTCGACTTCCCGTTCGCCAGCATCTCGCTCGACAGCGACGCCGCGATCGCCAATCTCGGCGCGCATAACGGGGCGGACGGCGCGATCCTGGTACTCGGTACCGGGTCGATCGGCTTCGCACAGGTCAAGGGCGAGCGGTTCACCGTGGGCGGCTATGGCTTTCCGATCTCGGACGAAGGCAGCGGCGCCGCGCTGGGACTGAGCGCCGTGCGCCACGCGCTGCGCGCGATGGACGGTCGAACCAAGCGCACGCCGCTATCCAAGGAGATCGCCGGGAAATTCAGACACGACACCTTGCGCGCGATCGCCTGGATGGATCAGGCGGCACCGGCCGATTATGCCGCTTTCGCCCCGCTGGTGATGAATTATGCCGAAGCGGGCGACGAAATCGCGCTGTCGATCGTCGAGGACGCGGTGCTCCATGTCGAACGCTTCATCGCGACGATCTTCGCGCGCGGCGCACCCCGTCTGGCGCTGGTCGGCGGGTTGTCGGCGCGGCTGCGCCCCTGGCTTCGCGTCCGCACCGCCGAGCGCCTGGTCGAGCCGCTCGGCGATCCGGTGTCAGGCGCGCTGTTGCTGGCGAGAGGGTTGGGCGGCGAATGACGGAACGAGACGCGGCAAATCGGCAATCTGCCTTGCTCCTGCAAAACCAGGAGCCCAGGGTATCGAAGTACCTGGCGGCCCTTGGCTCCTGCTTTCGTAGGAGCACCTTTGTCCTCGCCGCGGCCGCCTGCGCGCTCATCCTGACCGGCCAAGCCGTTCCGGCCGCCACCTCGACCCCCGCCCCGGCACGGCAACTGGTCGTCGCCACCGCCGCGCAGGATACGCGCTTCGCGCCGGCCTTCGCCGAGGTCGACGCCTGGGTCGCGAAGAAGGCCTTTCCCGGCGCGGTGCTCGCGGTGGGGCAGCATGGCCGGCTGCTCGCGCTCAAGGCGTTCGGCCGAATCGATTCCGCTCCCGACGCGCCACCGATGCCGGTCGACGCGATCTTCGATCTGGCCTCGCTGACCAAGGTGATCGGCACGACCACCGCGGCCGAAATCCTCTACGACCGCGGCCGGCTCGAGCTCGACGTCCCGGTGACACGATATCTGCCGGAATTCGGGGAGACGCCGGGCCACGAGAATATAACCGTCCGAAACCTGCTCTCGCATAGTTCGGGCCTGCAATCGGCGGACGGCGTATGGCGGCACGCCAAGGATCGGCAGGACCTGCTGCGCCAGCTCTACGCCACGCCCGCTCTGACACCGCCCGGGACCGCATACGCCTATCGCGACACCAACATCATCCTGCTCGGCGAGATCGTTCGGCGGCTGTCGGGTCAGCCGCTCGACCGCTTCCTCGCGCGCGAAGTCTTCGCCCCGCTCGGCATGAGGGATACCGGCTTCCGACCGTCACGTGCCCTCCTCCCCCGCATCGCGCCGACCGAGCAGGACGTTACGTTCCGCCACATGCTGGTACGCGGCGTGGTTCATGACGAGAATGCCTATGTGATGGGCGGCGTGGCGGGCCATGCCGGACTATTCTCGACCGCCCGGGACCTGTCGGCGCTCGCGCAACTCTATCTCAATCATGGCAGCTATCGCGGCAAACGCCTGATCAAGGCGAGCACGATCGCCTTGTTCGAAACGCGGCAGAACCTGCCGCCGGGCAGCTCGCGCGCGCTTGGCTGGGACATGCCGACGCCGGGCGGCTTTGCCGGTCCGCTCGCCTCGCCGCACGCGATCATCCATACCGGTTTCACCGGCACTTCGATCTATATCAATCCCGATCGCGACGCGTTCATCATCCTGCTCACCAACCGGGTCAACCCGACGCGCAACAACGCGTTGATTGCTCAGGCGCGGCCGGCGATCCACAGCGCCGTGCTGTCGATCCTCGACGGGGCCGCTCAGAAGAAATGATCCGCGGCCTTGTCCTTCTGCTGCTCGCGCTGGCCGCGGCGACGCCCGCCGCCGCGCGAGTCCGCACCGGAATCGACGTGCTGGAGGATCAGCATTTCGCGCCACTGCGCGCTATCGCCGCGCGCCATGGCGGGCGTTTGCGCCTCGGCATACTCGCCAATCCGGTCAGCCGGGATGGCCAGGGACGCCGCACGATCGACGTGCTGCGCGACGATGCCCGCGCTGCGGTACCGGGACTCGAGGTGGTGCGGCTGTTCAGCGGCGAACATGGCATCGATGCCGCGACCGACGACACCGATATCGACGACAGGATCGACAAAGCGAGCGGCCTGCCGATCGTCAGCCTGTACGGCCGGACCGACGCAGAACGCCACCCCAACGCCCAGCAAATGGCCGGGCTCGACGCCGTAGTGATCGACCTGCAGGATGCCGGCGTGCGCTACTGGACGTTCCAGACGCTGACCAAATATTTCCTCCAGGCATCGGCTGCCAACAAGGTCGATGTGATCGTGCTCGACCGGCCCAACCCGATCAACGGCATCGCGGTGCAGGGTCCGGTCTCCACGCCCGGTTTCGAGGATTACACCACGCCTTTTCCCGAGCCGATGCGCCCGGGCATGACGCTCGGCGAGCTCGCGCGGATGTTCAATGGCGAGGAGCGGATCGGCGCGGATTTGACCGTCGTTCGCATGACGGGATGGAAGCGAGGCGACTGGTATGACGATACCGGGCTGCTGTGGATCAACCCCTCGCCCAATCTGCGCAGCGTGAACCAGGCGACAGCCTATGCCGGCACCGCGCTGCTCGAAGGGACCAACGTCAACATCAAGGGACCGGGCGATGCGCCGTTCCTGCGCTTCGGCGCGCCATGGATCAGGGCGACCGAGCTCGCCGCTTATCTCAACGCGCGGGCGATTGCGGGCGTGAACTTCCTGCCGGTCAGCTATGTCGCGGCGAGCGACAAGCTCTACCCATTTGCCGGGCAACGCGTTCAAGGCGTCGAGATCCTGATCCAGGACCGCACCCGGCTCGACGCGCCGGCGCTGGGCGTGGAGATCGTCGCCGCGCTTTGGAAGCTGTATGGCACGGCATTCCAGATCGATCGCGTCGACCGGCTGCTGCGTAATCGCGCCGTGTTCGAGCAGATCAAGGCCGGCAAAGATCCGCGTTCGATCGCGTTAGGCTGGCGGGCCGACCTCACCCGCTTCAAGGCGCGGCGCGCGCGCTATCTGCTCTACTGATGGCCGCATCGCTGACATTCGGCCTGCTCGATTGGGTCGTGATCCTAGGTTATGTAGCGCTGCTGGTCATCGGTGGCTGGTGGTTCACGCCGCGGCATACCGGCACAGCGAAGGAATATTTCCTCGCCGGCGGCAATGTGCCGGCCTGGCTCGCCGCCATCTCCGTCCTGTCGGCGACCCAATCCGCCGCGACGTTCCTGGGCGGGCCCGATTTCGGCTATCATGGCGACTTCACCTATCTCGGCACCAATCTCGGCGGGCTGATCGGCGCGATCTTCGTCGCGAAAGTGCTGATCCCGCGCTTCTATGCCGCGCGGGTGACGACCGTCTACGAGCTGCTGACGCTGCGTTACGGAATGCTCGCGACGCGCTGGACCGGAGCGATGTTCCTGGTCGGGCGGGTCCTAGCCAATGGCGCGCGCCTCTATCTGGCGGCGATCGCGGTGGCGATGGTGATGACCTCGACGGTCAGCGCCCAGGGCATCGTGATCGCGGCGAGCGTGCTGGTCGTCGCCAGTTTCCTCTCGACCTTTGTCGGCGGATTGCGATCGGTGTTGTGGATCGATCTCTTCCAGTTCGTGATCTTCCTCGGGGCGGCGATCGGCGTGCTGGTGTTCCTGCGCCTGTCGATCCCGGCGACCAATGCCGAGATCTTCCAGGGCCTCGCGCACGCGCCTGGCAATGTCGACAAATTGCGCCTGTTCGACCTTTCGCTCGATCCGTCCAAGCCGTTCTCGCTGTTCGCGATCGTCACCGGAATCGCTTTGCTCTACGTCGCCTCGTCAGGCCTCGACCAGGATACCACCCAGCGGCTGCTGGCCTGCCGCGATGCGAAGACCGGCGCGCGCAGCCTCTATTGGTCGGTATTCGCCACGGTGCCGGTGGTGGCGATTTTCATCACCATCGGGCTGCTGCTCCACGTCTTCTACGACCGCGCCGAATTGATGGGCGGCGCCACGGCCATCGCCGGCCAGGCGTTCGACGGCGAGAAGATCAGCATCTTCATGCACTATATCCTGACGCAATTGCCGTCGGGGCTGCGCGGGCTGGTCACGGCGGGGATCGTCGCTGCCGCCGTTGCCACGACCAACTCCGCGCTCAACGCCATGTCGTCGGTGCTGATCCAGGATTTCTACCGCCCCTGGCGCGAGCGGCGAAGCGCAGCCGAAGAATATCATTACGTCCAGGCGGGCCGCGCCGGGATGGGCGTCATCGGCGTGGCGATGCTCGGCGTGGCGGTGCTATCCTTCTATTGGCAGCATTATGCCAAGCTCGGCCTGCTCGAATTCGCGCTGCAGGTGATGGTGTTCGCTTATGCCGGGCTGCTCGGCGTCTATTTCGCCGCGGTGCTGACACCGCGCGGGAACAGCGCGTCGGTGATCGCATCGCTGATTGCCGGTTTCGTCACCGTCCTGCTGCTCCAGCCGGGGATCGCGACCGCGATCGGTCTGCCGGCGGCACTGTGCCACCTCGCCTTTCCCTTCCAGCTGTGCATCGGGACGGCCGTCGCTTTCCTGATCGCCATCGCGCCTCGCGGCACGCGAAATCCGGAAAGCGCCGCCGAGGCGATGGCGGGCGGCTGATCCCGGACCGGCAAACCGGCCGAGTCTCCGATCTCACCGCGCCTCGAGCACCATGTTGAACGGCCCCTCGGTCACGCGCCGAACCGACTCGAACCCGCCTTGCCTGATGACCTCGGTCAGCTTCGCCTCGCCGGCCTGCGCGCCCAGGCCCTCGCCGACTTCCTGATCGAGCGAGGTCGGCACGCAGATCATCGTCGAGGCATTGTAATAGAGCCGGCCGACCGGGTTCATGTTCTGCGCGGGCGCGTCGCCGGCGATCGGCTCGACGATCATCCAGCTGCCGCCCGGCGCGAGGATTTTGCGCATATGCTGGGCACAACCGCGCGGATCGCCCATGTCGTGCAGGCAATCATACATCGTGATCAGGTCGAAGCCCTGCTCGGCGATGTCCTTCGCGGTCGCCACCTCGAACCGCACGCGATCGCCCAGCCCGTGTTCGCCGGCATGGCGCCGCGCCTCGTCGATCGACGGCTCGTGGAAATCGTATCCGACGAAATTGCTCTCGGGATAGGCCTCGGCCATCAACAGCGTCGAAAACCCCACGCCGCACCCGACATCGGCGACCCGTGCGCCGGCGTGCAGCTTCGCTTCCACCCCGTCGAGCGCGGGAAGCCATGCCTGCACGATGTTGTTGACGTAACCCGGACGGAAAAAGGCGCCCGTCGCGCAGAACAGGCACCCGGCATGGTCGCCCCAGCGCACGCCCTTGCCGTGGCGAAAGCATTCCTCGACCTTGGGTTCTGCCTCGATCATCGCGGCGACCAACTCGAACGCACCGGCGAGATAGACCGGGCTGTCGCGGTGGTGGAACACCATCGCCTGTTCGGGCGACAGGCTGAATCGCTCGCTGGCCGGATCATAGTCGACATAGCCATTGGCGGCTTGGGCCAATGCCCATTCGCGTACATAACGCTCATGCAGCCCGCCCGCGCGGCGAGCTAGCTCGGCCGCGGTCGCCGGAGATTCGGCCAAAGCGTCGAACAGGCCAAGGCGAAGGCCCAGGCGAACGGTCGGCACGCTCATCGCGCCGCCCAGATCGCCCAGCATCTTCCCGACAAAGGCATGAAACTTAGCGTCGTCGATAGCGGCAGCCATGGCATGTCTCCCCATGCGTGATGCGCCCGACGCTCCGTCTTTCGTGGAGTCATGACAAGCGTATCACAGGCGCGCGGCCGCCGCGAATCGGGCGCCTAGCGGCATTCCTCCTCAGTGACTTCCCTCGAAATGCGCCTTCATCATCGCCAGCCCATGCGCCATTGCGGGCGATACCTGTTCGGCCAGCGCGTCGGGCAGGAGATCGGCGATCCAGGTGACCTGCGCACCGCCGGGAGCGGCGGCGACGGTCAAGGCGCCATTGTGGTGCTCGAATTCCTTGATCGCCCAGACGACACGCCGGGCGGCGTCATCGATCGAGACGATCGTCTCGTCGACCACTCGTCCATTGACGAAGGTGACCCGGCGGACCGGCGCGCCCTCGCCAGGCAGCATTTGGGTGGCGGTAACGAAGCCGGGGACGAGGCGGTCGTGCAGGCGGCCGACGTCGCGCGCGGCGTTCCATATCGCGTCCGGATCCGCCGCGATGAAGATCTGGTGATGAATGGAAGCCATGACAATTCTCCGGTCTTTGGGATCGCGATCGGATATCGCCGTCGCCGCGATCCGGCTGGCAGGATTCGGACGCGGTCAACGGGATTGGGCGACAGCGCGCGCACGAGCCTCTATGTTGGGATGGTGACGACACAGCCCGCCTTTCCGCCAGCCGAGCTCGATTTCGAGTTCTGCGAGCGCGTGCGCTATGCACGCGACCCGGCGTATGACGGCACGATCTTCATCGCGGTCACGTCGACCCGGATCTATTGCCGGCCGGTCTGCCCGGTGCGCCAGCCCATGTCGCGCAACGTCCGATATTTCCCGAGCGCGGCCGCGGCCGAGGCCGCCGGTTTCCGCCCCTGCCTGCGCTGTCGGCCGGAAACCGCGCGGCATTCTCCGGCCTGGCGTGGGGCGCGCGCCACGGTCGACCGCGCACTGCGGCTGATCGAACAGGGTGCGCTCGATCAGGCTGGCGTCGAGGCATTGGCCGAGCGGCTTGGCATCGGCGGGCGCCATCTGTCGCGATTGTTCCGCCGCTATCTCGACACGACCCCGCTTGCAGCGGCGCGCACGGCAAGAATCCAGCGGGCCAAGCGGCTGATCGACAGCACCGAGCTCGGCATGACCGAGATCGCGCTGGCGTCGGGATTCGGCAGCGTGCGATCGTTCAACGCGGCGTTTCAACAGGTCTATCGGCGCCCGCCGACCGCGATCAGACGGCGCGCGGCGCAATAGGATCTGAGCGAGCGGAGTTGAACCTGCACCTCCCCGGCGAAGGCCGGGGCCCAGTCGCGATACACCCACGGCAGTCGGGCACCATCTCCACCTCGTCGAACCTGGGCCCCGGCCTTCGCCGGGGAGGGATTCAGATCAAATGGATCGAACTCCAAACACAGCGGCGGTTCGGCGATGCACGTCAGGCAGTGCCCATCACCTGCACCGCGAACCGCTCCATTTCCTCTGCCTGCGGGCTCATCTGAAGCAATAGCAGGTCGAGACCCGCGGCCTCATACTCCGAGATCCGTTCCTTGAGCTGTTCGGGTGTGCCGACCAGATTGGGACGCAGGCCGCGGTTCGACACCGAATATTCCTGGATCTTGAGCTCGCGCTCGAGCTGGGTGCCCGACAGCCATTGGTCGAAATTGGCATAGCCCGCAGGCAATTCGTTGACGGTGGTGATGCGCTCCAACTCGCGCTTCGCCTCGGCCTCGCTGTCGCGCACGATCGCATAGGCGGCCATGCCGTATTGCATCGGCGCGCCACCCGCCGCCTCGCGCCGCGCCGCCATATCGGCAATCTTGGGCGCGATCGCCTCGGCCGGGTCGCCGTGCATGACATAAGCGTCGCATTGGGCGGCGATCATCGTCTTGGCCTTCTCGCTCTCGCCGCCGGCGTAGACGGTCGGGCGCTTAGCCGGCTTGGGCGAGCAGATCGCGTCCTCGGTCTTGTAGAATTGGCCGTCGAAGCTGAACCGCTCCTCGGTCCAGAGCCCGTCGACCACCTTCAGCCATTCCTCGGTGCGTGCGTAGCGGTCGTCATGCTGGTCGAATTGCAGGCCATATTGCCGCGCCTCGTCGGCCCACCAGGATGAAACGACGTTGAGCGCGAGCCGGCCGTTCGAGATACGGTCGATATTCGCCGCCGCCTTGGCGAACAGCGCCGGGTGGTGGAAGTTGGGACGCACCGCGACCATCAGCTCGATATTCTCGGTCACCGCCGCCAGCGCCGCCGCGGTCGACCAGGCATCGAGCGCGGGCTGTTCGACACCCTTGATGTCGTTCAGATTGAGCTCGGCGATCAGCGACAGGTCATAACCCCATTGCTCGGAGCGCCGCGTCAGCCGCTTCACATAGTCCCAGCTCGCCTCCATCCCCTCGTCCGGCACGTTCCGCAGCCAGCCGCCGAACACCGGCATCCAGTAACCGTAGCGCATCAGGATTTGGCCTCCGCAATCAGGGTGTCGAGCCAGTCGATCAGCTTTTCGTGCGGGTCCCAGCCGAGAACGCTCAGCGGCTGCGCGACAAAATTGCTGAGCGCGTTGATGTCATAGAAGCGCGGGATGCCGTCGCGGTCGTCGATCATCACTTCGATCCCGCCGGCGTCGAGATTCATCGCGTCGGCGATCTTTTCGACTGCGGCGATCAGTTCGGGCGCGGGCTCGACCGACTTCATGCTGATGTTCGAATCGGCAACGCAGGCATCGGCCGGACAGAGGTCGAACGCGCCGGCGCCGGCGATCTCGATCGCGTAGAGATATTTGCGGTCGAGCGTCTCGATCCGGGTGATCGTGCCGCCACGCGCGGGGACGTAATCCTGGACCAGCAGCACGCCATCGACGCTGACCGGCAACTCCTTCTCGGCTACTGCCCAGCGCAATTCGGCCATGTTGTCGAAGCGCATGATGCCGGCGCCCGACCCGCCGATATTGGCCTTCACCACCAGCGGGAATGACAAGGTCGCCGCGGCCGCTTCGACATCGGCGGCGCGATGGACGACGCGCGTCTCGGGTATGCCGAGGCCCAGACTGGCGATCAGCGCGAGCTGGCGCGCCTTGGACGCGTCGATCGCCATGACGTCGGCGCCATTGACCACACGCGCGCCGGATCGCCGCCAATGGTCGAGCAGCGCCATGGTGTGAAAGATCGGATGTTCGTCGGCACGCAGGAAGCTCGACATGGCAATGCGATTGAGCACCACCGGTGCGGGGGTTGCGGTGTCGGCGGGATTCCAATGACCGTCGGGACCGAACGACGAATAGGAAACGCCACGCCGGTCTAGTGTCGCGAAGAGCGGCGCAAACCATTGGGGATGTTCGTAGAGAATCGCTAGATCGGTCACTTCATTCCTCGTCACCCCGGCCTTGTGCCGGGGTCCAAAGCACAACGTGGGACTCGCTCGAGCCTCGCGTCCGCCGCTTGCCGCCCGTTGGCCCCCGGCACAAGGCCGGGGTGACGGTTTTGGGTAGCGCGCGGTAAATAAAGGCGCCGTCTGCCTGTGGATAGGCAAGCCCGCGCCCACCTGCTACAGGCGCGGCCCTCATGCTCAATCTGACCGACATCACGGTCCGCCTCGGCGGGCGGACGATCCTCGACGGCGCCACTGCCAAGCTGCCGCCGCGCAGCCGCGTCGGGCTGATCGGGCGGAACGGCGCCGGCAAGACCACGCTCGTCCGCGTCATCGCAGGGATGCTCGAGCCCGATACCGGGTCGGCCGACATGCCGCGCGGCAGCCGGCTGGGTTATATCGCACAGGAAGCGCCCGCGGGCGCCGCGACGCCGTTCGAGACCGTGCTGGCCGCCGATGTCGAGCGCGCCGCGCTGATGCACGAGTCGGAAACCAGCCACGATCCCGACCGCCTCGGCGAGATCCATGAGCGGCTGAATGCGATCGACGCACATACCGCGCCGTCGCGCGCGGCGCGTATCCTGGTCGGCCTGGGTTTCGACGAGGAAGCGCAGCACCGCCCGCTCGACAGTTTCTCCGGCGGCTGGCGGATGCGCGTCGCGCTGGCATCGCTGCTGTTCTCGCAGCCCGATCTGCTGCTGCTCGACGAGCCGTCGAACCACCTTGACCTCGAAGCGGTGCTGTGGCTGGAGGATTTCCTCAAATCCTATCCGGCGACGATCGTGCTGGTCAGCCATGAGCGCGACTTTCTCAACAACGTCGTCGATCACATCCTGCATCTCGAGCGCGGCAAGACCTGGCTCTATCCGGGCGGTTATGACGCGTTCGAACGCCAGCGTGCCGAACGCCAGGCGCAAGCCGCCTCGGCGCGCGCCAAGCAGCAGGCCGAACGCGAGAAACTGCAGGACTATATCGCGCGCAATTCCGCCCGCGCCTCGACCGCCAAACAGGCGCAGAGCCGTGCAAAGGCGCTCGCCCGGATGCAGCCGATCGCCGAGATCGTCGACGATCCGTCGCTGAGCTTCGACTTCCCCAATCCCGGCGAATTGCGCCCGCCGCTGATCACGCTCGACATGGCGGCGGTCGGTTATGGCGAAACGCCGGTCTTGAAGAAGCTCAACCTGCGGCTCGATCCCGACGATCGCATCGCGTTGCTCGGCCGCAACGGCAACGGCAAGACCACGCTCGCGCGCCTGCTCGCCGCGCAACTTGCGCCGATGGACGGCGCGATGAATGCCACCGGCAAGATGAAGGTCGGCTATTTCACCCAATATCAGGTCGAGGAACTCGACAGCGGCGACACCCCGCTCCAGCACATGACGCGGATCATGAAGGGCGCGACGCCCGGCGCGGTGCGCGCGCAGCTCGGCCGGTTCGGCTTTTCGGGCGACAAGGCGACGACGATGGTCGGCAAATTGTCGGGCGGCGAGCGCGCGCGGCTGGCGCTGGCGCTGATCACGCGCGAGGCGCCGCATCTGCTGATCCTAGACGAGCCGACCAACCACTTGGACGTCGATGCGCGCGAGGCGCTGGTCCAGGCGCTCAACGCCTATTCGGGCGCGGTGGTTATTGTCAGCCACGACCGCCACATGCTCGAAATGAGCGCCGACCGGCTGGTGCTCGTCGACAATGGCACCGCCTCGGATTTTGACGGCAGCCTGGACGATTACATCGCCTTCGTGCTGGCCAAGGACAATGCGAGCGAAGGATCGTCCGAGGCCAAGATCAGCCGCAAGGACGCCCGCCGCGCCGCCGCCGAAGCACGCGAACAGAGTCAGGGGCTGCGCAAGGCAGCCAAGGCCGCGGAAGCCGAGCTGACCAAGCTGACCGAGCAACGCAGCGTGATCGACCGCGCGATGTTCGATCCGTCGTCGGCCGCGCCGGATCTGGCGAAGCTGACGATGACCGATCTGATGAAGCGTCGCGCGGAAGTCGAGGCGAAGATCGAGGCGGCCGAGGCGGCGTGGCTGGAAGCGAGCGAGAAACTGGAGCAAGTCGCGGCGTAAACTCCCTCTCCCCTTGGGAGAGGGAAGGGGCCCGCTCGGCGCAGCCGAGTGGGAAGGGTGAGGGTCGCCATTTACGCCCCACCCTCACCCTTCCGGCGCTTCGCGCCTCCCTCCCTCTCCCAAAGGGAGAGGGAATTTTGCCGATTCGCTCCCCGTGCTTCGCCATGATACGCTCCTCCAAAACCGGCCTTAGCCGGGCGCGGGAGGAGAGAGCCTGATGCAGCAATTGAGCGCGCAGGATGCGTCGTTCGTCTATCTCGAGACTCCACACACGCCGATGCATATCGGTTCGGTCGGCATTTACGATCCGTCGACCGCGCCCGGCGGGTTCGTGCGTTTCAAGGACATCCTCCGCTTCATTGCCAGCCGGTTGCCGGGCGCGCGCAGCTTCCGCCAGCGGCTGGTCCGCGTGCCGTTCGACGTCGACCATCCCTATTGGATCGAGGATCCGGAATTCGACCTCGAATTCCATGTCCGCCACATCGCCCTGCCCAAGCCCGGCGACTGGCGCCAGCTCTGTATCCAGGTCGCGCGGCTCCATGCGAGGCCGCTCGACCTGTCGAAGCCATTGTGGGAATTCACCGTGGTCGAGGGGCTCGACAACATTCCGGGTCTGCCGCCCGGCTGCTTCGCGCTGGTCTCCAAGGTTCATCACGCCGCAATCGACGGCATGTCGGGTGTCGAAATGTCGGCCGCAGTCCATGATCTCGATCCCTCGATGGCGGAGCCCGACAAGCCCGACAGCTGGCAGCCGGAGAACATGCCGCGCGTCGCCGACCTGCTCACCCGCAGCTATTTCAACAATCTGCTCCAGCCGATGCGGATCGCGGAGACAATCGGCCGCTCGCTTCCGGGCATGGCCAAGCTGGCGGTCCAGGCAGGCAAAGGCGACGTCAGCCTGAAGAATACGCGGAGCGCGCCGAAGACGCGGTTCAACGGCAAGGTAAGCGCACATCGCGTGTGGGACGCGGTCCCGTTCAAGCTGGCCGAGGTGCGCGCGGTCAAGGACGTCGTGCCCGGCGCGACGGTCAACGACGTCATCCTTACCGTGGTCGGCGGGGCGCTGCGCACGTACCTTCTCGGCAAGGGCGAACTGCCCAAGGAGACGCTGACCGCGATGGCGCCGATCTCCGTGCGACAGGAAGGCGAAAAGGCGGCGCTGGGTAATCTCGTCTCGGCGATGGTGGTGGGCCTAGGGACCCAGATCGCCGATCCGCTCGAACGGCTGCGCTTCGTCCATGGCGAGGCGGTCAATTCGAAGGCGATGACCAATGCGGTCGGAGCCCGGACCCTGGCCGATTATTCCAAGCTGATCCCCTCGGGCCTCGCCGGGCTCGGGGCGCGTCTCTACACCCGGGTCGGCGCGGCAAACATGCACGCGCCGGCATTCAATTGCGTCGTTACCAACATTCCGGGGCCGCGCGTGCCGCTCTATTTCTGCGGCGCCAAGATGCTGGCAATGTACGGCACCGCCCCGGTGTTCGACAGCATGGGCCTGATCAACCCGGTCTATTCGTACGGCGACACGATCGCGATATCGTTCACCGCCGATCGCGACATGCTGCCCGATCCGGATAACTACGCCCAGGCGCTGCGCGACTCGTTCGAGGCGCTGAAAGCGACGGCGACGCAACCGGCCACCAAGCCCGCCAACGAGAACAAGCCTGCGCCTAAACCCCGCGCTGCGTCGAAACCGCGCGCGGCGGCCAAGCCCAAGACGACTGCTAAACCCGCCGCAAAGCGGACACCTACCAAAGGAGCTAAATGATGGCGAAGAAGGTCAAGGACGCGATCGACAAGGGTGCGAAACGCGCCAAGGAGGCGACGGACAAGGCCGCCGCGGCGACCAAGAAGGCGACCGACCGCGCGGCGAACGCCGCCAAGGACGCCACCGACAAGGTTGCGGGAAGCGCCAAGGCCGCCGCCGACCGGGTCGAGGGCGCGCGCGACAACCTCAAGAAATCGGGCGAGAAACTGAAGGCGTCAGGCGAAAAGATCGCCAAGCAGGGCTCGGCGATCAGCATGAAGATGATCGAGCACGCCGAGGAGAACACGCACCAGGCCTTCGCCGCGATGCGCGCGGCGGCGAGCGCGAAGAACCCGGCGGAAGTCGCGAAGATTCAGGGCGAGTATCTCAAGCAACAGGGCGCCCGGGCCTTGGCGCACGCGCGCGAGATCGGGGAACTGATCATGCGGTTCGGGCGGGATGCCGTGGGGGAAGCGAAGAAATAACGGTTATCTAGCCCCTCCCCTGAAGGGGAGGGGTTTTCCTCCTCGCCTTGCTGTTAGGCTTGCCCCGCGGACGGGTACACCAACGCCCTGAGCCCCGTGCGTTCGAACGGGTGCCAGTCATCTTCCGCCTGCGCCAGACGGTCCGCCACCGCGTAGAGCACGCTGGCGTTGATCCCCAGGCCGCAATGGCTGCCATAGACTTCGATATTGTCGCTGGTGGGTCCGACGTCTTCGCAGCAATTCTGCCACGCCACCACGCCGTCGCCGCGCGAATAGATCGCGGTCGAGGGCACCGGAGGCGGTGACGACACTTCGTTCAGCTGCGACCGGGTGTGGTCGTCGTCGACCTTCTGTCCGGTCAACATCTCATAAGCGCGCCAAACGTTCGACGCCTTGGGGCTGCCCGAGAAAGGCGAGCCCAGGGTGATGACCTGGCGCACCGCGTGCGGAATGCGCTTGGCGACCAGCCGCGCCATCACCCCGCCCAGGCTCCAGCCGACCAGGCTGACCTTCTTGCCGGTCGCCTGATGCACTTCGAGGATGCGCGCGATCAGTTTCTCGCCCTGATGCCCGATCGCCTTGGGTCCGAGGTTGCGGCCGAGTTCCCAGGCATGCGCGTCATAGCCCTGCCCATTGAGGAAGCCGCGAAGGATGGTGGTCGAGCGATCGCTGGTGACGAACCCCGGCAGCACCAGCACCGGATGGCCATCGCCACGCGGGGCGGTCGCGAGCAGCGGGGCGGCCCAGGGCAGCGCGCCGAGCTCGACGAGCGCGCGAGGCAATTCGGTCAGTGCGAGCAGCGCCGAGGGCGCCTTGGTCTGGGTTTCAGTGTGTGACATGTTGTTTTTCATCCGGCACCTACGCACCGCCCCCCTCATTCGATCCCCGTCGCGGCATGGAGCGCCGCCACCCTTGCAGCGTCGTAACTGAGGATCGCGACATCGTGGCTGCGACCATCGGTCCCGCGGACCTGATCCTTGAGCATCGCCTCGGCGCGGAATCCCACGCCTTCGAAGAGCGCGATCGACCCGGTCTGATCAACCGTCATCCGAGCGACCAGTTTGCTCAGCCCCCGCTCTTTCGCGATCATGAAAATACCCTGGAGCAGGTCGCTGCCCAGCCCGGCGTTGCGCCGTCCGGGTGCGACCAAAAGCCTTACTTCGCCGACATGCGCGCTCCAGCTCAGCGGATCGCGGACCAGGGCGGCGGTCGCCACGATCTGCCCGCCGTCCTCGGCGATCAGGCTGTCGATCTCGCTTTCCTCGATCGCCTTGAGCCAGGCGGCGACGACGCGCGGCTCCCGCACGTCGCGGCTGAGAAATAGCAGATCGTGTTCGGGCAGGCCCCGCGCAAAGGCGATCATCGCCTCGGCATCCTGGGGCCGGAAGCGGCGGATGGCATGGCTCATATCGATCGTACTTCCAGCCACTCCACCAGATTGGGCCATAGCCGCTTGATCGCATTGCCGCCGGCGACCAGGCTGACATGCCCGCCCTTGAGCACGATCTCGTTCTTGTCTTTCGATCCGACCATTCCGACCAACGGCGCCGACGCGGCGGTCGGGACGATATGGTCGTGCTCGGCGGCGACATGGAGGAACGGCACGTTGATGGTGCCGAGATCGACGCGGCGCCCACCGACCTCCAGCGTCCCTTCGAGCAGTTCGTTGCCCCACATCAGTTTCTTCGTCGTCTGACGGAAATATTCGCCCGCGAGCGGCAGGATGTCGGCCGACCAGCGATCGAACATGCGATAGGACTTCACGAAATCGTCGTTCCACAGATTGTCGTAAAGCCGGATATTGCCCGCGGCGCGCTGGCCGGGGCGCAGCATGTCGAACGCGGTGTAGAGATAATCGCCGGGACAATTGCCGAACGTGTCGACCAGTCGATCGACGTCGAAGAAGCGGCGATCGGCCCAGCTCTGGAACATTTCCATCCTGGAGAAATCGACCGGCGTGGTGAAGGTGACGAGGTTGGCCAGCCCGTCGTCGGGATGGAGTGCTGCCCACAGCAGCGACAGCACGCCGCCGAAACAATAAGCGACGACGGTGACATCGTCCTCGCCGCTCTCCTCCTTCACCCGCGCGACCGCGGCGGGGAGGAAATCGAGCACATAGCTTTCGAGGCTGAGGTTGCGCTCATCGGCGCGCGGCGCGTCCCAGTCGAGCATGAACACGTCGAACCCGGCGTCGAGCAGATATTCGACCAGGCTCTGCCCCGGCACCATGTCGAAGATATAACCGCGATTGGTCGTCGCCATCACAAGCAACAGCGGCACCCGGTACACGTCGTCGGTGCGCGGGTGATAATGATAGAGCCGCATCGTGCCGCGCTCGATCAGCACGTCCTTGGGCGTCGCGCCGAGCGTCGGGCCGCTGGTCTGGAAATATTCGAGCCCTTTGAGATTGCGCTGCATCGCGCGTTCGAACTCGCGCGCGGCGCCGTCCAGGACGTCGAAGGCGGCGGTAGCCACTCAGTCGTGCTCCTGCGAAAGCAGGAGTCTAGGGGTCCAAGCGATCCGCCCGTTACCCCGGATTCCTGCTTTCGCAGGAATACTAGGGAGCAACAGAGTCAGCCCTTCTTCTCCGGCGGCTTCCGTGTCCGACTGGGCTTGGGCCGAGCAGGACGTTCGGGCTTGCCACCCAGCGCGGCCTCGATCCGAGCAAGCTGGTCCTCGATCCGCCCCAGCCGCCCCGACAGATCCTCGATCTCGGTACGGCTCGGCATGTTGGCGGCGGCGAGCGCGCGGGTCATCATCGCGCTGATCGCTTCCTGCGTGCTCATCGTCGCGGCGGTGGCACCGTGCATCGCACGGGTGAATTCGTCGGATCGGGCGAAGTCGCCCCCGACCTTGTTGGCCATCTTCTCCCATTCGCCCAGCATCTCGCGAAAGAACGCGGCCGGATCGGTGCTTGTCATGGTGGCATCCTGAGTCTGGTTGCCGGTTAGGTCAAGCGGCCATTTTGCTGCGGGTTGAGGTGCAGCATCTTCTCCCCTCCCTGCAAGGGAGGGGTCGGGGGTGGGTGGCGAGCGTAGCGAGCTCCCTTCGGTCGCACCCACCCCTAGCCCCTCCCTAGAAGGGGCCGTTGCGTAAGTCGAGTTTTGAGGTGTGACGGCGACGTTGGGGTGAAGTTGGCGGCAGCAAGGGCGCCGCTGAGGTCGTTTTTCGCTGGTTTTGGGGTATTCCGTTGTGCGCTGGACGGAGTCCGGGCGTGGTCAGGCTGTTGCGAGTGTGACCCATCGGCGCATGTTGAACGCGATGGCGGCGAGCTGGATCTGGGCGGTGGCTTTGACGAGGCCACGGTAGCGGATGAGGGTGTGGCCCATGCGGCGCTTGAGGGTTGCGAAGGTCGTCTCGACCGCAGCACGCTGGTAGCCGATCAGGCGGTTGTAGCGCCTGAGCCGTGGCGGCAGCACCGGGTGGTTCTTGTTCGCGCGACGCATCAGGCGTGGCTTGATGCCACGTTCCTGGAGCGCGGCCTGGCGGGCATGGGTGTGATAGGCGGCATCGGCCAGCACCGCGCGTTCGTCTCCGCGGATCAGCGCGTCGGCGGGCACCGTGTCGTTGACGTTGGCCGGCGTCGTGATCACCGCGCGGATCAGCCCCGAGCCCTGGTCGACGCCGACGTGCATCTTGTACCCGAAGCGTGATCCCTGACGCCCCTGACGCGCGGCAAAGCGCGCATCGGGGTCACTCGACGGACGAGCATCGNCATCGGGACGTGCCGCCGATGTCTCGATCACGGTTGCATCNAGCATCGTGCCCCGCCTGAGGATCAGCCCNGCCTTGTCCAGCTGCCGGTCCAGTTCCGTGAACAGTTTCTCCAGCANGCCCTGCTCGACCAGCAGGTTGCGAAANCGACAGATCGTGCTGTGGTCCGGCGCTGCATCGCTCAGCGACAACCCCACGAACCGGCGGAACGACAACCGGTCGAGCAGCGCCTCCTCCGTCTCCGCATCCGACAGCCCGTACAGCGACTGCAGCAGCAGCACCTTGAACATCACAAGCACCGGATAGGCCGGGCGGCCACCACCCTCCCGCAACGACACCAACAGCTTCTCGAACCGGTACCACTTCACCAGAGCGTGCAGCCGATCCAGCCGACCACTCCCCGTGCTCAGTTGCGGCGCCAGCGCCTCCACGAAACTGAACTGACCTGTCCGCTTCTCAACCATCGCCTCACTCCTCGATCACCAAGGAATCAGCTCCGCACACCTTTTGCAACGGTCCCTTGCAGGGAGGGGTATGGGCTCACCCCACCGTCACGACCGCTTTGCCGCGAGGGCCGGTCGCGTTGCGCGACCACACCAGGAACGCTTCCTCGTCCATCGGCTGGGCGACGGCATAGCCCTGGATGACGTCGCAGCCGATCACACGCAGCACATTCGCCTGGTCGTCCTGTTCGATCCCTTCGGCGACCGCTTCGCAGCCCAGGCCGTGGATCAGGCCGATCACCGATTGCGCGATCAGCCGGGCCTCGCGGCGGGTGGCGACGTGTTCGACCAGGCTGCGGTCGAGCTTGATGCGGTCGATCGGCAATTGGCGCAGGCGCGACAGGCTGGAATGGCCGGTGCCGTAATCGTCGATTGCGATCGTCGCGCCGTCGGCGCGCAGCGCGGCGATCGCGTCGATGACGTCCTCAGAACAATGCATCGCCAGCGTCTCGGTGATCTCGAGTTCGAGCAAGCGCGCCGGAGCGTCCGCCGCCAGCATCGCCTCACGCAGGCGGCGGAAGAACATCGCATGGTCGAGCTGGCGCTGGCTGATGTTGATCGCCAGCCGCTGTTCGACGCCGAGATCGGCCCAGCGGCGGATCGTCTCGGTCACGCGGGTGGCGACCCATTCGCCGATCTCGACGATCAGCCCAGTCTCTTCGGCGCGGGGCAGGAAGCTGCCGGGCAGCTTGACGCCCTCGACCGGGTGCTGCCAGCGCAACAGCGCTTCGGCGGCGACGATGCGGCCGTCGGTCAGCGACACCTGCGGCTGGTAGACCAACGTGAATTGATCGCGGTCGACCGCGGTGCGCAGGTCGATCTCGAGCTGGGCGCGATCGGCGAGTTCGGCGGCCAGTTCCTCGGAGAAATGCTCGGCACGGCCGCGGCCAGTGGCCTTGGCATGGTACATGGCGGCGTCGGCGGCGCGCATCAGGTCGTGCAAGGTGGTGCCGTGATCGGGGCGGATGGCGATGCCGATAGACGCGCCGATTTCGATCTCGGCACCCGCAATGTCGAACGGCTCGGTCAGCGCGAACAGCACGCCGCGGCCGATCCGCGTGGCTTCGCGGGGGTCGTCGAGGCGCGGGAAGAACATGGTGAATTCGTCACCTGCCAGGCGGCCGATCAGCGGCTTGTCGGTAACCTCATCGATCGAAACGCTGTCGGCGACCGCACGCAGGCGATTGGCGACCATGCCGAGCAGCATGTCGCCGGTGGCATGGCCCATCGTGTCGTTGACTGCCTTGAAGCGATCGAGGTCGATGAACAGCAAGGCGGCAATCTGGCCGATCGGCATCTCGGCCAGCTGACGCTCGGCCGATCGCCGGAAGTGAGTGCGGTTGGGCAAGGCGGTGACGGGGTCGAACATCGCCAGCCGGTGGACGCTGTCCAGGTTCGCCGCGACTTGCTGGAACAGGCCGTGCATCGCCTCTCCCAGATGCGGCACGGCGGCGCCGATATCCTCTGGGATCGGGCTGTCGAGATCGCCATGCGCCGCCTTGGCGATGCGGGAGATGGCGGAATCGATCGCCGCCGCCGTCGACGCGACCGATCGCTCGGCGGCGGCCCAGGACAGAACCGAACAGACGATGGCCGGGATCAGCGCGCGGCCCATCGTGTCCGCGCTGAGCTGGCCATGCGCGGTCGCCAGCAGCGCGAGGATGAACACCACCGCGCCCGCGCACAATGCGAATACGATCGCCCGGCCTTTCAGCGATGCGGATTCCATTGCGCCTGAAATGTCCCCTCTGGCGGGCCTGCCGAACCGCCCCCAATGAAGACAGCTGTGTGACCGAAAAGGGTTAAGAAATTCGTGCTCCGCGGGGTCTGCGCAGCACGATATAGAGCGCTCCCGACCCGCCATGACGCGGGTTGGCGCCCCTGACCGCGGCGATCGCATCAGCGTGGCGCGACGCGTGCAGCCAGTCGCCCACCGCGGCGCGGATCGCGCCGCGCGCATGCGGCCGCTCGCTCTCGGGCCGTGGCGGCTTGCCGGTGATCAGGAGGATCACGCGGTCGCCGCGCGCGATCGAGCGGCCGAGCGCGTCGTCGAGCATGGCATAAGCGGAGTTGAGCGTGTGGCCGTGCAGATCCACCGTCGCATCGGGCTGAACCATGCCGCGCGACAGGCGCTTGTCCCAGCTGCCGTCGAGCGTGGTGCCGGGGGTTGGTGGGATAACCTTCCTTAGCCCCTCCCCTTCAGGGGAGGGGTTGGAGGTGGGGCGGTGCCCCGGACCACTCGGCTTGTGGACAGGCCCCACCCCAACCCCTCCCCTGAAGGGGAGGGGCTTTTCGGGCTTTTCCTGCTTCGCAGGCTTTACCGCTTCGCGCCCTGGCATGGGCTTCACCGTCGCCATCACCCGCGCCCATAACGCGCGCTCCTCAGCGCTGAGGCGTCGTTCCACTCCCGCCTCCCTGCAGGCGCGCGAGCGTGCCGACCGGCACGAGCAGGAAGGCGGTGCCGCGGCCGGACATGCCGCCGGCGATCGCCTCCGCCTCCTTGCCCGCGCCCCAGAAAGTGTCGACGCGATTGGCGCCTTTGATCGCGCCCCCGGTATCCTGCGCGATCCACAAACCGGTCGCGTCAGTGCGGTCCATCGACAGGAAGACGGGGGCGCCCAACGGAATGAATTTGGGATCGCTGGCGACCGTCACGCCGCCGGTCACCGGCAAACCCATCGCGCCGAGCGGCGGGCCGTCTAGCAGGCGGAAGAACACATAGCTCTTGTTGGCGCGCATCACCTCGCGCCCTTCGTCGGGGTGGGCGTGCAGCCAGGCAACGATGTCCTGCATCGTGGCATGCCCCCGCTCGAGCATGCCGCGGTCGCGCATCAGCGCGCCGATCCCGGTATAATCGCGCCCATTCTGACTGTCATAGCCGATGCGGAAGGTCGATCCGTCGGGCTGCCGCACTTCGCCCGAACCCTGGACCTGGAGGAAGAAGAGCGCGACCGGATCGGCAGCCCAGGCGATAATCGGCGCCTGGGTCATCGCGCCCGTCTCGATCTGGGTGCGGTCGTAATAGGGAACCAGATTCTTGCCGTCGACGCGGCCGCGGATCGACTTGCCCTTGAGCGCGTCGGAGAATTTGCCGAGATCGACGTCGATCAGGTCGGCCGGGCGGCCATAGATCGGCACTTCATAGCCGCGGCGGCGATCGCGCGATCCGGCGATTTCGGGAATGTAATAGCCGGTCGCGAATGCTTTGCCGTCGCCGACCTGTACCGTCTCGAAATTGGTGGCGAAGAAGTCCAGGGCGTTACGGTCGGTGACCGATTGCGCGGCGTTGCAGGCCGGGGCCCAGTCGGCGCCGCGCGTCAGCCCCGATTGGTCGGTGCGGCGGACGAGTTCGCGGCAGCTCAGGCGGAACGCGGCGAGCGCGCGGGCGGCGGGCGATTGGCCGATCCCCAGGCTCGACACCGCCGGCCCCGCGACGACGCCGGCACCAGCCGCATTCGCGCCGGCTGGGACGATGGTCGGATTGGCGACGGGCGGCAGCGGCTTGGAAGGCGTGGGTCTGCGCACCGGTGCCGGCGCGCCGGCCGTAGTCGACGGCGGCACAATCCGCCCACCGCACGCCGACAAGAGCAGCGCCAGGCTCGTCATTACGATCAGCTTGCGCGCTGCGGCCATTGCGAAAACCCCTTTACTCGATTTGGGTATCGCTAATGGCGGCTCCCTCCGTCCGAAACAAGGTCGGGGCAATGTCTGTATCTCTCCTGCCTGCCAGCAGCAGAGTTATCGCATGGGGCGATCGGGCACCGAATTGCGCCGTTCGCTTTCGTTTCACCCTTCGTCACCCCGGCCTTGTGCCGGGGTCCAACCCTCCACAAAGGAATCCGTCCGCTGTTGCACGTTGGATGCCGGAACAAGTCCGGCATGACGGTTGAAATCGGCAGTACGGCTCCGTTCTCACCCAAATCCCCTACCCATCTGTAGGGGGGAGTCCTGACCTCACGCCTCGTCGGTGTCGGCGAGCTTCCAGTCGGGGTCGCCGCTCTTGAGCGGGCGAGAGAAGGTCCAGACGTCGTGCGTCTCGACGGCATCGGTCAGCGATCCGGCGACGACGTTGCCCTCGGCATCGCGCGTCACCGCGGCGATGTCGGCGTCGAACGCCACCGTCACGCGCGCGATCTTGTTGTCGACCGAGGCGTCGGCGATGATCGCACGTTCGATCGTCACCAGCCGGTTGTCGAGCACGTGCCCGGCTTCCTTGCGCGCCCGGATCGCGTCGACAAAGGCGTCGCGGACATGGTCTTCGGTCAGCCAGCCGAGCGTTTCCTCGTCACCCTTCCAAAAGGCTTCGAGCACCATGCGATAGGCATTCTTGGCGCCATCCAGGAAGCCGGCGACGTCGAACGAGGGGTCGGCATGGATCACCGCGCGCAATCCGGTTTGCGCCGCGCTTTCGATCGTGCGCGGACCGGCATCGCGAAAATCGGGGCGCGGCTCGGCATTGCGGGCCAGGGTCAGCGGCGGGCCGGGGCGTTCCTCGGCGGGATTGCGCAGCACGGGCTCGTGCCCGGTCCGTTTGCCGAGCACGGCATACAGACGCAGGCCCAGGAACAGGGCAACCATGGCAAGGATAACGATATAAACCACCGGGCCTCCAGTTTGACCGCCTTGCAACATAGGCACAAGAAACGCGCTATTCAAATGTTCCCGTATGCGGCCCGCCGTTGAACTGCCACGATCCCCCTGCTAGTCGCCGCTCACTTCGCGCGAGCCCACGGGCCTGACCCCACGCGAAATACCCATTCAAGACGAGAAAGCAGCTACTCATGGACGAACAGGACATCACCGGCGCGACCGACGCCACGCTCCCCAACGGCGCCGACAACGGCCCGGCCATCGGCATGATCTCGCAATATGTGAAGGACCTGTCGTTCGAGAGCCCGACCGCGCCGGCGGTCTTCAGCTCGGAGAATCAGCAGCAGGCGCCGCAGATGGACGTCGAATTCGGCATCGGCACCACCCAGGTCGGCGACGAATTCCACGAAGTCACGCTGAAGATCGAGGTTCGCGCCAAAATGGGTGACCAGACCGCGTTCATCGTCGATCTGACCTATGCCGGCCTGTTCGGCGCGCGCAACGTGCCGGAGGAGCATCTACGTCCGTTCCTGCTCGCCCAGGCACCGACCCTGCTCTTCCCGTTCGCCCGCCGCATCGTGGCCGACGTGACTCGCGACGGCAATTTCACCCCGCTGCTGCTCGATCCGATCGATTTCGGCACGCTTTACCAGCAGCAGCTCGAGGCGCAGGAACAGCAGGCCGAAGGCGTCGTAGGCAACGCCTGACGCTCGCCGGTCCGGCGGGGATAAAAAGATGAATCTGGCGAAATCGCTGGGATCGGTCGGCGGGCTGACGCTCGTCAGCCGCGTCCTGGCACTCGTCCGCGACACGTTGCAGGCGACTTATGTCGGCGCGACCTTCGCGTCCGACGCCTTCTTCGTCGCCTTCCGCCTGCCCAACATGTTCCGCGCTTTGTTCGCGGAAGGGGCGTTTTCGGCCGCGTTCATCCCGATGTTCAACCGCAAGGTGGCGGAAAAGGGTGAACCGGCCGCCGGAATCGCTTTTGCCGAAGCGGCTTTGTCGGTCCTCTTTCCGATATTGGCGGTACTGACAGCCGTCATGCTGATCGCGGCGTGGCCGATCACCATGGGCCTGTCGGGCGGCTTCACGCATCAGCATCCGACCCACGACCAATTGGCCTTCGCGGTCGAATTGTCGCGCTGGACGATCCCGTATCTGATGCTGATCTCGCTGGTATCGCTGCTCGGCGGAATCCTCAATTCGCTCAACCGCTTCTGGGTCAATGCGGCGGCGCCGATCCTGCTCAACATCTCGATGGTCGCGGCCTTGTGGTTCTTCCACGGCAAGGGGGCGGAAGCGACGCTCGAGACCGCCCGCGCGCAGGCGATCTCGGTAACGGTCGGCGGTGCGCTCCAGCTCGCCTGGCTGATGTTCGCCTGCCGCCAGGCCGGCGTCAGCCTGCGGATCCGCAAGCCCGTCATCAGCGACGACATGCGGCAGTTGCTGAAACTGATCCTGCCGGCCGCGATGGGTGCAGGAGCGGTGCAGATCAATCTGGCGATCTCGAGCTCGCTGGCCGGCGGCCTGCTCGACCAGGGATCGATCTCGTACATCTATTACGCCGACCGGCTGAATCAGTTGCCACTGGGGCTGATCGGCATCGGCCTGGGCACGATCCTGCTCCCCACCGTCTCGCGTCTGCTCTCGACCGGCAAATATGACGAGGCGATGGAAACGCAGAATCGCGGCATCGAACTGGCCCTGTTCCTGACATTGCCCGCTACCGTCGCGTTCATGGTCAGCGCGCAACCGATCATCCGCGGGCTGTTCCAGCACGGCGCCTTTACCGCGCAAGCGACCAGCGCCAGCGCCTGGGCGCTCGCCGCTTTCTCGATCGGCCTGCCCTCTTACGTTCTGGTCAAGGTGCTCACCCCCGGCTTCTATGCCCGTGAAGATACGAAGACGCCGGTCCGCTATGCGATGATCTCGGTCGCGGTGAATTTGGTCGGCAATCTCATCCTGATCCCGACGATCCACCATGTCGGCCCGCCGCTCGCGACCGCGATCTCGTCCACGGTCAATGTCGGCATGCTTTATTGGACGCTCAGGAAGCGCGGCCACTTCGTCACCGATGCCCGGCTGCGCCGCCGCCTTCCCCGCCTGCTGCTCGCCGCGATCCTGATGGGTCTGGTGCTGTGGCAGGTTGGACCGCTGGTGAATCCGTATTTGACCGGCAGCCTGATCCGTCGTGCCCTCGGCCTGACCGCGCTGGTATCGGCGGGCGGCGCGGTGTACGCGGTCGCCTGCTTCGTCACCGGGGCCTATCGCCTCAGCGACATCAAGGCATTGCTCGGCCGCCGCCGTCCGGCCAAGGCGACCGGCCAGGAACAACTTTAAGGGATTCTCATGCGCGTCGTTTCCGGCATCCAGACCACCGGTCGCCTTCACCTCGGCAATTATCTGGGGGCGATCAAGCAGTGGGTGGCGATGCAGGACCAGGTCGCCGAGGCCGGCGGCGAGTCGATGTACTTCATGGCCGATCTGCACGCGCTGACCGATCGCGTCGCGCCCAAGGAACTGGCCGACAATACGATCGAGATGACCGCGACGGTGCTCGCCGCCGGGCTCGACCCAGAAAAGTCGATCATCTGGAACCAGGCGCGCGTGCCCGCGCATAGCGAGCTCACCTGGCTGCTCAACAACGTCGCGCGTGTCGGCTGGCTCAACCGCATGACCCAGTTCAAGGACAAGGCCGGCAAGGACCGCGAAGGCGCCAGCGTCGGGCTGTACGATTATCCCGTGCTGATGGCGGCGGATATCCTGCTCTACAAGGCGACGCATGTGCCAGTGGGCGAGGACCAGAAGCAGCACCTCGAGCTCACCCGCGACATCGCGACCAAGTTCAACAGCGACTATGGGGTGGAGGTCTTCCCGCTCCCCGAGCCGATGATCAGTATCGCCGCGCCCCGCATCATGAGCCTGCGCGATGCGACCGCGAAAATGTCCAAGTCGAACCCGTCGGACATGACGCGCGTCAATCTCAACGATTCGGACGACGAGATCGCGCAGAAATTCCGCAAGGCGAAGTCGGATGCCGAACCACTCCCTCACACGGTCGATGAGTTGGAGGAACGGCCGGAGGCGCGCAACCTGGTGACGATCTACGCCGCGCTGGCCGATCTCTTGCCGGCCGACGTGCTCGCACAATATGGCGGCCAGGGGTTCGGCCAGTTCAAGCCGGCGCTCGCCGACCTGGCAGTGGCGAAGCTCGGGCCGATCCGTGATCGGCTGGTCCGCCTGCTCGACGATCGCGGGGAAGTTATTCGCGTCCTGGAGCGGGGCAGCGAGCGTGCACGGGCGATCGCGGGACCGGTGCTGCGCGAGGCGCAGGATGCGATGGGGCTGCAGCTTTAAGAGCGGTTCAATCGAAATACGCCTCCCCGGCGAAGGCCGGGGTCCAGTGCCAATAGATTGGAGATGGCGCCTTGCAGCTGATGGCGCATCGCGACTGGGCCCCGGCTTTCGCCGGGGAGGCGTTGATTCTGTTTTGCTCGGCTACACCGTGCTTTTGTCGCCCTGGTATTTGATCTCGAGATAGCGCCCGCGTGTCGACAGGGCGTCTAGGTCGCCCTGCGCGAGTTGCGCCGCCATCTCGTCGATCTCGCGGCCGATCACGCTCAGCCCTTCGACCAATTGCTGATCGGGACTCTTGCCGTTGCGCTCGACGCTACGCAGCGCCGAGGGAACACGCTCATATCCCTTGATGAATTCGGGCAATTGCTCGCCGACCAGCTTGCGGATTTCGGCCGCGGCAGGCTCATTCTCGTCGAGCGTGGCCAATTGCGGGGTCAGCGCGTCGAGCTTGAGGCCGATCTGGTCGACCAGGTTGATCGCCGGCGCGGGCAGCGCGGGGCGCTGCGAATCGAGCCAGCGCCCGGTTTGCGCGGGCAGTGCCTTCAGATCGACCTGGCGTAGTTTCTCGAACGTCGGCGCACGCTGCGCCGGGGTCGCGAGCAGAACCATCGTCGCCACCACCATCGCGACGATCATCAGCAGGAAGCCGAACATGCCGATCGGCCCGACGACCAAGCCGAACATTACGGCCAGCCCGACGATCGCCGCATCGGCGATCGCCGCCCGCGTCAATCGCTGGCCGACGTCACTGACCCGCACGCTCCGCCCCGGGCCGGCACGGTAGCGTTCGGACGTGCGGTCGAGCGTCTCGCGCGCCCGTGCGATCACATCGTCGGTAGAGGACATTTACACTGCCTCGAGCTTGAAGCTGTCGGCCTGCGGGCCTTGCAGCGCCGCCTGCGACTGGCCCTCGGCCCGGGCGATATAGCCCTTCGACTTCTCGACTTCGGTCGACAGCGTATTGACCGTGGTCTTCATCGAATCGAGCGCCTTCATCTTGAAGGCATCGATCGCGTCCATCGTGTCGTAGATATTCTGGAACGCGCGCTGCAGCGTCTCGACCGGAATTGTCGAGGCGGCAGCCTGTTCGTGGATCGCCGCAGTCTGTGACTTCAGCAGCGCGCCCGTCGAATCGATGATGTTGGCGGTCGTCGTGTTGAGCTGGGTGATCTGTTCGAGCACCAGTTTCTGGCTGGTCAGCGCCTGCGCGACCGTAACCGCGGTCCGCAGCGCCGCCACGGTGGTGGTCGACGCGCGGTCGACGCCCTTGATCAGCTCGACATTGTTCTTCTTGACCAGGTCGAGCGCGAGGTAGCCCTGCACCGTCACCGCCATCTGGGTGAGCAAATCCTGGGTACGCTGGCGCGCATAGAATAACGCGCTTTCGCGCAGCGCCTTGGCCTTGGCCGGGTCGGTCGCATCGAGGTCGTTGGCCTTGTCCTCGAGCTTGGCGTCCATCGTATTGGCGAGATGGATCATCTGTTCGAGCCGGCCCATCGCCGCCCACAGGTTTGCGCGCTCGGTCTCGATCGCGGCATTGTCCATCAACAACTCGTCCTTGCCCGAGCCGAGGCTCTTGAGGATCGACGAGATGTGCGTCTGCGACGATTTGTACTTGTCGAAATAGGTGTTGAGGCCACCGCCGAAGATCTTGTCGAGCAGCCCGCGCCCGCCCGTCAGCAGCTTGCCGTTATTGCCCGGATCGAGCTTTTCGATCGTCTGGCGCAATTGAATCAGGTCGGCGCCGACGCCGGTGTCCTTGTCCATTGCGCGCACCGGGCGATCGAGGAAGCGGTTCGATTGCGACGCCGCCTCGCGGATTTCCTTCTGCCCCATACTGGTGATCGCATCGACGCGCTTGCCGAATTCGGGCGAGTCGACATCCTGCGCGACGAGATCATCGACGAAGGCGTCGACGCGGCGTTCGAGCTCGCTCCGCTTGGCGTCGTCGACGGGCACCAGCCCGGCCGCTTTGGTCGCCGACACCGCGGCAACGGGTTCAGGAGGCGTCAGCACCAGGTCCGGTTCGGCCGTGACGGTTTCGGTCGGGGTCGTCGCCATTCTCAATCCCTTTTCGCGATGGTCCGTGGAGTCTGGCCACGAATGCTCGCGCGTTCAAGTGTGTTGCACATGTAACACGCCTATGCCGAAAGACAAGGGCCGCTTGGTGCCCAGGCTCCGGCGCTATTTTGCGGCTTCGACGGCCGGCGCAGCACCGGTTGCGAGCCAATGGACCACGTTGCGGATGAAACGCTTGTTACCCTCGGCGCTCGGCGCATTAAATCCCATGGGTCTTTTCTTGGGCCCAAACAATTGCGCCGACCACGCGCCTGCCTCGGCCAACAGCACGACCCGCCCCTTCCCGACCGACAGCGTAGCCCCGCGCAAGTCGCTTCCCGACATCGGCCGCGGCGGCTTGTCGGTGACCAGCATCGTCCAGCTCTTATCGAAGCGCAACAGCGGCGTGGCGGCCGCGGGTGCAGTAAAGGCGGCTCCGTAAAAGGTCTGAATCTGCGGCAGGCCATGAGTCAACGGCCCGTCGACCAGGCCTCCATTGGCGAAGCTGAAGAACTCCTCCCTGGGAACATGCCGCGCGGCATACATTTCGATTTCGAAGCCGAACGACGCGGCCAGGGCACGCAGGCTGCCGGCATAGGGCGGGTGATCCGCAATCATCAACAGCGCTCCGCCGCCTTTCACCCAATCGGTGATCGCCGCGATCTCCTCGGGCGTGAAGGCGGAGGTCGACTGGTATTTGGGCCGGTTGGGGGGATCCTTCGGATTTACCGGATCGACGATCACCAAAACGTCCGACTTGGCGAGACTGGCAGCGGAGATCGGCTGGTCGAAATCGCGGACGACATAGCCATCATGGGTCAAGAGCGCGCCAAATGGCGCATAATCCGTCGCCAGGGTCTGGAATTCGCCATGGCCCGAATCGACCATCACGGACGGTCCCTTGCCCGCTGCAAACGCCGGGTCAGCGACCTTGGTGTCGGCATCGGGATCGACGACCTGTTGCGCCAGCGCCGGCATGGCAGGGATCGCAAGCGCCGCTCCCAGGGCGAAACGCATGATCCTTTGCATATCGGTATCAATCCCCCTGTCGCGCCGCCTTCAGCGCATTGCCCCACCACAGCAATTCGTCGAACAATGCCGAGAGGCGCCGATCCTCCATTTCACCTGCATTGAACCGATCGCCGTCGCGCAGCTTCGCCGCGCCCTGCAGATGGACTGCGGCGCTGAGCGGCGCCATTTTCATCGCGGCGGTCACTTGCCGCAGCTGCTCGACCGATCGCGCGCCGCCCATCCCGCCATGCGCGACGAACGCCACCGGTTTGCGACCCCATTCGGCATAAACGGTATCGAGCGCGTTCTTGAGCACCGCGCTCATGCCGTGATTATATTCGGGCGCGACCAGGATATAGCCGTCCGCGGCACCGATCCTTTCCGCCCAAGCGCGCTGCTTCTCGCCGGTATAGCGCCCGGTCGCGGGCGGATTCGGCTCGGCGAACATCGGCAGATTCCATTCGGCCAGGTCGAGCAGTTCGGCATCGAACTCGCCTCGCGCGCCGATCCGATCCATCACCCACTTGGCGATCGGCAGCGAGATGCGCCCTTCGCGGACGCTGCCGACAAGTACCGAAATTCTGAGCTGCGCCATGATCACCTTTCCTTTAACGGCCCGTCATCGCCGGGCATTGCCAAAGGATCAAGCGTCAGCCGCTGTCAGGCATAAGGCCGGTCGTCGCCGAGGCGCTGTTCGCGTAGCAGGCGATCGATCGTGCGGCCCGGCGTTCCGGCCTCGCGCTGCCAGGGGGCGAAGGGTAGCAATAGTCCCGCCAGTATTTCCGCATCGGCGAGCAAGGCGGCGGCATCGTAATCGGGTGCGGCGAACGCCGCCTTCAGCCCTGCTCCCAAGGATTCCTTGGCGACGCACGTTTCCGCGGTGAAGACGCGCAGACAAACCCCATAGCCGCCCTGGATCCACGAAGCCCATTCGTCCCGTGCCGTGGCGCATGCCGCGTCAGGATCGACCGCGTCGCGCGAGAAGCAGGAAGCGAAGGCGACCTGCGCATATCGCTGATGGCTGAGCGCCTTCGCGAAACGATCCGCGAAAGTGTCGCGCAGCATTGCCGCTGCCACTGCTGGCGAGTTCCCGCCACGCGTCGCCAGTTCCGCCTGGCGCAACCCCCAGGCGGCGCCGGGACTGTACCAATGCTCGCCCGCGGGCGCTGCGCCGTCGGCGCCGAGCGCGCTCCACCAGCCATCGCCGCCCCTGGCGTAGATCGGTCCCGGTGCGCATTCGGCGGCGATCAATTGCTCGATCCGCGTCGGCGTAACGCCCACTGCCTGGGCGAGATCGTCGAGCGTCCAGAACCAGCGTTCGACATAGCGGCGGGCGTCGTCATCAGCGTGCATGGCTCTTCCTTTGAAAGGCTTTGCGGATAGCTGAGCGGCGTTGCCCGATGCTTTGGCACCCGCCGAATGATGGCGCACATGCCCACGCCCCTTCCCGCACCGCACAAATTACGCTATGCGCGCCCCCGAACCCGCCTTCGGGCGCCCCAATCAGGATATCTCATGAGCCTCCGCAACGTGGCGATCATCGCCCACGTCGACCATGGTAAGACCACGCTCGTCGACCAGTTGTTTCGTCAGTCCGGCACGTTCCGCGACAACCAGCGCGTCGAGGAACGCGCGATGGATTCGAACGACCTCGAAAAAGAGCGCGGCATCACGATTCTCGCCAAGTGCACCTCGGTCGAATGGGCGCCTCCGGGCGGCGGCGAGCATACCCGCATCAACATCGTCGACACGCCCGGCCACGCGGATTTCGGCGGTGAGGTCGAGCGCATCCTGTCGATGGTCGACGGCGTCATCCTGCTGGTCGACGCATCCGAAGGCGCGATGCCGCAGACCAAGTTCGTCACCGGCAAAGCGCTCGCCCTCGGCCTCCGCCCGATCGTCGTGGTCAACAAGGTCGATCGTCCCGACGAGCGCATCCAGGAAGTGCTCGACGAAGTGTTCGACCTGTTCGTCAGCCTCGAAGCGACCGACGAACAGCTCGATTTCCCGGTACTCTACGCCTCGGGCCGCAACGGTTACGCGAATGAAGACCCGAGCCTGCGTGAAGGCACGCTCACTCCGTTGTTCGAAAAGATCGTGGAGCATGTCCCGCCCCCCTCGGCCGATCCGAACGGGCCGTTCAAGTTCCTCGTCACCCTGCTCGACCGCGACAATTTCCTCGGCCGCATCCTGACCGGCCTAGTCTTTTCGGGCTCGGTCAAGACCAACCAGCAGATCCACGCGCTCGATAATGACGGCAACGTCGTCGAGACCGGCCGCGCGTCGAAGATCCTGACCTTCCGCGGGCTCGAGCGCGTGCCGACCGACGAGGCGCAGGCGGGCGACATCATCTCGATCGCGGGCCTGACGCACACCACGGTGTCGAACACGATCTGCGACCCCGAAGTGACCGAGCCGCTTCACGCGCAGCCGATCGATCCGCCCACCTTGTCGATGCGCTTCGCCGTCAACGACAGCCCGATGGCGGGCCGCGAGGGCACCAAGGTGACCAGCCGCATGATCCGCGACCGCCTGTTCCGCGAGGCCGAGAGCAACGTCGCGATCAAGGTGACCGAAGCCGCCGACCGCGACAGCTACGAAGTCGCCGGCCGCGGCGAGCTCCAGCTCGGCGTGCTGATCGAGACGATGCGCCGCGAGGGGTTCGAGCTCGGCATCAGCCGTCCGCGCGTGTTGTTCGGCGAGGACGAGAGCGGCAAGAAGACCGAGCCTTACGAAACCGTCATCATCGACGTGGACGAGGAATATTCGGGCACGGTTGTCGAGAAGATGGCGATCCGCAAGGCCGAGCTGACCGACATGCGTCCGTCGGGCGGCGGCAAGACGCGCATCACCTTCTCGGCGCCCAGCCGCGGCATGATCGGCTATCACGGCGAGTTCCTGTCGGACACGCGCGGTACCGGCATCATGAACCGGCTGTTCGAGAAATACGGGCCCCACAAGGGCAATATCGAGGGCCGCAAGAACGGCGTGCTCATCTCCAACGGATCGGGCGAGGCCAACAGCTACGCGCTCGGCCCGCTGGAAGAGCGCGGCATCCTGTTCGTCGGACATGGCGAGGCGCTGTACGAGGGCATGATCGTCGGCGAGAATGCCAAGCCGGATGACCTCGAGGTCAATCCGATGAAGGCGAAGCAGCTGACCAACTTCCGCGCGTCTGGCGGCAAGGACGATGCCATCCGCCTGACTCCGCCGAAGAAGATGACGCTGGAACAGGCGATCGCCTATATCGACGATGACGAAATGGTCGAAGTGACGCCCAAGTCGATCCGGTTGCGCAAGCGCTATCTCGATCCACATGAGCGCAAGCGCGCCAGCCGGGCGAAGCAGGCAGCGTAAAGCTGATCCTTCGATCCGATCTGTCGGTCAGCAAGGCCCCGTGCGGTTCGCATCGCGCGGGGCTTTTGCATGTCACTTCATGCCAGCGAACAGTTCCCACACTTTCGCGCGCCCGGTCGGCTTGGGCGTGCCGTCGAGCCGTTGCGCGCGGATGATCGTCACCGGCTTCACCAGCATCTGGCCCTTCATCGCACCTTCGCCGCCGGGGCTGGTCGGCATCGCCAGGATCTTCTTGACCACGTCCATGCCGCCGACGATGCGGCCGAACACGGCGTAACCCGGCGATCCGGGCCGCGCGTCCATGTTCGGGCTCGCGCCGACCATCAGTGAGAAATTGGCCGTGCCCGAATTGGGGTTGTCGTAGCGCGCCATCGAGATCGCGCCGTCGACATGATGGAGTCCGGTCTTGCTGGTCGGCTCGAGCGGCACCGGCTCCAGCCGGCGGCGCGCGTCGGTGTCGATCCCGCCCTGGACGAAGCCGAGATTGGGCGCGCCCTTGCGCCGCGCCGCGCGATAGAAGCGCGTGCCGTCGAGCCGGCCGTCATCGACATACATCAGGAAATTGGCGCCGGTCTTGGGCGCGTGCCGGACGTCGATGGCGAGCGTGATCACGCCGGCGGAGGTGGTCATCCGGACCCGCACGATCGGCGGTTCCTTCGGCGCGGCGGCCTTTTGCGGCGCGGCCGCGGACACGCTCGCGCCCAGCGCCAGAGCCAGGACCGTCAGCTTCGCGAAGCGCACATCACCTCTCCCAAATACGCAGGAGCCGCCCGATACCCGATCTCGCGCCGCCGGAAACCCCCAATCGGTCGCTAAACCAGCGCGTTGCGCCTGATGAGTTCGCGATACCAGGCAGCACTCAGCTTGGGGATGCGCTGCTGCGTCTTGAAGTCGACATAGTGCAGCCCGAACCTCTTGCCGTAGCCGTCGGCCCATTCGAAATTGTCCATCAGGCTCCACAGGAAATAGCCGGCCAGCGGTAGTCCCTCCGCCGTGGCACGCTGCGCCTGTCCGATATAGTTGCGCAGGTACATCACGCGATCGGCATCATCGATCCGCCCGTCGGTCACCGGATCGTCCGCCGAACAGCCGTTTTCGGTGATGTAGATCGCTGTCGGCTTCCAGAGTTCGGTCGCATTACGCACCGCCCAATAAGCGGATTCGGGCCCGACGCGCAGCCAGGGCGACGCCATATGCGGTGACGACGCAAGCATCGGCAGGACCGTATAGCCCTGCGCATTGGCATCCGCCCGGACGAATTGCGGCGCGTAGACGTTGATCCCGACGAAATCGAGGCGGCTGCCGATCGCCTTCATGTCGCCGTCCTCGACCTTCGGCGCCGCCGCGCCCTGCGCCGTCAGGTAGCTGTCGAGATAGCGCCCCTCCATCACCGCGGTCAGCGCGGCGGCATTGACCTCGCGCATCGCCTTGCGTGCCGCGGCGATATGCTCGGTGGTCTCGATCACCGGTACGGTGATCGAGGGATTGTCGGCGAGCCCGACCTTCGTTCCAGCCTTCGCGCTCGCTCGAATCGCTTGGACGCCAAGACCATGCGCCAGAACGCCGTGATGGCGCACTTGGTTGACGCCGGCGGGGTCGAGTTTGAGCCCGGGCGCGTGAATACCTTCCTTGTGGCCGAGATCGGTGAAGCACGCGAATTCGTTGGTCGTCATGAAATGTTTCACGCGGTCACTGAGCTTGCCCGCCATGAACCCCGCATAATCGGCAAAGGCCTTGGCGGTGTCGCGCGACTGCCATCCGCCGGGCAATGCCGCGGGCAGATCCCAGTGGAACAAGGTGACGTACGGCGTGATGCCGTTGGCCAGCAGGTCGTCGATCACCCGGTTATAATGGTCTATCCCCGCCTGGTTCGGTTGGCCGCGCCCTTCCGGAAAGATGCGCGACCAGGCGAGCGACATCCGGTAGGTCGAGACGCCCAATGCCTTGAGCAGCTGATGATCCTCGCGATAGCGATGATAGCTGTCGCAGGCGATGTCGCCGGTATCGCCATTCGCGACCTTACCCGGCGTGTGCGAGAAGATGTCCCAATTGGTTTCGCCGCGGCCGTCTTCCTTGACCGCGCCTTCGACCTGATAGGCCGCGGTCGCGCAGCCCCATTTGAATCCCTTGGGAAACCGACGCTGGGCGAGCGATCCGGCGGCCAGTGCGGGGCTTGCCGCCGCCATCGTTGAGAACGTTCCCAATATCGCGCCGACCTCACGCCGGGAAAACTCTGCCATGCGCCTCTCCTGTTCTTGGAATGGCGCGCAGCCTAATCACGGCCGGCGGCAAATGCCAGTGGCAGCGGGCGCCCGGCGATCGGGCGCCCGTCCGATTCAGGCCAACGCGGGTTCGCGATAGCGCTCAGCGACCGCGCGGTTGCTGAGCTTGCCGGCCAGAGAGGCGCGCGATGCCTGCATCGCTTCCCATTGCGGCAGGTCGGCATCCGCCAGCGGCGGGATCGTTACGGCCTCGCGACGATCGAACCCGATCAGCGCCGCGTCGACGAGATCATCGACATCCATCACCCATTCGGGCGGAAAAGCGTCGACGTCCTTGCCCGACCGTTCCCAGATCTCGGTCCGCGTCGCGCCGGGCAGCACCGCCTGCACATAGAGACCCTTGGCGCCATATTGCGCCGTCAGGCTCTGGCTCAAGTTGAGCAGAAAGGCCTTGGACCCGGAATATACACCGTCGAACATCTCCGGGACCAAGGCGAGGACCGAGGCGAGATTGATGATCGCGCCTTCACCGCGCGCGACGAATGCCTTACCCGCGGCGCCTGCAAGCACAGTTGGAGCGGTGATGTTCAGCGCGACCAACCGCTCGATTTCGGCCGGCTCGACCGAAATCGCATCCCCCGTCATCGATAGTCCGGCATTGTTGACCAGCAAGGTGATCGCCGGATCGCTGGCAAACCGCTCCGCCACGCGCGCCAGATCGGCGCGATCGGTGAGGTCGGCGCGAACCACCTCGATCGTGCGGCCGGTTTCGCCGCGCAGCCGTTCGGCCAGCGCCTCCATCCGTGCCTGATCGCGGGCCACCAGGATCAGGTCATAGCCGCGATGGGCGAGGCGATCGGCATAAACCGCGCCGATGCCGGTCGACCCGCCGGTGATCAGCGCGGTCTGGTTGAGAGCTTGAGTCATCGAATTTCTCCTTCTCGCCCGGCACCGAGTCGAGCGACTTGCATTTTGATAGTAATGTGACTATCATTTTGCAATGGACATCGAGAAATTATCCTTTGGCATCTGCCCGGTCGGCCGCGGACTGGCGCGGGCGGGCGATGCGTGGAGCATGCTGATCCTACGCGACGCGGGGCTCGGCCGAACGCGGTTCGACGATTTTCAGAAGAGCCTGGGGATCGCACCCAACATCCTGACGCGGCGGCTGGCTACGTTGGTCGAGGCGGGAATGCTGGAGCGCCGGCGCTACAGCGAACGCCCGCCACGGGACGAATATGTCCTGACCGAGGCAGGCCTCGATTATCTGCCCGTGCTGCAGGCGCTGGGCGGCTGGGCACGCAAGCATTTCGGCGAAGGACCGATCAGCGAGTTGGTCGATGCGCGCAGCGGCCGGACGATCACGCCGCTGGTCGTCGATGCCGAGACCGGCGTGCCGCTATCGAAGATACCGGTGACGCTGCGCCAGCCCGGCGACGCCTGATCAAGAACTGGCGACGGAACTGCCGAAATTGGAGGAAGGCAGCCCCGTCTAGGCCTTCAACGATCGGGCGCGCCCTGCCCTTCGTCGGGCGCGTTCGATGGTGATGGCTGGCCAGACTGCGACCGCATCGCACGACGCTGCAACCACCATTGGCGGCGCGCCTGGCGTCGCTCGAACCGTTCTTGCGGCGTAAGCCGATTAGCCATTGCGGTGCCCGGCTCGATCAGGCGTCCGGGAAGTGCCGCGTCCGGCTTGACCGGATCGCCTGCGGAGGCAGCCAAGGCCGACTTCGCTTCCAGTCGCCTTTCCACCTGCGCGGCGACGCGCGGGTGGGTGGCGAGATAATCGGCCTTGAGCTTGGCAATCTCTGCCTTGCGCTCGGGCGGCGGCAGTGCCCTGATCCGTCGCCATTCGGCCACTGCTGCCTGACGCTGCGATACGGGCATGGCGCGGAACCGGGCCATCAGCGCGCGGCGCACCAGCGGCCGATTTATCGGCAACCCCGCCGCGATCCGTGCCTGGCGCTGCGCGCGCCACCGGTCGAGCGGCGCCGGGTCGGGCGACACTGTCGGTTGAACTGTCGGTTGAGGCTCGGGAACCGTCGCCAGCGCCTGTGCTTGCCCGACCTTCGGCTTCGGCCTTTCCGCACGCACCACATGCTTCGGCTTGGCCACCACCGGCTCGGCGACGGTGCGGGTAATGCCTGGGATCGCGATCGGCAGCTTGCCGAACCAGCCGGTCGCCGCCGCCGTCGCGCTCGCCAGTACCAGCGCACCGGCGCCGATCAAGACGCGGCCATGCGCCCGCCAGCCCACGCGTCCGGTCCGCCGCGGCGGCACGCGAGCGCCGGCGGTCGCCGCCGACACCATGTCCGCGGCGAAACCGGAACGCATCGCCGGCACCGTGAAGCGATCGAGCGCCGCACGTTCGGTGGCGGTGAAATCCATCTCGTTCGCGCTCATGACGCGGTCTCCCCGGTCAACGAGGTCAGCCCTCGCGCCGCCAATGCCGCGCGCATCGCACCGCGCGCGCGCAACAACAGCGACTCGAACGCCTTCAGGTTCATCTCCAGCGCCTCGGCCGCCATCGAATTGGGTAACTCCTCGTAATAGGTCAGCACGATCGCGGCGCGATGCCGCTCGCTGAGATCGCCCAGCGCGGCCCGCGCCGCGCGGCGCAATTGCTCGTCTTCGACCTGGGCCTCCGCCCCCGGCGCTTCGTCGGCGCGTTCCGGCGGCTCCTCGTCGCTGGCGAAACGCCGTCGCCTGAGGCGATCGAGGCATTGATTGACCGCGACTCGCGTCAGCCAGGCCGCAATCCCCGCCTGCCCCGGCCGCCAGCGTTCGGCAGAGGCCCACAAGCGCAGCAGAGCCTCCTGCGCGATATCCTCGGCCTCCGCCGCGTCGCCGATCATGCGATAGGCGATGCGGTGGAGCATCGCGGCATGGGCATCGACCACGCGCCCGAACGCCACGGCATCGCGCCCGGCGATGCGCGCCATCAACGCATCGTCGTTATCGGCCGGCGCGGCGTCCCGCGCGGCGCTGGTGAACCGCATCAGCACGTATCCAGTCTGGCTCCTGCCAGCTTAACGCGCGATGGCGCCGAACCCTTCGCGCAGATTATTCCGGCCCATACCGTACGATCGCAAAGCCTTCATCGGCATGCGGCGGCACGAAGTGCGCGGTGAACTGGTCGAATTCGGCATCGCTTGCCTGATAGGCATGCGTGCCGGCGGCGTTGCGCGCATGAAGGCGTTGGCGGCACAGATCATCCGGCAGGTCGAGGAAATGCAGCGTGGCGGTAATTCCCGCCTCGTCCGCCAGCCCGCGCATCCAGGTCCTACTGGCGACGGTGTTCGCCGGAAAATCGAGAATGATGGTCAGCCCACGCCGCAGCAGATCGACGATCAGCGGCGCGATGGCGGTGCGCAGCCGCTCGCTCTCACGGCGATAATCGTCGAGCGACGTGATCCGCGCCGGATGGAGCGTCGCCAGCCACTGGTCCTCGGCCAATACCAGCCCGCCGGTCTCCGCCGCCAGCTTCGCGGCGAGCGTCGACTTTCCGGCGGCGATCTTGCCCGTGATCAGATGCAGGGCACCCGCGCTCACCCTTGCGCCATTTCCATCAGCACCGCCCATTCATCGTCGCGCACCGGCGTCACCGACAGCCGCGACTGCCGCAGCACCTCGATCTTGGCGAGGCGCGGTTCGGCCTTCATTTCGGCGAGGGTGACGTGATGCTGCAACGGCCGCACCGGCTTCACCGCGACCGATGCCCAGTCGCCTTTCTCGCCGTCGGGTTTCCAGGTGCGGGTGATCTCCATGATCCCGGCACAGGCCTTTTCGGTGTTGGAATGATAGAGGATCGCCTGGTCGCCGACCTGCATGTCCTTGAGGAAATTGCGCGCGGTGTAATTGCGGATGCCATCCCATTCGGTGGCGCCGTCGCGGACCAGGTGATCCCAGCCATAGACTTCGGGCTCCGACCGCAGGAACCAGTACGCCATCCGCTATCTCCCTACCTAAATCCCAAGTGAACGCCCGTCTCAGCGGCCATTCAGAACGACTCGCATAGAAGGATGCAACAGGCTCGGACAGTCTGCGTTTGATGCATGGTTTCCGAGTGCTTGACGATGGAGTTTCACATGAACAAGTTCCTGACCAAGGCGGTGCTCGGCACCACGCTCGCAGCCACCGCACTGACTGTCGCTGCTCCGGCCGACGCGCAGCGCTATCGCCGCTGGCATCATGACGACGACACCGGCGTCGCGATCGCGGGCGGCATCGTCGGTCTGGCGCTGGGCGCGGCGATCGCTTCGTCGGCCAACGACCGTTACGACCGCGACTATTATTATCGCAGCCGCGGCTATCGCCCCGATTACGATGACTATTATTATCGCCAGCGCGGCTATTATCCGACCGACGGTTATTATGCCTATCGCTATCGCGACTATCGCCATTGCTGGGTCGAACGCCGTTACGACCCCTATTGGGATCGCAGCGTCCGGGTCCGCGTCTGCAACTAAGCAGCCGCTGAACTGAGCGGAACGGCGCGGGAGGCTTCGGCTTTCCCGCGCCGTTTGCTTTTTGAAGCAGGTCGCGGCAATAGCCCGCGCCATGACCGATACGCCCCCCGATCATTTGTCGAGCAATCCGCGCAGCCCCTTCTTCGACCAGGAAGCGCTGCAGCGCGGCGTCGGCATCCGCTTCAAGGGTTCCGAGCGCACCGATGTCGAGGAATATTCGATTTCGGAAGGCTGGGTCCGCGTTGCGCTCGGCAAGAAAGTCGATCGCCACGGCAACCCGCTGACGATCAAGCTGACCGGCCCGGTAGAGGCCTATTTCCACACCGCGGCGGAATCGGACGAGGGCGCCGACGAAGCCGAATAAGGCATCGTCATCGAAGCGTAGCAACCGCGTCCTATCCGCCCCGGATGAAGGGGAGACGATGATGAGGGTGCGCGCGTTAATCGGACTGGTCGCCGGGCTTGGCGCCGCGGCATCGGCCCAGCAATTGCCGACCGGCCAGTCGCTCTCGCCGCTCGCCGCGCCCGGCGCGGTGTTCCGGCCACTTGTGTCGCGGGTCGGCCCCCACCCCGATTATGTCGCCGACGGCGCAGCCGCGATCGCGGTCAGCCCCGATCGCCGCGAGATGCTGGTGCTGACCAGCGGGTTCAATCGTTTCAACGGACCCGACGGCAAGATCGTCGCCGCGCAATCGGGCCAGTACGTCTTCGCCTATCGCATCGATCGCGCCGGCGCGCGCCTCGAGCAGACATTAGTCGTGCCCAACGCCTATTCGGGGGTAGCCTGGACGCCCGACGGACGCGGCTTCGCGGTGGGCGGCGGGGTGGACGACGTCGTTCATCTGTTCCGCCGCGGCAAAGCGGGGTTCTTCCCCTCGGGCACTCCAATCAAGCTCGGCCACGCGGCTGGCAATGGCGTCGACGTCAAGCCGCAAGCGGCCGGCGTGGCGATCAGCCCGGACGGCAAGCGCCTGCTCGTCGCCAATTATTATAACGATTCGGTCACGCTGATCGACCTCGCCAGCCGCGCGATCATCGCCGAGCAGGATTTGCGCCCGGGCAAGATCGATCCTGCCGCCACCGGCCAGCCCGGCGGCGAATTCCCGTTCGCGATCGTGTGGCGCGACAATGGCCGCGCCTATGCCTCGGCGCCGCGCGACCGCCAGATCGTTGCGCTCGATATCGCCGGGCGCTCGGTCCGCGTCGCCAAGCGTATCGCCACGATCGGCGAGCCGACCGCGATGCTGATCGCCCCGCGCACGCACCGCCTCTACGCGACCGAGGACAATGCCGATCGGCTGGCGATGGTCGATCTGGCGAGCGACACGCTTGCCGGCGAGCCAAGGCTCGGCCTGCCCGACAGCCTGTCGGCAGGGCCGCTCGGCAAGGGGCTCAATCCCAACGGCCTCGCGCTCACGCCGACGGGTACTTTGCTGGTCACGTATGGCGGGATCAACGCGCTGGCGATGGTTCAGCCGGGCGCGACGTCGGCCGAGGTGGTGGGCGTCGTGCCGACCGGCTGGTATCCCAGCGCGGTCGCGACCAGCGTCGACGGCGCGCGCGTGTTCGTCGTCAATCGCAAGAGCCCGCCCGGCCCCAATCCGCGCGGCTGCGCGCCCAAACTCGCGGTCGAGAAAGCGCAGCCGAGCGCTTGCGGCGCGGCAAACCAATACATCTTCCAGTTGGAAAAGGCGGGGCTGTTGCAGTTCCCGATGCCCGACGGCCGGGCATTGGCGAAGACCACGCTGCAGGTCGCCGACAATATCGGCCTGTCCAACGCCACGGCGCGCCGCGCGGCGGAGGCGCGGATGGCCGAGGTCGCCAAGCGCATCAAGCATGTCGTCTTCATCGTGAAGGAAAACCGCACCTATGATCAGGTGCTCGGCGACCTGCAAATCGGCAATGGCGACCCCAGCCTGGCAATCCTGGGCGAGGCGCTGAGCCCCAACCATCACGCCATGGCCCGCGATTTCGTCACGCTCGACAATTTCTACGATTCGGGCGAGCAATCCAGCACCGGCTGGACCTGGACCACCGCCGCGCGCGTCCCCGACCTGCTCGAGAAGACCGCACCGGTGAATTACGCGGCGCGGGGTCTGGCGTACGAAGCGGAGGAAGCGGACCGCAACGTCGCGACCAACCTCAGCCTCGCCGAGCGCCGCAAGGTCGATCCACGCCATCCCAACGATCCCGACCTGATGCCCGGCCCGGCCCTGCTCAACGCGCCCGATGCCGATGACGACAAGCTGCCCGGCCAGGGCTATTTGTGGAACGCGGCGATCCGCGCCGGGCTGACCGTGCGCAATTACGGGTTCGCCGACGCGTCGGTCTATGACAGCGAATCCCCCGGTTTCGTTCCCTTGTTGCGCGAGCCGTTCAAGGACAAGCACACGATCTGGACCCCCGCCGACCGTGATCTCGCCAGCCGCAGCGATCCCTATTTCCGCGGCTTCGACCAGAAACTGCCCGATTATTGGCGCATGCTCGAATGGCAGCGCGAGTTCGACCAGCAGGACAAGGCGGGGACGATGCCCGCGCTCACCCTGCTGCGTCTCAGCCACGATCATTTCGGCGACTTCAAGGAAGCGGTCGACGGCGTGAATACGGTCGAGACCGAGATGGCCGATAACGATTATTCGGTCGGTATGGTGTTGGAACGCATCGCCAATAGCTCGTTCAAGGATTCGACCCTGGTGTTCGTGATCGAGGACGACGCCCAGAATGGCGGCGACCATGTCGACGCGCGACGCAGCATCGCCTTCGTCGTCGGGCCGTATGTGAAGCAACACGCCCTGGTCACCACGCGCTACACGACCGTCAGCATGTTGAGGACGATCGAGGCGGTGCTGGGCCTGCCGCCGCTCGGGCTCAACGACGCGCTCGCGGCTCCGATGGCGGATGTGTTCGACCTGAACCAGAAGGACTGGACGTTCCGCGCGAAGGCGGCCGACGTGCTGCGCGGGACCAAGCTGCCGATCCCGGCCGACCGCTTCGTCGCCGCGAAGACGGCCGCGAATGCCTGCCCCCCGCGCGATGCCGGCTGGTGGGCGGCAGCGATGCAGGGGCAGGATTTCACTAGCGAGGACCGGCTCGACACGCCGCGGTTCAACGCGGCTTTGTGGAAGGGGCTGGCGGATGGGCCGGAGCCGCAGGGGCGGAGTGGTGCGGATCTGAGGGCTAACCGGGCGGGCCTGCTGCAAAGAGCAGCGACTGGGCAGGTGTGTCCGGCGCCGTAGGATGGTTCCCCTCCCATTTACGGGAGGGGTTAGGGGAGGGCATGTTTCTTCACCGCCTGCCGCGACAAGCCCTCCCCCGACCCCTCCCGTAAACGGGAGGGGAGCTAATCCGCATTGACCAGGAAGGTCACATAGCCTCGAAAATAGGGGTTATCTTCTAGCCCGGGCGTCGGCTGCCACTCGCCCCCTTGCAGCAACCCGATCCGGAACGGCAGCTTCAGCCGGTCGAGCTTCGCCAGATATGCCCGATACCCGGGAATGACATGGCGCCCCTGATAGATTTGCAGCACCGCCTCATCGACCACGCCCGCCAGCGCATCGAGGCCCTGGGGATCGCCGTTCGCGCTCCAGTCGAGCAGGCCGGTGATTCCCAGCCGGCAGTCGCGCGGCAATCGCGCGCGTAATCCGCGCAGGAACGCGGCATATTCCTCCAGATGACGTGTCCGCGCGTCGAAATCGATTTGCACGCCGACGACGCGATTGCCCCCCGCGCGCCAGCGTTCCAGCGCCGCGAGCAGCTGGTCGTAGATGGCGGGCGACCAGGCGAGCGTCTCGACCCGCACCACCATCCAGACGTCGCGATTGCCGAGGTGCGGTACTGCCGCGCGCTGCGCCACATAACGGACCGGATCGGTTGCCTCAACCTGCCCCTGGAGCAGGTACAGGCGCCTCGCCGCCCCGAGCGCCGGCTGCGCCTTCACCCCTGCCCACAGCCACACCGCGTCGTAAGCCGGCACGACCCGCCGGTCGCGCGCGATCGGCACGGGGAGCAGCGCAATGCCCAATGCCGCGACGGCGATGACGGCGCGGATCACCGCCTACCAATAATAACGCAGTTCGCGTGCCCAACGCGACTTGGGGTAATCGCTCTTCAGCCGCGCGAACCAGCCCTTGCGCACCGACTTGTCGACATCGGTTCCGCCGCACGAATTGTTGCCCGACGGCGCATAGCAATTGACCGCGCGGAACAAGGCATAGGCCTTGTCGTCCCCCGGCGCCTTGGCATCGGCGGCGATCGACTTGTAGACTTCAAGCCGCGAATAGACCGGCCCGGCGAACAGGGTCTTCGTCCCGCCGAGATCCTGTTTGGGCGGCTGGGTGTCGAGCACGAACTGGTCGAATCCATTGGCGCGGAAGAAATCGGCCAGGCACAGCCGCGCATGCGGACTGCCGGGTGTTGCGGCGAGGTCGGCCGCGGTGCGCTTGAGCGTCGGGCAATCGATATCGGTGGCCTGGGTCGGCTTGAGGAACAGCCCGAGCGGCAATGCCTCCGATCCCAGCAAATCGTAGAAATTGGTGTCGCTGGCGGCACCCGCCGGCACCAGCGCGAGGTCGGTGCCGAAATCGCGATACGCGCCGCGGCTCAATTCCTTGTAGAGCAGGGTGAACAGCGCAAGTTGGCGTTCGTGCGCGGCCTTCGCCCCGATCGCCTGTTTGCGCAGCAGCCCGGCATCGGCGACGTTGGTCAACAGGATGCCGCGCAGCATCGCGTCGTCGACCGGTGAGTCGGGCGCGAACACCCGCGCCAGCCCGCCGGTCCGCTCGTCATGCCAGGCAAGCGCGAGCTCGATCGCCGAATGCTGCGCGTCGAGCTTCGCGCCGGGCAGCATCTCCAGCCAGAAGCCGCGCGCATTGCGATCGCCGACCGCCTCCAGCGCCATACCGCGCAACATCTGGCGGCTGAACTGCACTTCGGTGAAGCTCGATTGGCGCGCGGCGTCCGGGATCAGCTTGAGCACCTCGGCCGGCTTCTTGCCGATATAATATTGGTGCGCGGCGACCAGATAGTCGAACAGCGGCTGGTTGCCGGCGAAGGCCGCGCGCTGGCCGTTGATCTCAGCCAGCGTGATCGGATTGGTGCAGCACCCGGCGCTGACCTCGTCGTCCGCCATCCGCATCCGCTTGAGGTCGAGCACCGCGAGCAGGGTCGGGTCGCGCGTATCGCCGATCGTCAGATCGGGCAGCAGCTTGGTGTCCATCTCCTCGGCGAGATCGACGTCGTTCAGCCCGCGTGCTGCTGTCGGCTGTGCGAATAGCGCGACATATTGCTGGGCGAGCAGATCGCGCTTGCTGCCGAACCAATAGACGCGCCGCAACAGGCCGCGCGCCGACCCCGCATAGAGCCCGTTGGGATAGTCCTTCAGATAGGCGCGCAACCCCGCATCGGCCGCGGCGACCACCTTCTGGTCGACCGTCTTGAAGTCCTTGGGATTGCCATATTCGTCGAACAGGCCGACCTGGATCCGGTTCACCTCGACCCGCGCCGCCATGTAGCGCGCGGTCTCGCGCAGCCAGCCGTCGCGCGCGCCGCCCAGGCTGGCGAAGCGTGTCCCCGCCGCATCGAAATCGCCGTCGTAAAAGGCCTGCGCGCCGGCCAGATAGGTGGCGAACGCCTTGCCCGCGGGCGACTTCACTTGGCCGTCGAGCGCCGCGCTGACACTCGCGCCAGGCTTGGCGCAATCGGGATTGAGGGACTTGCGGGCAGCGATCAGCGCCGCGCCCTCGCCGCCCGGCAATCTGGCGGCGTTGACCGCCGCCTCGAATGCCTCCGCGCCGCTACCATTGGACCGGCAGCGCGACCCTTCGCCCGAGGAATAGTCGCTGTCGCTAGTGTCGGGGCGAGCCGCCAGCCAGCCCGACAAGGTGCGCCAATCGAACAAGGCGTCGAGCGGTTGCGGCGGCGCGCCCTCGCCCGGCCTGGGCAGCGACCCGCGGCGATCGAACAGCAGCATGGTGAGGTTGGTCCGCGTGTCGTTGCCCGGCCCCAGCATCGCCATGTCATCGCAGCCGGTCAGGTTGGCGTGGTTCAGCCGCCAGGACGGCGAACAGCCGAAATCGCCGCTGGCGTCGGCGGGCAGCGGGACGGCGAAGGCAAGCGGAGAAAGGGCAAGCGTGGTGGCGGCAAGGATACGGCGCATCGGTCGGGTCCCGGCAATGGATGACAGTCGTTACGGTGGCATCCGCGAGGGCGGATAGCTAGGAGGTTTGCGACGTCCGACCGGACCACGCACAGCCGGCACCGACCTGAAGCGTCTCGACCTTCACCCGATCCTCCCCGACCCAGGGGCTTCGTGTCGTGAACCCGGACATGACGCGCATCATCCTGCGTCACCCCGGGCTCGTCCCGGGGTCCACCGGGCCGCGTCACCAAAGGCCGGTGGGTATGCGGGACGGTGGATGCCGGGACGAGCCCGGCATGACGGTTGGGGCTGATCGTGCCCCGCCCCACATGCGCAGGTCGCAATATAGATACCGCCTAAAGCTCCGAAATCGCGATCAATCCTGCTTGAACACAATCGATGCGCCGTGCACGGTGCGTCTGGGGAGCGATTGTGACAGTCGACGAATTTATCAACAAATGGCGACTGTCGGGGGGGAACGAGCGCGCCAACACGCAGCTCTTCGTCACCGATCTTTGCCGTTTGCTTGGCGTCGATCCGCCCGACCCGACCCGGTCGGACACGGCCAAGAACGACTATGTGTTCGAGCGTCACGTCATCAAGACGGAGATCGACGGTTCGACGTCGAACGGCTGGATCGACTGCTACAAGCGCGACAGCTACATACTGGAAGCCAAGCAAGGCAGCGCCGCCGACATCGCCGCGGTGGAAGGCGGCGCAGGCGAATCGCTCCGCGACTTTTTCGGCCAGACCGCGGCCGAACGCTTCAAGCGCGGCATGGCCAAGCGCGGCACCGGGCAATGGACCGGCGCGATGCAGCGCGCCGCCGGCCAGGCAGAGGGCTATGCCAAGGCACTCCCCAACGGACATGGCTGGCCGCCGTTCCTGCTGGTCAGCGACATCGGCTATTGCATCGACGTCTACGCCAATTTCTCGCGCGACGGGCGCGGCTATGCGCCCTTTCCCGACCGCCGGCGCTTCCGCATCACGCTTGACGATTTGCGCGACGACGACGTGCGCAAGCGGCTGGCCGCGATCTGGAACGCGCCGCTCACTCTCGACCCCAGTGCGGAGGCGGCACGAGTAACCCGCGACATCGCCGCGCTCCTCGCGACGCTCGCCAGGGATATCGAGGCACGCGAACAGAATGCGGATCGTGTCGCCGCCTTCCTGATGCGGCTGCTCTTCACGATGTTCGCCGAGGATACCGGGCTTATCCCGAAGAAGAGTTTCAGCGCGCTTCTCAAGAAGACGCGCGACCGGCCCGACCTTCTGCCGGCGCAGCTCACCCAGCTCTGGCAAGCGATGGACGCCGGCGGGATCGCCTTTGGATTGGGCGAGGCCGGCGAGACGGTGCGCAAGTTCAACGGCTATCTGTTCAAGGAAACCGTCGCGATCCCGCTCCTTCCGAACGAGATCGACGTCCTGATCGCCGCCGCCGCATCCGACTGGCGGCAGGTCGAGCCCGCGATTTTCGGCACTTTGCTCGAGCGCGCGCTGAACGTGAAGGAACGCGCGAAGCTCGGCGCCCATTACACGCCGCGCGCTTATGTCGAGCGGTTGGTCGGCCCGACGATCATGGAGCCGCTGCGCGATGACTGGCTCGGCGCGCGGACGGCAGCCACCGAGGCCGCCGAAGCCGGGGACAAGGAAGCCGCACGCAAGATCGTCGAAACCTTCCACGGCAAACTGGCGCGGACCAAGGTGCTCGACCCTGCCTGCGGCACCGGCAATTTCCTCTATGTCGCGATGGCGCGGATGAAGGAATTGGAGGGAGAAGTCCTCGAACTCCTGCAGGAATTGGGCGACGACCAATATCTGGCGGAAATTAGCGGTCACACCATCACCCCTGAGAATTTCCTGGGAATCGAGATCAATCCCCGCGCGGCCGCCATCGCGCAGCTCGTCCTGTGGATCGGCTATCTGCAATGGCATTTCCGCGTGAACGGCGAGGAGCGGATGCCGCCCGAGCCCGTGCTGCGGGACGTCAAGACGATCGAGAACCGAGACGCGCTGATCACCTGGGACCGGCGCGAACTGGAACGGGATCAATATGGCCGGCCCGTCACCCGCTGGGACGGCGAGACGATGAAGAAGCATCCCGTGACCGGGAAGGACGTGCCCGACGAGACGGCGCGGGTCGAGGTGTATCGGTACGTCAATCCGAAGGCTGCGAAATGGCCAAAGGCAGACTTTATCATTGGAAATCCGCCGTTTATCGGGAAGGTTGGTCTTCGTGCAGCTGTAGGCGATGGTTATTTCGAAGCACTATTCCGGACTTCCAAAATCCCCGAGTCGGCTGATTTAGTGACGCACTGGTGGGACAAGGCGGCAACCTTGGTTCGCAAAGGAACGGCCACACAATTTGGCTTTGTTACGACGAACAGCTTGTCCCAAAAATTTGGGCGTAGGGTCATAGAAAAGCACTTGGATGCGCTCGACGGCCTCCACCTTGCCTATGCTATACCGGACCACCCTTGGATCGACGAAAGTGGTAGCGCTGCTGTGCGGATCGCTATGACGGTCGGCACTCGCCTCAAAGGTTCGGGACGACTTGCCACTGTCGTGAGCGAACGGCACGCGCCCGATAACGTCGAGATTTGCGAACGCACTGGGATAATCAATGCCGACTTGAAAGTCGGAGCAGACGTCACATCGGCGAACGAACTCCTATCGAACCGCAAGATTGCGGCAAACGGTTGTGCGCTTCACGGCGACGGATTTATTTTGAACGCGGAAGACGCTAGAAGTTTCGGCTGGCCCGACGATCCCGGCATAACAGAAATCATCAAGCCGTACAGGAACGGGCGAGACTTGATGGATCACTCTAGAGGCGCTCTAGTAATTGACGCTTTCGGAATGACGGAAGCAGAGCTGCAAAGCCGGTGGCCGCAAATCTATAGCCATCTGCTCAACTACGTTAAGCCTCACCGTGACTCGAACAGGCGAGATTCCATTCGCCAGTATTGGTGGCTATTCGGCTGGCCTCGGCCCGAATTGCGCAAAGCGCTTGCCACCCTGTCGCGCTATGTCGTCACGGTCGAAACGACAAAACACCGTGTTTTTCAGTTCGTAGATAGGTCAATCATACCCGACCACATGCTCGTCTGTATTGCGCTTTGCGACGGTATGGAATTGGGAGTGCTCTCTAGTCGCTTTCACATGCAGTGGACATACGCAAACTCCGGTCTTCTTGGCGTTGCGTCGTTCAAGCAAGGCCATCGTTATACAAAGACACAGTGCTTCGACCCATTCCCCTTCCCAGACTCCTCCGACGAATCTCTCAAATCTCAAATCCGCGACGCCGCCGAGAAGCTCGACGCGCTGCGCAAGGACGTGCTTGCACGTCACGAAGACCTGACGCTGACCAAGCTCTACAACGTGCTCGAAGCGCTCCGCGCCGCCGAGAAGGCCGGCACCGTCCTGTCGGACAAGGACCGCGATACCGCCGAGCGCGGCTGCGTCTCGCTGATCCGGCAGTATCACGACACGATCGATGATCTGGTCGCCGATGCCTATGGCTGGCCGCGCGACCTGACCGACGAGGAAATTCTCGAACGGCTGGTCGCGCTCAACAAGGAGCGCGCCGCCGAGGAGGCCCAGGGCAAAGTGCGCTGGCTGCGCCCCGACTTCCAGGCGCCGGGCTACAAGGCACCCGCCGAACAGGTCTCGCTGGCGCTGCCCGAGGAAGTGCGGACCGCCGAGATCATTCCGTGGCCGGCGACTCTCTCCGATCAGGTCGTCGCCGTGGCGCAGGTGGTCGAACGTGCCGCGCGCCCGATCGCCGCGAACGACGTGGCGCGCGCATTCCAGGGCAAGAATGCCAAGGGATTGCTGCCGGTACTCGACGCGCTCGCCGGCATGGGGCGGCTGCGCAAGCTGGAAGATGGCCGCTACGCTGCCTAAGTAACGCAGGCATCCTTCCCTTTTCGTTCCCCATCCGCTAAGGGCGCGCGTCACGCGGCGCGGCCCGCATACTCATGAGGCATTGTTTGGCTAAAGAAGAACTTCTCGAAATGCGTGGCCAGGTAGTCGAACTGCTGCCCAACGCCATGTTCCGCGTCCGGCTGGAAAACGACCATGAGATCCTGGGTCACACCGCCGGCAAGATGCGCAAGAACCGCATCCGCGTGCTGGTCGGCGACGAGGTTCTCGTCGAGCTCACGCCCTATGACCTGACCAAGGGTCGCATCACCTATCGCTTCATGCCGGGCCGCGGCGGACCGGGGCCGCAATAATGCCCCGCCGCCCCAGCGAAAGCTGGGGTCTCTTGCGGCACGAGATGCCGGCTTTCGCTGGCATGACGTCCTGAATGAAACTCGTCCTCGCCTCCACGTCTCCCCGCCGGCTGGAATTGCTTGCGCGGATCGGGATCGTGCCCGCGCGCCTCGCCGCGCCCGATATCGACGAGACACCGCTGAAGGCCGAGACGCCGCGTGCCTATGTCGCACGCCTGGCCCAGAACAAGGCGCTGGCGGTCGAGCGCGCGCCCGACGAAATCGTGCTGGCCGGCGATACCACCGTCGCGGTCGGGCGCCGCATCCTGGAAAAACCGGTCGACGAAGCCGATCTGCGCCGCATGCTCGGACTGATGTCAGGGCGACGGCATCATGTCTATTCGGGCGTTTGCGTGATCGGCGCCGATGACCGGCCGCGCGTCCGCGTCGCCGACACGATCGTCGCGTTCAAGGCGCTCTCTCCCGCCGAGATCGACTGGTACGTCGCCAGCGGCGAAGGCATGGGCAAGGCCGGCGGCTATGCCATCCAGGGCAAGGCCGAGGCGTTCGTGCGCTATCTGGCCGGCAGCCATTCCAACGTGGTCGGGCTGCCGATCTTCGAGACGCGGGCGTTGTTGACTTCGGCGGGACTGCCGCTTGGCTGAGTGGCTCTATGAGGCCGGGATCGGCGAAGCGCGCGCCGCTCTGGTCGAGGACGGCGTCATCCTGAAAGCACGGATCGAGCGGCCGGGTGGATTGAAGCTCGGCGCGGTTCTGGAAGGCCAGCTGATCGAGCGCGTCGCCGCCGGGCTGAGCCGCGTCGAAACGCCGCTCGGTGCCGCGGTGATCGAGCGCTTGCCGCCTGGCATTACCTTGGGCGCGCGGCTGAAGGTCGAGGTCGTGCGCGAAGCCATTCCTGAACCGGGCCGCCCAAAGCTCGCCAAGGTAGCGGCGAGTGATGCCGAGCCGCGCGCCGCCGACGACTTGCTGGCGCGGTGCCGGGCGAGCGGGTTTCCGGTGCGGATGCTCCGCGCCCACGAGCCCGATGCGCTCGAGGCGGCGGGTTGGTCCGAAGTGCTCGACGCGGCGGAGGCCGGCGGGATCGCCTTTGCCGGCGGTGCGCTGCGGATGTCGCCGACTCCTGCGATGACCCTGTTCGATGTCGACGGCCCCGGCGCCCCTGCCCCGCTCGCGATCGCGGCGGCGCGCGCAGCGGCGGTGGCGATCGTCCGGCTCGACATCGGTGGATCGATCGGGATCGATTTCCCGACCCTGGGCAACAAGGCCGAGCGTCAGGCGGCGGCCGAGGCGATCGATGCCGCCCTACCCCAGCCGTTCGAGCGCACCGCGATCAACGGCTTCGGATTCCTCCAGATCGTCCGCCCGCGCCGCCGCGCCTCGCTCCCCGAGTTGCTCCGCGCCGATCCGGTCGCGGCGGCCGCATTGGCCCTGTTGCGCGCCATCGAGCGGACGCCGCCGCCAGTGCCGCCGGTCCAGTTCGCCGGACCGCGCGTCGCCGCGTGGCTGGCCGCGCACCCCGAGCTGGTCGACGAGTTGTCGCGGCGGACCGGCGCCCCCATCTCGTTCACGTCATGACCAAGGCCAATAGCTGCCCACTCTGCGGCAATACCACCGACCCGGCGTTCAAGCCGTTCTGCAGCCGCGGCTGCAAGGACCGTGACCTGCTCAAATGGCTGGGCGAAGGATATCGCATTCCGGCGGGTCCCGCCGATCCGGAAGCACTGGACAGCGAGGTTTCGAGCGATTAGAGCGCCCGCTTCCGCGCTTCGCCGGATATGCCCAAGTAGCTCAGTTGGTAGAGCATGCGACTGAAAATCGCAGTGTCGGTGGTTCGATTCCGCCCTTGGGCACCATTCCTTAACAGCTTCGAGCTATGCTCCCGCTACTATCTAGCGGGATCTAGGTAGAATTCCGGAGCCGCGACGGCCCGCCGGCGGGACGAATATTAACCGCCTTCGTGGAAACATGCCGCTCCGGAAAGGAGCGGCGCGCGTGGACGGAAGCAGGGCAAGGGTGCCGGACGGCACCTATATCGAGTTGGTTGCCAGCCTGTTCTCGACCCTGTTGCCGACAGCGATCATGGCAATGTCGTTCCTGGGGATCGCCGTGCTGATCACCAGCCAGACGCCGGACGGCGCGCTGACCTTTCTGATGTTCGCCGGGTCGATCGCCGCCGCCGCGCGACTCACGGTCGTGCTGCTCTATCGCCGGCGCGTGGCGGACCCCGCGCTCAGCGTCGAAAAGGCCCGATATTTCGAGCGGCACTTCGCCACGGCCTATCTCGCGTTCGCGCTCATCTTCGGCCTGTTCGAGGCGCGCGCCTTCATGATCGCCGCGCCGGCGACTCGCATGGCGATCGTCGGCCTGTTGTTCGGTTATGGCGCCGGCGTCGCGGCCGGCCTGTCGATGCGGCCCTGGATCAGCGTGCCGAGCATGCTGGTCGCGATCATGCCGACCATCATCGTCGCCTGGTCTTTCCCGGACATCACCTTCTGGGCGACCGGCGCCCTGCTCGCGATCTTCCTCGCCGGGGGGATCCAGAGCGTGCTTGCCCGTTACCGTCAGGCCGCGGCGGATATTACCCGGCGCCAATTGTTCGCGACGCTGGCGCGCTCCGACCATCTCACCAACCTGCCCAACCGCTTGAGCTTGCGCGAGCGCTTCGACATCTGTGTCGCCAAGAGCGGACCGCGCGACACGATCGCGGTCCATTGTCTGGATCTCGACCGGTTCAAGCCCGTCAACGATCGTTACGGCCACCCGACCGGCGACGCGTTGCTGAAGGCGGTGTCGGGCCGATTGCAGGGGCTCTTGCGCAAGAGCGATTTCGCGTCACGGATCGGCGGAGACGAGTTCGTCGTGGTGCAGACCCAAATGGCGCATGCCGGAGAGGCGCAGCTTCTCGCGCGCAGGATCGCGAGGGCGATTGCTCAGCCTTATTCGATCGACGGCCATGACATCTCGATCGGCACGAGCATCGGTTATGCCGAAGCGGCGGCAGCCGGCGCAGATCTCGATCGCCTGATCGCCCAAGCCGATGAAGCGCTTTGCGGCATCAAGAGCAAGGGCGGCGGTATTGCCCGGTTCGAACCGGCCAGCGTCGAACCCGATCTTCGTCTCAGCGCCTGAATATCACCGGCACGATCGATCGACTGCCGCGGCACTCGTCGCGGCTTTGCGTTCGAAGGTATTGGCTGAAACTGCGAGACCATTAATCGGCGCTTCGAGTTTATTCCGCCGCGCGGTGAAATACCTAACCGGTTGGTACCCGAGCGGTAACCGCGGACGCGCAAAGATGACCTCATAGAGGCGCTGCTACGTAGGTTTACCTAGCCGACTAATCGGCACGGGCGGGTTAGCCTGCCGCAGCCCCGTTGCATCTGGATGTCGCACCTTGTCCTTCGATCTGATCGTCCTGCTGATCTCCGAAAGCGACCTGCGCAGCGCATTGACTGCGCGACTGACGATGATCGGCATCAATGTCGTCACGATCGGAGCGGACCAGCTGATGCGAGGCCTGCCCGGCCTGGCGATCACGACCGCGGTGCTCGTCACCGACGATGATCCTATCGGCCAGGCTGCCGCCGAAATGTCCCCGCCATGGCTGCAGGTCATTATCCTCAACGGATCGTCCGGCACACTAGACGATCGCCCGGTGCGACTGCCCCGGCGGGGTGCCACGCGCCGTCTCGTCGAGATATTGGACGGCTGGCGGACGTCTAGCCCATCGCAATGAGGCCGGCGGCGAACGCAACCCGGAGCGCCTCGGACAAACTGCGCACGCCCATCTTGGTCATCAGGTTGGCGCGATAGATTTCGACCGTGCGGGGACTGATCGCGAGATCATAGGCGATGATCTTGTTCGACCGGCCCTCGATCAGTCCGGTCAGGACATCGCGTTCGCGCGGCGATAGCACCGCCACCTTGGCGCGCGCGGCTTCGACCTGCACCGATCCCGCGCTTTCATGCTCCGCGCGCTCGAACGCCTTGTCGATCACCTCCAACAGGGCGTCGGCCTTGTAGGGCTTCTCGAGGAAATCGAACGCGCCGGCCTTCATCGCCTGCACCGCGATATCGATATTGCCTTCGCCCGTCAGAATGATGGTCAGGAAGCGCGCGGGCGAAGGTGAACCGAGTTGCTGCAGAACCTCGATCCCGTTTTTTCCAGGCATGTGATAATCTAGGAGCAGAACGCCCGATTCCAACTCGGGAATGCGCTCCAGAAACTGGTCGCCCGAGCGGAAATTACGCACGACGAGATCGGAACGCAGCGACAAGAGGCCGTGCAGCGACGCCCGCACGGCATCATCGTCGTCAACCAGGTAGATGTTCCGGATCATCTTCCACCTCCTTGAACACCGGCAGGGTGAAGCAGAACGCCGCTCCTCCTTCCGGTTGGTTCTCCGCCGTCAGGGCGCCCCCATGCGCCTCCACGATACGCCGCGAAATCGACAGGCCGATTCCCATCGCCGTGCCCGCTTTCGTGGTCGAGAAGCGGGCATAGAGTTGTTCGCTCAGTGCGTCGGGAATGCCGGGTCCGGAATCCTGGATCGTCAGTTCGACCATGTCGTCTCTCGATCGCGATCGAATCGCGATCCGGCGCGGACGACCGGCTTCCACCGACCGCAATATCTCGACGGCATTGCGCAACAGATTGACGAGGACCTGCTGGATTTGCACGCGATCGGCGAAGATCGTGTCGCTCGCCGGGTCGAGATCATAGCTGAGCTCGATCTCCTCGCGCCCGGTGCCGAAAAACACCAGCGCGACCGCGTCGCTGATCACATCGGCCAACGATTCCGGGCGCATTTCGATATCGCGCTTTGCCAGGAAGTCGCGCAACCGTCGGATGATGTCACCCGACCGCTGCGTTTGCTCCTCCGCCATGTGGAGCAGATCGGCAACGCGTTCGCCCCCCGCCCCCTGTTCGATCAGCATGCGCGCGGCGGCGATGAAGTTCGCCGTCGCGCTGAGCGGCTGATTGAGTTCGTGCGCCAAATCGGCGGCAAGCTCGCTCATCGCGCCCTGGCGAGAAATATGCGCCAGCTCCGCGCTGAGATCCGACAATCGCTGCTCCTCGAACAGCCGCCGGGATACGTCGCGGATGATTCCGGTGAAGATCCGCGTCTCGCCGATCTGCGTCTCGCCGATGTTCAGCTCGACCGGGAAGAGCGTGCCGTCGGCGCGCCGCGCGGTCAGTTCGCGGGTCTTTCCGATGACTTTGCGCTCGCCGGTCCGGATATAGTCGATGATCGCATTATTGTGCTGTGCCGCGAGGCCATCGGGCATCAGCATCATGACGTTGCAGCCGATCGCGGCCTCCGCCGAATAGCCGAACATCGCTTCCGCGACACGGCTGAAGCTCTTGATGACCCCGAGCTCATCGATGACGATCGTCGCATCGGGTACCGTCTCGATCATCGAATCGAGCCGCATTTCCGCCTCGCGACGATTACGCTGCGTGACGTCGATGATCGAGCCGACCGACCGCACCAGGTTGCCGCACTCGTCGTAGAGGCAACGCGCCGTTCCTTCGAGCATGCGCGGTGGCCCGGTTTCCGGAAGGAATTGGTATTGGAAGGCAAACCGGTCGCGCTGGTCGGCAACCGCGCTGTCGATCGACGCCATCACGTCGGATAGGTCCGTGGGATCGACATGATCGCGCCATTTGTCGAAGGTGTCGATCGCCCCGGCCGGCAATCCGAGACGCTGTTCCGACCCGGGCGACCAACTGATCTGCCCGCTCGCAACATTCCAATCGAACACGCCGATCTCATTGACCTCCGCCGCGATTGCCAGGCGGTTCTCACTGACCCGAAGTTCCTCCTCGGCCTCAACCCGCGTGGTGATGTCGAGCATCTTCAGGACGATCATCTCGTTGCGCCCCGCGCGGTGCAGCGAACGGCGGCGCTCGACCACGCGCAATTCCGTGCCGTCGCGCCGGCGTTCGACGAACTCGGCTTCCGATTGGTCGGGCGACGGCCCACCGCCTTGGGCGACATCGATCGTGTGACCCTCAACCTCGCGCGATCGCAGCAAATCATGCTTGTTGCGTCCCACCGCCTCGTCGGCCGACCAGCCGTAGAGTTCGGTGCATCCCCGCGTCCAATGCAGGATCGTGCCGTCCGGTCCGACCAGCGCGATAGCCGCGCTATCGAGCGCGTCGCTGAGATCGCCGAGCGCCATGCGCTGACGAGTCAGCCGATCGGCGACGAGCAGCAGGATCGTACCGATTATCAGCATGTTGACCAGGATCGCGATCAAGGCGGCACCTTCGGAGGGCGCATTGCCGGTCCTGATCGCCCAGTGTTCGAGGACGATCGGGACGGCGGGCAGAACGAACAGGATCGGCAGCACCAACCAGCCCAACGGCTGACGCAAGCGATCGCCCGACAGAAGACCGGTCCACCCCGCCTCGTGCTTCCACCACAGGAAAGAGCAAGCGATCGCCAACGCTGCCAGACCTGCCGGCAAGGGAGCGACGAAGAATTGGTTGAGCGATGTCGCGTGGCCGACCCACATCAAAGCGATCGTCGAATAGAGACCCAGGCAAAGCGCCAGAGCAGCCAACACGTTCGCGGCCCGGTCGAACAGAGGTGACTGACGCTGTGCGCACAATATCGTCACCGCGAGCAGCACGAACGACAGCTGCGAATTGGATCCCGGACGCCCGGGATGGGCGGCGGCCGATTGGGCAAGCTGCTCAGCAAAGAGCAGTCGATCGATCCCCGGCCGAATCCCCGATACGGATTCGGCAACCACTATCGCCACGAGGATCAGGACCGCGACTGCCGCTGGCGTTGCCGCTCGCCGGCCAAGGATAGCCATTACCATCGCGAACGACAGCAGCAAAAAGCCCCCAGTCGTAAGCGGCCAGGCCGGCGCGTAGCTCGCTCCGAACGAGGCGAGTTCTGGAACTTTTACTACCCAGCCCAATAACGACAGAGATGTAGCCAGCGCGGCAATTCCAGCCAACACCAATGCAACTTTGTCATGTCTCAATGCGCCGCCCCAGCGACGCATCCGACCAGGCATTTTGTCCCCATCCTTTTTACCAGCGGTCTCGCCGCGCGGCTGGTATTATTTAACCCTGGTCAGCATCCCGGAATGTCGGTGATTTTTCAATAAGCTCGCGACAATAATCTAAGAAAAATAATCCATTATGGTCTGAAAGTCGGCATCACGCCGGTAGCGGAGCTCGTGTGCCGCGATAGGCAATCATGGTGTGGCGCCCGAAACCCAGCCGCAAAGTCATAGACCGGAACAAGCCCTTCACCGCGTTGGCGATCCGCTCGACCAGACTTGCACGCCTGGGGTCCTCCAGTTCGAAGTCGCCGAGCCAGAGTTCGTCCATGGTGCAGGCCTTGAGATTCACGGCCGCAGGTGGCGCGTCGTCAGGCGATCGGGCCGGCATGCGCTCCCGCGCCGGTGGCAGCCGATCGATCAGGTCGAGCAGCGGCGCCTCGCCCGCCGCGGGTTTGACCAGCGCCTCGGTGAGGTCGCCAGGATTGCTTGGTTGCGCTGCGCCAAATGCCAGCGCGGGCATCGGATCCTCGGTCACAGGCGCGGCGGTGTCGAACTCCTCCGCCGCGACGACCGGACGTTCCGCGAGCGCGGCCGCGACCGCCATCACGGGGAGCACAGCAGACGGCTGCTCGACCGCAACGGTCATGGCAGGCGCAAAGGCGGCTGGTTCCGGCTCGGTGACCGGCGGCCGTGCGAAGGCTATCGGTGCCACCGCGGCACGGACAGGCGCCGCCTGCACGCGTACCTGGGGCCGATGGCCTTGCGCAATCAGCGCGACGCGGACGACTCCGTCGAGCGCCTCGCACACCGACGCTCCCCAAGCGAGTTCGACGTCCGGCGACGCCTGATCGGCGATCGTCGCGACGATAGCGTCCAGTTCCATCAGGGACATGTCGGTGCCGCCGCTGATCGAGATCATCAGCTTGCCCGCACCCGCAATCTCGTCGTCGATCAACGGGCAAGCCATCGCGCGTTCCGCGGCGAGGATCGCACGGTCGGTGCGTTCGGTCGCTTCGCCGAACCCGATCACTGCCCGACCCATTTCCGCGATCACGTTGCGCATTTCGGCGAAGCCGATCTGCTTGAGTCCGGGCGTGACCAACAAATGTGCGATCCCGCCAACCGCGTCGGCCAGCACTGCGTTGGATTCCAGCATTGCCGATTTGAAGGTCATCGCGAGATCGCCGATGCCCAGCAGCCGCTGGTTGGGTACGACGATGATGGCGTCGACCAGCGGCTCGAGCGTGGCGATGCCCTGATCCGCCCTGCTCGCCCGCCGCAATCCTTCAAACTCGAACGGGCGCGTCACCACCGCGATAGTCGGAATGCCCCGTAACCGTGCGCGCTCGGCGAAGATCGGCGACGCGCCGGTCCCGGTGCCGCCGCCCATCCCGGCGGCGATGAAGCAGAAATCGACATCCTCCAACGCCGCGTCGATTTCATCGATGACTTCCTGCGCGGCAGCGCGACCAACCTCCGGCCAGGCACCCGCTCCCAGTCCCTGCGTCGCCATCCGGCCGAGTTGCAGTTGCTGGCGGACGCCCAGCATGCGCAGCGCCTGAGCATCGGTATTGGCGACCACCAGTTCGACGTTCGGCAAATTCTCATCGACCAGGCCGGCGACACCGTTTCCGCCCGCGCCGCCGACGCCGAAGACGGCGATCCGCGGCATCACCATTTCGATAGTGTCCATAAAGCTCATGACCGTTCCCCGACTCGCTGCAATGTCGGGGACTCGTATCGCGGCATCCATGGTTAGCGCGCCACGCTGGGAATCTACTATCGTAGAATCCCGCAACGCAGTGGCACGGGGCCAGCGACATTGCCGGGAGGAACCCGCCGCCCTAGATCAGGCGCGGGGCCGAAAGGATCGCATGCGCAAGGGCTGGATCATCGCAATCGGCGCCGCGCTCGCGCTGTTCGCGCTGGCTTATGGTGCATCGCCTTACGTCGCCGTGCGGGGCTTCGTCGCCGCCGCGAAACAGGGTGATGCGGAAAAGCTGCGTGGCTCGGTCGACTTTCCGGCGGTGCGGGCCGACCTGAAACCGCAACTGACGGCGGCGGTGACCACGCGGATGGAGCACGATCCACAGATGCGGGGCAATCCATTCGCCGGGCTTGGCGCGATGTTGATGCCGTCGATCCTCGACCGGATCATCGACAGCGTCGTGACGCCCGAGGGGATCGCCGCGCTGGTCCGCGCGGGCAAGGTGGGCCACGCCGAAAAGGAGTCCGAGGCGCCGCAGCGGGTCGACTACGACTTTCATTATGTCACGCTCAACCGTTTCGACGTCGCTTTGCGGCGCCAAGGCGCGGCCGGTGATCGGATTATGCTGGTCTTCCAGCGACGCGGCCTATTCGCGTGGAAGCTCGTGCGTATGGCGCTCCCGCAGAGGAGTCTGACGGCGGCAGCGGATGTGACCCCGGGCCAGACCGCCCCTGCCGACGCCGCGTCCGATTCCGACGCCATTACTGCCTGATACTGGAGCATGATGGAATCCGCCTGATCCATCTCACTCACCCTCACCCTTCCGGCGCTTCGCGCCTCCCTCCCTCTCCCATTGGGAGAGGGAAGGGGCCCGCCGCCATAGGCGGTGGGAAGGGTGAGGGTGACGGGATCAAGTCAATATGACCGGCTCTATTCGCCCGGTCGGTAACGCCGCTCGACATGGCCCTTGAGGTCTTCCGGGTAGAAATAGACCGGGCGCAACCGCCCCTCGGCATAGCGGCCGATCTGGTCGGCGAAGTGGCGCGAGGCGGGGTCGCCGCTCTGGCCGCCGGCCATTACTGCCATCGCCTTCACGTGCGAGCCGAATTCGACCACCGCGACGAAACTGTTGCCGCTGGTGCCGTAATAGCGCTTGGTCCCCGGCCAGGTCTTGGCGCCGAACGAGGCGAGGCTGCCCCATTGTGCCGAGGTGAAGGGCACCGGCGTCGAATCCTTGGCATCGTCGAAATGCGGCGCGATCGAATCGTCGAGTCGCTGGAAGCGATTGATCTGCCGCCACGGCACGCGCCAGTCGCCGAAGTCGCGCTTGAGCCGGTCGGCGGCGGCGGCCAGCGCGTCGAGCTTGTCGCCCGGCTTGACGCGCGTCGCGATATAATCGGGCACGTTCATCCGCTCGGCCTGGGCGAAGCTGCCGACTTCTCGCCATAGATGGTCGCCCCAGAATACCGCCAGGCTGGTCGCGGTCGAATCATAGCCCCAGCGATAGTCCCAGCCACGCAACAAGGCGATCGGCTCGGCCAGCCTGGCGCGGCGCGGATCGTCGGCGGGGAGCGCGTCCCATGCGCGGAGCAGTCCGGGGATCAGTTCGGCGAAGGCGGGCAGATAGCTGTCGAATGCCGCCGCACGCAGTTTTTCCGGCGTCCAGCCGTTCCTGCCCTTGAGCAGCAGGTCGGCATGCGCGCCGCGCGCATTGGATCCAATCTGATCCATATAGCGCGGATAATTCGCCGCCTTCGGGCTGTCCGGCCCCGCCGCATCCCATGGCCAGTCGTTTGTATTATGCACCCAACCTACCCGCGGGTTGAGCACGCTCGGCAAGCTGGGCAGCGTGTGCAAGCCCTTCCAGTCGGTCGTGGGATCGCTGCCGTCGACCGGCCGGGTGTAGTCGAAGCGATTGTCGCGCAGCGGCATGAATTGCGGCATCAGGAACGCGATCTCGCCCTTGCTGTCGGCGAACAAGGTGTCGTTCGACGAATTGGCGCGGCGGGACGCGACCGCCAGGAAGCTCTTGAGGTCGCTCGTCTTGGTCCTGAGCCAGCTCTGTTCGAGCGCGGGCACCGGCTTCCACATCAGGGCCTCGGCGATCCAGCGGCCATTCTTGATCGCGACAATCGGGCCGTGATGGGTTTGCCATGTGGCAAAACTCCGCGCGCCCAACGACCCGTCGGATTTGCGGTAGCGCAGGGTCACCGTCTTGCCTGTCACCGGCCGCTCAGCACTGCCGTAGCGATAGACGTACCCGTCGCCGCGCTTCGTCACGCGCTCGGCGAATTCGTCGACATTGTCGACGGTGGACGAGGTGTGCATCCACCCCGCCTTGGCGTTGAACCCCTGGTAGATGAAGAACTGCCCCCAGGTCGACGCGCCATAAGCGTCGAGCCCTTGTGCGCTCGACATCTGTGCTTCGGAGCGGAAGTAGAAACTGGTGTGCGGGTTGATCAGCAGCAGAGCCTTGCCGCCCGAAGTCAGCTTGGGCGCGATGGCGATGCCGTTCGATCCGGAAGGTTCGCGCGGCACCATGCCGATTTCCTCCGGCGTCGGCGGGGTCGGCTTGCCGTAGAAGGTCTTGAGATCGCTGAGCGAAATCCGCTCGATGTCGCCGCCGATACTGCCCTCGGTGAAGCTCAGCGCCATCCAGGGTTCGAAATGCGTGAGCACCTTGGGCTTGGTGCCGGGATGCGTCGCCAGGTAGAAATTGAGCCCGTCGGCCCAGGCGTTCATCAGCGATTTCAGCCAGGGCGCGCTGGCCGCATATTGCGCCTTCAGTTCGGTGGGATCGACATAGAGCCGCTGGCGCAGGTCGCTCCAGATCGCGTCATCATAAGCGTCCGGCGCCTCCGCGGTGCGGCCGAGCGCGGTCAGGTAATTCGCCTCGACGCGCGAGAAATCGTCCTCGGCCTGGGCATAGATCATCCCGAACACGGCGTCGGCGTCGCTCTGCCCGCGAACGTGCGGGATACCCCAATCGTCGCGCGTGATCGTGACGCGCGCGGCTTCGGCTCGCCATCGCGCCATGTCGGCGGAAGCGGGGTCGGGCGCGGTCGGCGCCATGGTCAGGGTAGCTAGGGCTAGGAGCGGGAAGCGGAGGGCTCTATCCATGCCGGCAGCGTAACGCGACACCGGGGAGAAAACCATGCGCTGGCTGGCTCTTATATTGGCGATGCTGCTCGGGCCGGCGGCCGCCCTCCCCGCCGCCGAGCCGCCGAAGCAAATCGTCCTGCTGAAGCCCGCGCGCGTGTTCGACGGGATGGACGGCAAGACGCATGCCGGCTGGCAAGTTCTGGTCGAAGGCGACCGCATCGCCGCGGTCGGGCCGAACCTGTCGGCGCCCGCCGACGCCAAGGTCATCGACCTGCCCGGCGAGACGCTGATGCCGGGAATGATCGAAGGGCACGGCCATCTGTTCCTCCACCCCTATAACGAGACGAGCTGGGACGATCAGGTGCTCCACGAACCGCTCGCGCTGCGCACCGCGCGCGCGGTGGCGAGCGCTCGCGCGACCCTGCTCGCGGGGTTCACCAGCGAGCGCGACCTCGGTACCGAAGGCGCCGGCTACGCCGATGTCGGGCTGAAGGCGGCGATCGATCAGGGAATCGTGCCAGGGCCCCGACTTAAAGTCGCGACGCGCGCGATCGTCGCTTTGGGCGCTTACGGTCCCAAGGGATTCGAGCCCGGCGTCGCCATCCCGCAAGGCGCCGAGGAAGTGTCGGGAGTCGACTCGATCGTCGCCGCGGTGCGCCGCCAGATCGCGAGCGGCGCCGATTGGGTGAAGCTCTATGCCGATTATCGCTGGCGCCCGGGCGAGGACAGCCGCCCGACGCTCAGCCTGGAGGAAATGAAGGCCGCCGTCGCCGCCGCGCACGATGCCGGCCGCCCGGTCGCGGTTCATTCCGCCACGGCAGAGGGCATGCGCCGCGCGATCGCCGCGGGCGTGGATACGATCGAGCACGGCTATGGCGGCACGCCCGAGATTTTCGCGGAGATGGCGAAGAAAGGCATCGCGCTCTGCCCGACGCTGGCCGCATCGGACGCCACGTCGCGCTATCGCGGCTGGACCGGGGCCGAGCCGGCGCCCGAGGCCGTGCAGATCAACCGCAAGAGCTTCCAGATGGCGCTGAAGGCCGGCGTCCGTATCTGCATGGGCGGCGATGTCGGCGTATTCGCGCACGGCACGAACGCGCGCGAAATGGAGCTGATGGCGGCGAGCGGGATGAGCGCCGCCGACGTGCTGATCGCCGCCACCTGGGGCAATGCGCGCTGGTTCCACCTCGACGGCAAGCTGGGCGCGGTCAAACCGGGGCTGCTCGCCGATTTGATCGCGGTCGATGGCGATCCCAGCGCCGACATCGCCGCGGTGCGCCATGTGCGGATGGTCATGAAGGGCGGCATGGTGGTAACGGGTTGATCGCAATGGACATGTCGAAACCCACCCGCATTCGCGACGAGCCGCTCGACGCGCTGCGCGGCTTCGCGATCTTCGGAATGGTGCTCGCCAACCTGCAGGGGTCGGAAGAGCACGCTTTCTGGTGGATCAATCACGCGGAGTGGAACGGCCTGACCTTCGCCGACCTGGTGTTTCCGATGTTCCTGCTCGCGGTCGGCCTTGCCTTGCCGCTGACGATGGACGGGCGGATGCCGCGGCCGTCGATTGCGAAGATCGTACGGCGATCGGCGCTGTTGTGGCTGATCGGTTTCGGGATCGGCATGATCGTCCATTTCAGCCTCAGGCTGGAGGATATCCGCTTCACCGGCGTGCTGGAGCGGATCGGCGTGGTCTATCTGATCTGCGCGATCACCTGCCGCCAGACGACGAGCTGGAAGGCGCCCGCTATCGCCGCCGGCGTGCTGATGCTGGTCCATGGCGTGCTGCTCCATTTGCCCGCGCCGGGCGACCTGATCGCCAGCATGGCGCCGGGCGAAGGGATGAGCGGCTGGCTCGACCGCGCGATCCTGGGCGGCACGCGCCTCTATGGCCATCCCGATAACGGCCCGCCGTTCGATCCCGAAGGGCCGCTGTCGACCCTGTCGGCGATCGCCACGACGATGATCGGCATGGCGGTGCAGCGCATGTCGATGCGCCGCAAGAAGCCGGTGATCATGATCATCGCGGTCGCCGTCTTGTGCCTGGGCCTGACGCTCGGCGCCGCCTGGTTCTGGCCGATCAACAAGAATTTGTGGACGCCGACGTTTACGCTGATCAACGCGGCGATCGGGCTCGGGCTGCTGGCATTGCTCAAGATCGTGTGGCCGCGCATCGGCGCGTCGCGGGTCGCGCAGACGGTGGCGGCGCTCGGCGCGGTGTCGTTGACGCTGTATGTCGTGCATGATGCGGTGGCGATCGTGATGATGATGGTGCCGGTGGGCGGGGCGCATCTGGGTGCGAGATTGTTGGCCGCGATCGCGGCGACCGGCCTGCCGCTCGATTGGGTGTCTATGCTGTATGCGATGATTTTGGGCGGGGTGTCGATCGCGATCGCGCTGGCCTTGCGCGCGCGGGGATGGGTTTTGCGGGTTTGACCCAAATTCCCCTCCCGCTTGCGGGAGGGGTTAGGGGAGGGCGTGTTTCATCGCTCCGACCGTGACATGCCCTCCCCCAGCCCCTCCCATGAATGGGAGGGGAGTTTCCCCATCGTCATCCCCGCGCAAGCGGGGACCCATCTCCCGGACTATCCCATTCCACGACGGTCATAATTCAGACGCGCGCGCAGGAGATGGGTCCCCGCTTGCGCGGGGATGACGGTAAACAATGCGGCCGCGCCGCCCTCCTCAATACGCCCCTCACCCCACCCGTTCCACCTTCACGCTCTGCGACAAACACTCCGCTTCGCCGAAGATGGTCATGAAGCTGATATCGGTGGCATCCCGCCCCACGCCGATCCGCACCAGACCCTCGACCGGCGCCAGGCCGGTAGGATCGATCAGCCGCCATTCGCCATCCAGCCACACTTCGACCACTGCATGAAAATCGGGCGGATCGAGGCGCCAGGCATAGGCGGCGACCATGCGCGCGGGGATGTCGGCGGCGCGGGCGAAGGCGATCAGCAAATGCGCGAAATCGCGGCACACCCCGCGATGCGCGACATAGGTGTCGGCGGCGGTGGTGGTCACGCTGCTCGACCCGACGACATAATCGAGATGGCCGCGGATCCATTCCGCCATCGCCTCGATCCGGTCGCCGCCCGATAGCGTGCCGAACTCGCGCCGGACGAGCGCGTCGAACCGGTCGGCTTCGCAATAGCGGCTGGGGAACAGGAACGGCACGACCTCCGCCGGCAACAGCTTGACGTCGTCGGCGGCCAGGCCGTGGAGCGTCGCGCCGGCGCGATCGACTTCCACCGTCGCGGTGTAATGCGCGGTCACCCGCCCCTCCCCCCGCGTCCAGGTGCGCCGCCCCAGCCCGTTATCCGCCGCGATCGGGCGCAACGCCTCCACCCCGCCGATGCGCAACAGGTCGGTGACCAGGCGCTGATCGGGCGTCTGCGCCACTTCCAGCGCGAACAGCAGGTCGGCGGGCGCGGCAAGCCAATAGTCGAGCCGGGCGTCGATGGAGAGGCGCATGGAGTCTTTCTGGAAGAGGAGTCGCTTCGTTCCTATCCGATAACCGCCCCGCCCGGCTATGCTCGGGATCAGTGGAGGAGAGGAGGCGCGGATGCCATCCCATGACCCGATACCGGCCCCGATGACGGCCGATACGCGGTTCAGTTACCGCTGCACGCGCTGCAACAGCTGCTGCGTCGACAAGCGTATCCAGGTCAATCCGTATGAGATCGCGCGGCTGGCGCGCAATCGCGGCGTCTCGACGGCCGAGGCGCGGAAGACCTTCACCACCGCCGACAGCGCCTTGCGCCAGCAGGAGGACGGGCGCTGCATCTTCCTGGGCGATCAGGGCTGCACCGTCCATGCCGACCGGCCGCTGGTCTGTCGGCTGTTCCCGCTGGGCCGCGTGATCGATGCCGCGGGCAAGGTACATTTCGTGCCCTATCCCGATCCGCTGGCCGCGCACGGCGAGTTCGGAGAGGCGGGCGTGATCGCCGATTATCTGGAGGCGCAGGGCGCGACCGCGTTCATCGCCGCGGCCGATGCCTATTTCGCCTTTTTCTGCCGCGCCAATGCGCGGATGGGCGCGGGCACGCCGGTCGTCGCCGACCCCGATCGCGACCTGCTCGACATCGACAGCGAGCTCGCCGCGGCGTGCGCGGCCAGCGGCGTCGCGGAGCCCGAGGATCTGCTCGAGCGGATGTGGCTGCACATCAGTCTGCTCGACCAATTGCTCGATCGTTAAAGCATCGCGCGGAAAAGTGGGGACCGGTTGTCCGCAAAAGCGATGCGACCACAAACAACTTCCGGCGACCGGGCGTTGGCGGGCGCCCGAATAAAACGAAGGCCGCGCGATCCCATCGGACCGCGCGGCCTGTTCGCTCCGGTGGCGGGTCGCCCCGCCGCCGCGCCGATTACTCGGCGACGTTGCTGGCGTTCGCCGTGACGTCGCTGACGTTCTCGTCGGTGATGTTGGTGGTGTCGGTCAGGTTCATGTCGTCGGTGTTGGTGACGACGACGGCGTTGTCGGCCGCCTTGTTGCCGCCGCAAGCCGCGAGGCCGAGCACGACAGGAGCAATCACCGAAAGAACTACGAGCTTCTTCATGGACAAACCTCCGTAATATCCAGGCCGCGCCCCCGCTCGGCACAGCGCCTCGCGAATTGGTCCTGGGTCAGTCCGGCGGTGCCTATGGCGCAATTCCCATCGGATTGGTAGGGGAAAATGCACCGTTCGTCGCAAGGAGGGGGACGCGTTGCGGCCACGACCTGAGCGTTAGGCGCTTGTCACGTTCCTTGGGTGCAGCTTAGTGCGTTTAATAGCAGGTACCGTAATCCACGGACGACCCGCCCCTCGATCGTAAATAGAGGGTCTGCAATGCGCCTAAAAAAAAGGCCATGGCTGCGAACCGGCAGAATCGCCAAAGCGGTCGCCTCAATGACTGCAACCTCCCAATCGCGAAATCGGCATCCTCGGTCGGCGCTCAAAACGAGCGCCAGCGATATTGCTTTGGCGTCAAACCCGTTGCCCGGACGAAGGCACGTGTAAAATTCGCCTGAGACGAAAAGCAACATGCCAAAGCGATCTCGGCGAGCGGCATGGTGCGTAGCGACAGCAGCGTCTTGGCGCGTTCGAGCCGCATTCGGCTCAGATAGCGGTGCGGCGGCAACCCATCGTGTTGGCAAAAACGCGGGCGAAGTGAAAAATGCTGAAATTTGCTTCACGGGCAAGATCTTCGAGGCCGACATCGTCTTCTAGATGCGCAGCCATAAAATCTAGTACACGCCGCAGCCGCCGGGAATCGAGCCGATGCTGTTTTTCGTTCGTGCTGGTAACGCGCGCGTTCGCGGAATAAAAATCGACGACGCGCGCGGTCAATTCGAGCGTAAGCGTGTCGATACGCACGGCACCTGCAGCGCTTGGCGCTTGCATTTGTCCCAAGAGGCCGCTCCCGATCCGACGGATTTGCTCGTCGAAGAAGCCGCCTAGGTAAGGGACCGATTCCGGGCGATGGCGAGCGCCGCCCCGCGCATCCGACAGTTCGGTGAAGCGATCGGCGGGCAGATAAAGGTGAAGCGCCTCGTGCCAATCCGAAAGAAGGATGTCTTCTTCATGCACGCCGACGGGGCAGAACCAGATCGTCCCCGGCTCGACACGTGTATGCTGGCGGATGCGGTCTCCCGTTCGGCTGGCGACGCAATCGGGATGGCATCCCGTCGCAATGACGATCTCCAGCTGCTGCGGCCGGAAGGACTCGATCTCGGCCTTTGGATGGTGGCGATGTTCGGCCATGATCCGCTGCCAGCCTGCGGCGGCGGACGACGCCAGGAGGGCGTTGGCCCCGTATTTCGCCATACCCTGATCTTGCAACTGCATGATCAAATCCCCGCGAGAAATCTTCCTGGGGTGCGCCAGAAAAGCAATTTGGGAAAAGAACCGATCGATCTTTTCCGGGCATAACATTGACAGCAGGATGAGTCGCTAAGCGCTTACCTCTCGAGGCGACATAGCTCTGGTGCTTGCCTACGCTGTCATGTGCGGGCCCGTTACGCCGATCGGGTTGTAGCAGTGAGATCGTCAGTCGGTTGAACGAACAAAGTGGCGGGGACACATCGGTATGACAGCGAGGCTCGACTATTTCGCCGCTTCTCCCAAGGGGATACAGGCGTTCGGCGGCGTCGCGCTCTATATCGCAAGAAGTGGCCTGCCGGCTGACCTCGTCAACCTCGTCTATCTTCGCGTCTCGCAAATTAACGGCTGTGCCTACTGCATATCGTCGCATGCCGCCGACCTAATCAAGGCGGGTATGTCGTCGCATAAGCTCATTCTTTTGCCGGTCTGGCGCGAATCTGCGACTGTCTTTTCGGATCGGGAGCGCGCGGCGCTGCAATGGGCCGAGGCGCTGGTGCATGTTGTGCAGACTCACCCGTCCGACGCCGAATACGCGGCGGCAAGAGCCCAGTTTGACGACAAGGAATTGGCTGACCTGACTTATGCGGTCGGATTGATCGGCGCCTATAATCGGATCGCCATCGGTTTTGGCCGCGGACCTGATCTCGCATTCGCGACATCCGATTCATAGTCACAACTATTGTGAGGGCGAATCTATTACTCGCCGAGATCGGTAAAGCTTGGGATCACGGAGGGGTGTAATAGAATGATTGAGGAGCAGATCGAAAGCACGGGCGGGTTGAAGCTATTCGTTCGATCGTGGCCGGCGCCGGGCGTCCCGCGCGGCATCGTCGTGATCGTGCCCGGCTTCAATTCACACAGCGGCTACTACGCCTGGGTGGCTCAGCAATTGGTCGAACACGGCCTGTCGGTGTACGTGCTCGATCTGCGCGGCCGCGGCAAATCCGACGGTGCACGCTTCTATGTCGATACTTTCGCCGACTATGTCAGCGACGTCGCCGCCGTGGTCACTGAGGCCCGATCACGCGCGCCCAATCTTCCGGTCTTCCTGCTCGGTCACAGTGCCGGCGGCGTGGTGTCCTGCCTCTATGCGCTCGACCAGCAGGCCGATCTTGCCGGTCTGATCTGCGAAAGCTTCGCCTACCAACTCCCCGCGCCCGACTTCGCCTTGGCCGTGTTTAAGGGGCTTAGCTATATCGCGCCCCACGCCCATATCCTGCGATTGAAGAACGAGGATTTTTCCCGCGACCCGGTCGCGGTTGCTGCGATGAACGCCGATCCGCTGATCGCCCACGAGACGCAACCGACGAAGACGCTGGCTGCAATGGTCCGCGCCGACGAGCGATTGACGAAGGAATTCCCAAACCTGTCGCTGCCATTGCTGATCCTGCACGGAACCGATGACAAGGCCGCCAACGCGAGCGGCAGCCAATTCTTTTACGACACGGCGGGGGCGCGCGACAAAACGCTCAAACTCTACGAAGGCCATTTTCACGATCTGCTCAACGACCTCGGTAAGGAGGATGTACTTGCGGATGTCGCAACCTGGATTGAGGCGCATCTTCCCGGACAATAGGGCGAGCCGCTGCCGACGATCTCCCGTACCCGAGCCACGAAGGAACGATCATTATGACGCAGGTACCGCAGACACCGCTGGTTCCCAACAATTCCCTGATCACGGCGACGCCAGAGGAAGGCAGAGCATTGGCTGTCATGCTCGCCCGCCACTCGATCCACGCGATCCAGGGCGAATTGGAAACCCTGAAAACCGGACGGGCGCAATATGCGCACGATCCGGAAGGCCTGATCGCAGCCAGCCACGTGATTGCCGTGGAATTTGCTACCGTTGCGGCGGCGAACGACTATTGGCGGGCGCGGTGAGAAGTTACCGATGGGGCGACGATAAACAAGGGTCGGAAGCTGGAGAGGGACTAAGCCGATCTTGACGGCGATGACTCGGTCCGTTGGCTTGCGGCGCCAGCTTGAAGAAGGTCAGATTTTGATCAGTTCAAACCCTGAAGCAACCTGTCCACAATCGACCCCTTTCCAGTCCTTCGGCCTTCCACATCGGCACTGCTTTTCTTGAGGCGAAGGCCTAGATACCGCCCGGCGGCCATGGCCTGGCTAGAGATTCTCAAGCGTCTACCTAGGCGCCGCCGCTTGGTGTTTGCGCGTCTCTCCGCTCTCTCTCTCTCTCTCTCTCTCTCTCTCTCTCTCTCTCTCTCTCTGACCGTGGGACCGCTTTTTCATCGGTGGGCTCGATATCGTCCGAAGCCTCGGCGAAATCACCCCACCCCCAACACCCTTTACGCTTCGTTTACCACGCCCGGGGCAAAACACGCTCTGTACGGGGCGATGTGCGCCCAGGGGACGTTTATGGATTCGCAGCGCGGCTACGAAGAGGACCGATCGGATACCGATCGCGTCGTCGCGGATGATGGGATCGACGACACGGCGGCACCGGCGGCGATCGGCACCGACGAGCGTCGCATGCACGTGCGCGCGTACAACCATTGGGTGTCGTTGCTGCGCGGGCGGGCCTATCCCTCTATCGAGGATCTGGACCCCGCCAATATCGCCGATTTCGGCCCGCATTCGGTGCTGCTCGATTTCACCGCCGGGATCGAGGATCCGGCGATCGCCTTTCTGGGCCGCGCGCTGCGCGACGAGACCGCGCTCGACCAGTCGATCACGCATATCTCTCAGGTGCCCAGCCGCTCGCTGCTGTCGCGGCTGACCGATCATTATCTTCAGATCATCGCCAACCGCGCCCCGATCGGGTTCGAGGCCGAGTTCGTCGGCACGCGCGGGCACAATACGATGTATCGCGGCATCCTGATGCCGTTCTCGTCCAACGACGACACGATCGATTTCATCTATGGCGTGATCAACTGGAAGGAACTGGTCGACGCCGAGACGCAAAAGAAGCTCGACGCCGAGGTCGATAGCGCGCTGCGCGCCGCGCCAAAGCCGCAAGCCGCCGCCCCGGTCTGGGCCGATGGTCCCGCCGCCGACGTGGCGCTGGTGCCCGAGCCGGAGGATCTGGCCGGCAAGCTGGAACAGGCGCGCCAGACCGCGCAGGCCGCGACCAATGCCGATACGCGCAGCCGCGCCGCTTTGTATCGCGCGCTGGGCCGCGCGCACGATTTCGGGCTCGCCGCCGAGCAGGATAGCGAGACCTATGAACGCCTGCTCGCCGATGCCGGGGTGACCGTGCAGGAGCGCGCGCCGATGACCGCGGTGGCGAAGCTGGTGTTCGGCGCCGATTACGACAAGGCGCGGCTGACCGAATTCGCCGCAGTGCTGGCGCATGCCCGCCGCCACGCCATCCCCGCCGGGCAGCTGACGCCGTTGCTGGAAACGGTCGACGGCGGGATCAAGGCCGTGGTCGCGGCCGAACGCGCGGCGCGGAATCCGGAGAAGGACGAGGCGCGCGATCCGCTGGCCGACATCGCCGAGCGGTTGGTGCTGGCGAGCATCGAGTTCGCGACCGGGCTGGAGCCTGGCGAACTGGTCGTGTTGCTGGGGCGGGCGACTGGGGATGGGACGGTGGATATCGTTGCTTCGGTTGCCAATGACCGGGCGTTGGCGGCGCGGACGTTGAAGGCGGCGAAGTAGGGTACTCGGCGTCGCAACTACTCCCCGTCACCCCAGCGAAAGCTGGGGTCTCGTGCAGTATATCAATCGCCTGAGATCCCAGCTTTCGCTGGGATGACGTGTTAGGGATGACCGCTGTTTACGGGGTGAAGTCGTTTTGCGCGTCAGGGCAGCCCACCCCCACCCCCCCACAAATCAAGTTACACTCGAAACTATCCTTGAGCCTTCCGTTCCACGGGAGCATAGGACGGCCATGGCCAAGACCACGCTGAAATCGCTGTCGGACGCGCTCGCGGACCGGCTGACCAAGGGCGCCTTGCCGGGAGAGCTGCAGGGATTCGGAAAGGCGGAGCGCGCGGAAGCGGCGAACTTCGTCGCCACCGCTGCCTATAGCCGACCGCCGGGCGGCCCGACGATCGTGATCGAGCCGATCGCCGCCAACGATCCGCGCCGTCGCATGCGCGTGGCGATCGTCAATGACGACATGCCGTTTCTGGTCGATTCGGTCGCGGCGACGATCGCGGCGCAGGGCATCGCGGTCGATCGCATCATCCACCCGGTCATTCCGGTCACGCGCGACCCGTCGGGCGGGCTGATGAGCGTGGGCGACGGCAATCCCGAATCGATGATCTATATCGAGATGGAACGGGCCGACGCGCGCGAGCGCCGCGCCCTGGTCACCGCGCTGGAAGACAATCTGAAGGACGTGCGCGCCGCGGTGTCCGACTGGGTGCCGCTGCAGGAGGCGATGGCCGCCGATGCCGCGAGCTTGAGCGATGCCGGGGCCGGCGCGGGTGCGGAATTGCTCAACTGGTTCCTCGACCGCCATTTCACCCTGCTCGGCCACGGCAAGTTCGGCCGCGACGGCGGCGCCCGCGATCCGCTGGGCATCTGCCGCAACAAGAACGAAACGCCGATCCTGGCCGAAGCCTCGCGCGCGCTGGCGATCGAATGGTTCGAAAAGGGCAACGAGGCGCCGTTGCTGCTCAAGTCGAACCGCATTTCGAGCGTGCATCGCCACATCCCGCTCGACCTGGTCGTGGTGCCGATCCGCGAGGGCAAGAAAGTCACCGGCCTGTCGATCCATGCCGGTCTGTGGACGTCGTCCGCGCTCAATTCCCCGCCCGACGAGGTGCCGACGCTGCGCACGCGCCTGGCCGACCTGCAGAAGAAATTCGGGTTCGATCCCAAGGGCCATGCCGGCAAGGCGCTGGAACATGCGCTGACCACCCTGCCCCACGACCTATTGATCGCCTTCACGCCCGAGGCGCTGGAGGAAGTGGCGCTGACCGCGATGAGCCTGGCCGACCGGCCGCGGCCGAAATTGGTGATGTCACGGTCGATCCTGGGCCGGCATTTGTTCTGCTTCGTCTGGCTGCCGCGCGACGAATTCACCACCGCGCGCCGCATCGCGATCGGCGACATGCTGGCCGAGGCGGCCGGCGGCGCCCTGCTCAACTGGGCGATCGCGATGGACGATCTGGTCGCATTGATCCGCTATACGGTCGACGTGCGCGGCGAAGGCCGCATGCCCGATGTCGCCGCGCTCGACACGCGCTTGGCGCGGATGATGCGCGGCTGGGCGCCGGCGGTCGAAGCGGCGCTGGCTGAGAGCGACGTGGCGCGGTCGACCCGATTGGCGCTGCGCTGGGCGAATTGCTTCCCGCAAGGCTATCGCACGGTCAACAGCGCCGACGAAGCGGCGCGCGACATCTTCAGCCTTGCAACGCTGGAGACGCCCGACCAGCGCGCGGTGCGCCTCTATCGCGACGCGCGTGGCGAAGCGCGGCTGAAACTCTATCGTCTCGGCGGCGCGATCGCGCTGTCGGACGCGGTGCCGGTGCTGGAGAATTTCGGCTTCCGCGTGATCGAGGAAGTGCCGACCGCACTGAGCGACGAGAGCCAGGGCTTCATCCACGAATTCCTGATCGAGGCGGCGGGCGGCGTCGGCAACGTGTTCGACGGCAATACCAGCGTGCTGGAAAATGCCGTCGCCGCGGTGCTTGAAGGCAATGCGGAGAACGATGCGTTCAACCGCCTGATCGTCGACCTCAACATGGCGCCGAGCTCGGCGGTGCTGTTCCGCGCGTGGTTCCGCTATCTGCGCCAAGGCGGGCTGACCTATGGCCTGACCACGGTGGTCGACGCGCTGCGCCGGGCGCCGGCGGTCACGGCCGCGTTGATCGACCGGTTCGATGCCGCGCACGCACCCGGCGGCAAGCGCGAGGCCGGGGTGCTGGCCGCGGACGAGGCGATCAAGGCGGGGCTCAACAGCGTCTCCGCGATCGACGACGACCGCATCCTGCGCGCGATCCATGGCGTGATCGCCGCCACCTTGCGCACCAACGCCTTCACGCCCGCGGCGGAGGAAGCGCTGGCGTTCAAGCTCGACAGCCACAAGGTGCCCGGCCTCCCCGCCCCGCTGCCGTGGCGCGAAATCTGGGTTTATTCGCCGCGAGTCGAGGGCATCCATCTGCGCGCCGGCCCGGTCGCGCGCGGCGGGCTGCGCTGGTCCGACCGACGCGACGACTTCCGCACCGAAATCCTCGGGCTGATGAAGGCGCAGCGCGTGAAGAATGCGGTGATCGTGCCGACCGGGGCCAAGGGCGGCTTCTACCCGAAGCAGCTCCCCAGCCCCGCGGTCGATCGCGATGCCTGGTTCGCGGAAGGGACCGAGAGCTACCGCATCTTCATCCGCACCTTGTTGTCCGTCACCGACAATATCGTCGAGGGCAAGGTCGTCCATCCCAAGGGCGTCGCGATCCATGACGGCGACGATCCCTATTTCGTCGTCGCCGCCGACAAGGGTACCGCGACCTTCTCCGACGTCGCCAACGCGATCGCGATCGAGCGCGGCTTCTGGCTGGGCGACGCTTTCGCCTCGGGCGGCAGTTACGGTTACGACCACAAGGCGATGGCGATCACCGCCAAGGGCGCCTGGGTCTCGGTCCAGCGCCACTTCGCCGAGCGCGGGGTCGACGTGCAGACGCAATCGATCCGCGTGGTCGGTTGCGGCGACATGTCGGGCGACGTGTTCGGCAACGGCATGTTGCTCAGCCAGGCGATCAAGCTGGTCGCGGCGTTCGACCATCGCCACATCTTCCTCGATCCTGATCCCGATCCGGCGGCAAGCTGGGCCGAGCGCGAGCGCATGTTCAACCTGCCGCGGTCGAGCTGGGCGGATTACAATCCCAAGCTGATCTCGAAGGGCGGCGGCGTGTTCCCGCGCACCGCCAAGACGATCCCGCTGTCGAAGCAGGTCAAGGCCGCGCTCGACATCTCGGCCGACGAGCTCGAGCCTGCCGCGTTGATCTCGGCGATCCTGAAATCGCCCGCAGACCTGATCTGGTTCGGCGGCATCGGCACCTATGTGAAGGCAGCGTCCGAGAACCATATCGAGGTCGGCGACCCCGCCAACGACCGCCTGCGCGTCAATGCCGAGGATATCCGCGCGACCGCGATCGGCGAAGGCGCCAATCTGGGCGTGACGCAGGCGGGGCGCATCGCCTTCGCGTCGAAGGGCGGCCGGATCAACACCGACTTCATCGACAATTCGGCCGGCGTCGATTGTTCGGACAACGAGGTCAACATCAAGATCGCGCTCAACCGCGAGATGATCGAAGGCCGGCTGCAATTCGAGGCGCGCAACAAATTGCTCGTCCAGATGACCGACGACGTCGCGCACCTGGTGCTCGAGGACAACCGGCTGCAGACGCTGGCGCTGTCGATCATGGAGCAGGACGGCGCCCAGGCCTTGCCGAGCTTCGTCCGGTTGATCGAGATTTTCGAGAGCGCCGGCCGGCTCGACCGCGTGGTCGAGGGACTGGCCGATAACGGCACCCTGCTCCGCCGTGCGCCGGAGGGTCGCGGCCTGACGCGGCCCGAACTCGCGGTGCTGCTCGCTACCGCCAAGCTCGCGCTGCAGGACGCGATCGAGCATTCCAATCTGGGCAGCGATGACGAGTTGCTCACCGACCTGCACGCCGCTTTCCCGCCGGCGATGCGCAAGAAGTTCGCCGACGCGATCGACCATCACCGCCTGCGCAGTGAGATCATCGCGACCAAGCTCGCCAATCGCGTCGTCAACCGGCTGGGCGTGCTGCACCCGTTCGAGCTCGCCGAAGAGGAAGGCGCTGCGATGGCCGACATCGCGGCGATGTTCGTGGTGGTCGAGCGGCTCTACGACCTCGACAAATTATGGGCGGAGATCGAGCGCGCGCCGATGCCCGAAGCCGGCCGCCTGGCGCTGTTCGACGAAGTGGCGGCCGCGGTGCGCAGCCAGATCGCCGATCTGCTGCGCGTGACCGCGCCCGGCACCACGCCGTCGGCGGTGATCGCGCGCCTGGCCAAGGGCGTGTCGGCGCTCGACCGCAAGACCAAGGAATTGCTGCTCGAGGAAGCGAGCGCGCAATCGGTGCGGATCTCCACCAGCCTGGAAGCGGCGGGCGCGCCGGCAGCGCTGGCGAAGAAAGTCGTGCGGCTGTTCGAACTCGACGGCGCGGTCGGCCTCGCCGATCTCGGTGCCGAACTCGGGATGGACGAAACGGTGCTGACGAAGGCTTTCACCCATCTGGGGCAAGCGCTCGGGCTCGACTGGGCGCAGGCCACCGCGGCGCGCATCGTGTCGAGCGATCCCTGGGAACGCCTGCTGATCGCGGGGCTCGCGCGCGACTTCCAGCAACTTCGCCTCGAATTCCTCGCGCGGCACGCCGGCAAGGACCCCGAGGGCGCGGTGGAGATGTGGCTGGGCGCCAATGCCGGCCGCGTCGCGCAGTTCAAGGGCGTGGTCGACCGCGCGCGCACGGCGGCAACGCCGAATGCGGCGATGCTGGCGCAGATCGCGGGGCAGGCGCGAGTGTTGCTGGGGCGGTAGCGCACGCAAAAATCCTCCCCGGCACGGGGAGGGGGACCATTCGCCCAGCGAATGGTGGAGGGGGCCCGCGACTCATTAGCCGCAAGCTGCGCAGTGAGCGGATCGTGGGGCCCCTCCACCACGCGGCTGACGCCACGCGGTCCCCCTCCCCGTTCCGGGGAGGAGTTCAAGCCACTTTCGCCCGCTGCCGCGCCTTCAACGCCGCCTTCCACCCCCGCGCACGCCACCACATGATCACCCCTGTCGTCGCCAATATCGCCGGAAGCAGGCCGCCCAGGAAAATCGCCACCTGCCATAGCCAGCCCATCCGCGTGCCGTCATGGATGCGGCGCATCAGCCGCGCGGTGTCTTCCTTGGGTGCCGGCATGGCCTTGGCAACGCCGGTCGCGTCGTCAACCTTGACCTGACGCCCCGCGCCCTCGCCGATCGTGACGGTCCATTCCGGTTTGAGGTCGGTCGGCCAGGCGATCATCGCGATCTCGCCGGGCAGCGTCTTCCGCGCGCCGGCGATCGCGCTATCGAGGCTGGTCTTCGGCGCGTCGAGCGGCTTCGCCCGCGCCATTGCCGCGCGGTCGGGGCCCTTTTGCGGCTGCGCGCCCGACATCGCGCCGAAGAATTGCGGGAAGCTGATCCATGCCCCGGTCAGCGACAGCACGAACAGTGGCAAAGCGATCCAGAAGCCGAACAGATGGTGCAAATTCGTGTCGAGATTGCGATGCCGCCGCCAGCGCAGCCCCTTCACCCATTTGCCGACCGTCGGCCACCACAGCCAGATGCCGGTGAAACAGGAGAGCAGCATCGCCACGCCCAGCCAGCCGACGATCGTCCGGCCCCAGACCGGGATCATCATGCTGCCATGGATCATGTGCATCGCGCGGATCAGGCCGGAATTGCTGCTCGCACGATCGAGCACCCGCGCGGTCGGCGGATCGAGCCAGACATTGGTGCGCGTCGGTGGACCCGCTTGCGGCCTGGCGCCACCGGGTATCGCAGCGACGATCACCGGGCCGTCGCCATTGGGCAAGGTGATCGACTGGATGCGGTCGCCGGGTTTCAGCGCAGACTTCGCTGCCTGGACATAAAGCTGCGGATCGATCGTCCGCTCGCCGCTGACCGCATAACGTTGTGGGTTGAGGCCGTGATCGAGCGCGTCGTCCCACACCAACGCAGCACCGGTCACGCAGAGCGGAATGATCAGGATCGCCAGGATCAGCCCGATCCATTTGTGCACCTGGAACCAGAAATTGCGCAGCCCGATCTTGGTCATCGTCGTCCTATGCCTCGGCCCAGCGGCGGAGCAGATTGTGATAGGTTCCGGTCAGCCGCACGACCGCCGGATCGCCCTGGCCGAGCCGCGCCGCGACGTCCTGCACAGCCTGGTCGAGCTCGAACAGGATGCGGCGCGCGCCGTCGTCGCGGATCATCGACTGGATCCAGAAGAAGGACGCGACGCGCTCTCCCCGCGTGACTGGTTCGACCCGGTGCACGCTCGACGCCGGATAGAGCACCATGTGCCCGGCGGGCAGCTTGACGCGCTGCTCGCCGAACTGGTCCTCGATCACCAGCTCGCCGCCGTCATAGCTGTCGGGGTCGGACAGGAAGAGCGTCGCCGACAAGTCGCTGCGGATGCGGAAGTCGCTGCCGCGCCGGATGCGAACCGCACTGTCGACATGCGCGCCGAACGTGTCGCCGCCGGCATAACGGTTGAATAGCGGCGGATAGACTTTGAGCGGCAAAGCGGCGGCGACGAACAATGCCGCGCTCGACAAGGCGTCGAGCACCATCGTCCCCGCCTCACGCGCCGCCGCCGACTCTTCGGGCAATTGCGCGTTCTTCTTGGCAAGCGCCGATTGGTGACCCGAAGTCGCGTTGCCGTCGATCCACTCGGCCGCGTCGATGATCGCGCGCATCCTGGCGACGCCCGTCGCGTCGAGCACATCGGGAATCGCGATCAGCATCGGCCCGCTCCGCGCTCGATCGCGGCGCGGCCGCGCGCGCGAAAGGCGGGCACCGGCGATGCATCGAGAAAGGCGGCTGCCTTGTCGACGAAGGTCGGCGTGGCTCGCTCGCCCGCGCGTTCGATCCAGCGAAGCGCCTCATCGCCGCGCCCCTTGGCACCCAGCATGCGGGCGTGGTTGAACATGCCGCGGAAATCGCCGCCCTCGGCCGCGCGTTCGTAGAGCCGCGCCGCCTTGGTCAGGTTGCGCGCAACCACCCAGCCGTCCTCATGAAAGCTGCCGACGAAGTTGATCGCCTTGGCATTCCCCAGTTTCGCCGCCTTCTGGAACCAGGCGAGCGCCGCCGCCTTGTCCTCGGCGACGCCATGGCCGAGCGCGAGCAGCGTCGCGTAATTGTACATCGCCCAGTCGAGCCCGCGTTCGGCGGCGATGCGATAGCAATCCGCCGCCCGCGCCTTGTCGACCGCGACGCCCCAGCCAAGATCGTAACAACGCCCGACCATGTTGAGCGCCATCAAATGACCCTGCGCCGCGGCACGGTTGAACCAGGCGAAGCCGGCCGCTTCGTCCTTGGCGACGCCGTTCCCGTCGAGCAGCACCTGGCCATAGAGCGCCTGCGCCTCAGCCTCGCCGCTCTCGGCGAGTTGGCGAAAAAACGCCGCGCGCTCCCCCGGGTCATCGGGCAAGCGCGCGGCACCGACGACGGGCGGTGCTGCCGTCATCAGAACTTGAACTCCACCGATCCGAACACCGTCCGCCCGGTGGCGATCGACGCATAGTGGCTGGTATAGACCTGGTTGAAATAGACCTTGTCGGTCAGGTTCTGCGCGTTGACGCTGAGCTGGATGTTCCTGGTCAGCTTGTACGAGGCGCGCGCATCGAACCGCCAATAAGACGGGATCATACGATAGAGCACCTTGGTCGCCGGCGTGACGGTCACGACGCCACCGGCCGTCTGGGTCGCCGCGCGGTTGTCGGCATAGCCGCCGAATTGCCGGTCCATGTAAAGCGCCCCGCCGCTGACCGAAAAGCGCTTGGTGACGTCGACCGTGGTCCAGGCGGTCAGCGAATGCTTGGCGGTTTGCGGTACCTGCTTGCCGTTGTTGACCGACGGGACGAGCACATTGGTCGCCTTGGCCCCGCCAACCGCCGCCACCGCCAGCGAGGTGAACCCGCCGTCGATGATCTTGGGGTCGAGATAGGTATAACCGCCGAACACCGTCCAGCCGGGCAGGATGGTGCCATTTACAGTCAATTCCAGCCCGCGAATGCGCGTCTTGCCCAGGAAGGACGGCAGGCCGTCGTCGCCCGTTACCCGCGCATTGGCGATATCGGTCTGGAAGAGGGCGAGGCCCAACCCCAGGCGCTCGTTGAATAGGCTCGCCTTGGCGCCGACTTCATAGGACTTCGTCTTCTGCACTTTCAGCGCGTCGAGGATCGCGAGGTTCGATCCACTCGTCGAGGTCGGCAGCGCATTGTCCTCGCGCCCTTCGCCGAGCAACGTGTTGGGCGGCGTCGCGGCGGTCGCGTAACTCGCATAAAGGCTGGTTTCAGGCGTCGGCTTGAACACCAGGCCCGCCTGCCAATTGAACAATTCATCGGTGCGGCCGAGCCTGAAAGCCTGGGTCGCGGCATAGGTCTGGCCGGGCGTGGTCACCGACTTGAAGCGGTCGAACCGTGCGCCGAGATTGAGGATCAGCTGCGGGGTCAGGGTGATCGAGTCGAAGCCGTAGACGCTCACCGTGCTGGCGTCGTTCTGTGTCTCCTCCAGCGGCAGCGATTTCGCGATAGGCGACGGCGTGTTTGACGTGTCGCTCGCGTAATTGACCCAAGGATCATAGGGATTGGGGTTGAACAGGCTGGTGCAATAATAACGCGAGACCATCGCCGTGTTGCAGCGCGGGCTCACCGTTGAGCCGGTCGAAAGGGTTTCGACACCGGAGGAGTTGAGGAAGCCGCGCGTGACGAACGTGCCGCGACGCGCCTTTTCCCAGGAGAATTCCGCGCCCACCGCGATGCTGTGCTTGATACCGCCGGTATCGAACGTCCCGTAAAGATCGATCTGATCGGTCAGCGCGTCCGAATAGCTGTACCGCGTATTGGCGCGGCGCCAGACATAACCGCCGCTGAGAAGGTCGCCGCGCGTACCCGCCGCTCCGGTCGTCGGGTTGGTCGGCGACGTGCCGTAGACGTTGCCGGTGCTGTCGTCGGGCAGCAGGAAGATATAGGCCTGCGTCGAGTGCGACCAGCGCGCTGTGTTGCGGATGGTGAGCGTCGGCGACAGATCGTGTTCGACGCGGATCGTCGCTTGATCGGTGGTCGCGTCGCGGAAGTCGCGGTCGACCAGTCCGTAGTAAGTGCTGCGATCGACATAGCCGGTCTGGCCGCTCGCCGTCGTGATCCGACCGAGTGCGGGCTGGGTATAGATGTTGCCCGTGCCCGGCGCGTTGGCGATCGTGTAGAGATAGGGAATACCGCTGTCCGGCAATTCGTGGCTCTCCAGCCGGTAATAGCTTGCGGTCAATCGCGTCGCGGTACCGAGGCCTATCGTCAGCGACGGCGCGAAGCCCCAACGCCTTGCCCAGATGGCGTCGCGCCCGGCGAAATCCTGGTCGTGCCAGAGTCCCTGAACGCGGAAAGCGACGGTGGGCGTGATCGCGACGTTCAGGTCGCCGGTGACGCGCTTGTAATCGGCCTGGCCATAGCTTGCCGTGACGCTGCCGAACGTGCCGGCCTTGGGCAATTTGGAGACGATGTTGATCGTGCCGCCCGCCGATCCGCGCCCGCCCAGCGTCGAATCCGAGCCGCGGACGATCTGCACCGCGTCGATCGCGAAGGTCTCGCGCGTTTGCGACGACAGATCGCGCACGCCGTCGACATAGATCGATCCCTGGCTGTCGAAGCCGCGAATGAACGGACGGTCGCCGATCGGATTGCCGCCCTCGGCCGCGCCGAAGGTGATGCCGGGCACGGTGCGCAGCGCATCCTGGAGTGACGCCGATCCCGTTTCCTCAATCACCTTGCTCGGAATGACGACGATCGACTTGGGCGTATCGACCACGCGCGCCACGTCCTTGGGACCATTGGGCTCTGCCTCGGTCTTGATGAGCTGACCGTTGATGATGATGTCGTGGCGGCGATCCTGATCGTCGCCATCGTCATTGGCCGGCGTCGGATCGGGCCCGTCGGCAGCGAACGCGGGATGGGTGGCAAAAGCGCCGACGCAGGACAAGGCCAGGAAAGCAGGCTGCGCGACGCGGCGCGCGGTGTTGTTGCGAGTCACTCTTATCTCCCTTGAGAGACCCGCTATTGAGAGTCGTTCGCAGAGTCAACGCTATTGAGAAATATTCTCAAATACCATTGTCGTTCACTTGACTGAACACCCATGTCCGCAACGCGCTGGCGAGGTTTGGCGGATCGTCGGCGAGGATGCGCAATGCGTCGATCTCGGCGACAAGGGCGGAGAGCGGCAGGGAACGGAACTTCGCCGCCTCTTCGAGTGCTCGCCAGAATATGGGTTCGAGGGTGATCGAGGTTTCGTGCCCTGCGATAGTGATCGAGCGTTTTACCGGGCCTGCGAAGCCGCAGGGGGGTGGGTCGATATTCAAGAAAGCCCCTCCCCTTTAGAGGAGGGGTCGGGGTGGGGGATGTCTCGCAGAGCGTATCGCCCATGACTGCCCCACCCCCAACCCCTCCCCTTAAGGAGAAGGGCTTGATGGAGCCCCATGTTCAAGGCTTGTCGAACAGCGCCGCGAGCTGTTCGATGATCGCGCCGCCCAATTGCTCGGCATCCATGATCGTCACCGCGCGCTCGTAATAGCGCGTCACGTCATGACCGATGCCGATCGCGACGAGTTCGACCGGCGAGCGGTTCTCGACCCAGTAGATCACCTGGCGCAAATGGCGTTCGAGATAGGAACCGCTATTCACCGACAGAGTGGAATCGTCGACCGGCGCGCCGTCGGAGATCACCATCAGGATCTTGCGCTCCTCCGGGCGGCCGATCAGCCGATTGTGCGCCCAGAGCAAAGCCTCGCCGTCGATATTCTCCTTGAGCAGCCCTTCCCGCATCATCAGGCCCAAGCTGGGCTTGGCGCGGCGCCACGGTTCGTCGGCCTGCTTGTAGACGATGTGGCGGATGTCGTTGAGACGGCCGGGCTGCGGTGGGCGGCCCGCGGCGAGCCAGCTCTCGCGCGCCTGCCCGCCTTTCCAGGCGCGCGTGGTGAAGCCGAGAATCTCGGTCTTCACCCCGCAGCGTTCGAGCGTGCGCGCCAGGATGTCGGCGCTGATCGCCGCGATCGAGATCGGCCGCCCGCGCATCGACCCGGAATTGTCGATCAGCAAGGTGACGACGGTGTCCTTGAACTCGGTGTCGCGCTCGATCTTGTAGCTCAACGACTGCATCGGATTGATCACCACGCGCGCCAGCCGCGCGGCGTCGAGCAATCCCTCCTCCTGGTCGAAGTCCCACGAGCGGTTCTGTTGCGCCATCAAGCGACGCTGCAGCCGGTTGGCGAGCTTGGTCACCGCACCCTGCAGATGGACGAGCTGTTGATCGAGATACGAACGCAGCCGCGCCAATTCCTCGACGTCGCACAGCTCGGTCGCGGCGATCACTTCGTCGAACTGCGTGGTCCACGCCTTGTAATCGAATTGCGAGGAAGGATCGGCGAACGGGCGATTGGGCCGGACGGGGAGCATCCCCTCCTCGCCCTCGTCGCCGGCCTCGCCATCGGCATCCTCGAACGATTCGTCGCCGGCCTCCGAGCCCTCGCCATCGTCACTGTCAGCCTCGGACTGTTCGCCCCGCGCCTCGACCTCGCCCTGGCCCTGCTCACCCTGGTCGTCGCCTTCCTCGCCCTGATCCTGCTCCTCGTCGGTGCCCTCGTCGTCCGAGCCGCCGTCGTCGCTGTCCTCGGGAATCTGATCGCCCTCAACCAGGTCGAGGTCCTCGAGCATTTTGGTCGCCAGGCTGGCGAAGGCGCGCTGGTCGTCGAGCGCTAGGTGCAACGCGTCGAGATCGCCCCCCGCTTTCTCCTCGATCCACTCTCGGACCAGATCGAGCCCCTGCTGCGCCACCTCGGGCGCGGGCTGGCCCGTCAGCCGCTCGCGCACCAGCAGCTGGATCGCGGTCGACAGCGGCACTTCGTCGCGGCTGCGCGCGCGCGTGATCGGGTCCGAGCGCAAGCGCATATCGAGCGCATGGTTGAGGTTGGCCGAGATGCCCGCATAGCCGCGCGACCCCAATGCCTCGACCCGCGCCGTCTCGGCCGCGTCGAACACCGCGCGCGCCACCGCGTCGTGGGGCGCGTTCTTGAGGTGGAGCGCCGCGTTGTGGAGCTTCAGCCGAAGTGCGAACGAGTCCGCGAACCCGCGCGCCTCGGCGACCTGATCGGCCGGCAGCGTCCGCGCCGGCATCGGCACCTTGATATGCTTGCCCGACTGCGCCGGCGCATCGGCGGTGAACGCCAGCTCCACCTCGGCCTCTTCCGACAGCGCGCGCGACGCGCCGCCGAGCACGGCCTTGAAGCGATCGAGAGGAGTATCCTGCGCCACGCGCCTGCTGTTACGCCTTTCCGACCACGCTCTCGGGCAGGTCCTTGCCGAACACGCGCTGATAATATTCCGCCACGAGCGCGCGCTCCGCGTCGTCGCACTTGTTGAGGAACGACAGGCGGAAGGCGAAGCCGACATCGCCGAAGATCAGCGCGTTCTGCGCCCAGGTGATGACGGTACGCGGGCTCATCACGGTCGAGATGTCGCCGTTGATGAAGCCCTTGCGGGTCAGGTCGGCGACGCGGACCATGTTGTCGACGACCTGCTTGCCGTCGGGCTTGTCGTATTCGCCCGATTTGGCGAGCACGATCTGCGCCTCAACTGCGGCGGGCAGATAGTTGAGCGTCACGACGATGTTCCAGCGGTCCATCTGACCCTGGTTGATCTGCTGCGTGCCGTGATAGAGGCCGCTCGTATCGCCTAGGCCGACCGTATTGGCGGTCGCGAACAAACGGAAATAGGGATTCGGGCGAATCACGCGATTCTGGTCGAGCAGCGTCAGCTTGCCCTCGGTCTCGAGCACGCGCTGGATCACGAACATCACGTCGGGGCGACCGGCGTCATATTCGTCGAACACAAGAGCGGTCGGCGTCTGCAGCGCCCAGGGCAACAAGCCTTCGCGGAATTCGGTGACCTGCTGGCCGTCCTTGAGCACGATCGCGTCGCGGCCAATCAGGTCGATGCGGCTGATATGCGCGTCGAGGTTGATGCGGATGCACGGCCAATTGAGGCGCGCTGCGACCTGTTCGATGTGAGTCGACTTGCCGGTGCCGTGATAGCCCTGGACCATCACGCGGCGATTGTGCGCGAAGCCCGCCAGGATCGCCAGCGTGGTGTCGGGATCGAACACATAGGCGGGGTCGAGATCCGGCACGCGCTCATCGGCCTCGCTGAAGGCAGGCACTTCCATGTCGCTGTCGATGCCGAACAGGTCGCGCACCTTCTTCATCTGGTCGGGCGCGTCGAGCAGCGTCGTCTCACGGCTATCTGGCTGGATGTTTGGGATGTCGGTCATCGTCTATTCCTTCACGCGCCTCCCTAGACGCGGCCATGGCGCGAAGTCGAGACGCGAATTGCGGACCCGATGTTCGAAAACCCGACCCCGCCGGTTCTCGCCGCGCGCTCTATTCGAGGAAAGCAGCGAGATTGGCGAGGGTGGAGGCGAGTCCCCGGGCGTGATCCTCGGCGGAGATGCCCGACGGAACATCGCGCGCGGTGATCGTCACTTCCGTGCCCTCGGGGACAGCCTGAAGCGTCCACGTCATCGTCATCGTGCCGGCATAGGCAGGATCATCCGACTCGAAACCGGCGGTCTGGACGATACGCTCGCCGGGGATAAGCTCGACCAGCCGCCCTTCCACCGTGTCCGCATCGGCGGACGTCTTGCCGGTGGTGGCGTGCGCGCCGGTGAATGTCAGCGTCATGCGATAGCGTCCGCCCGGCCACGGCTCGAACGCATCGAATTTCCCTGTCATGCCTTCCGGCGGCAACCAGCGCGCCTGTATCTCGGGGTCGATGAACGCGTCGTAGATCGCCTGCGGGCTGGCGCGAATGATCCGGCTGCCGGTGTCGGTCCGTCCGGTCACGCTTCGGTCCATTTGGGCGGCAAGGGAAACAGCGTCACGAACCGCTCGGCAAGCGACCGGTCGCCCTCGATCGCGACCAATCCGAGCCGTTCGCCTTCAGCGATCGGGACGCCGCCATAGGTGAGTGCGGCAAATCCGCGCGGGGTCGAGGTGAAGACGACATCGGCATCGACCGGCTCAGCCCGTATCACCTGAAAGCTGCTATTGGCGAGTTCGGTCGTGAACACCTCCTCGCCCAGGCGGAAGCCGATCCGGGCGACCATGCCCGCCGAGCGTTCGGCCGACAACATGGTGCGAAACGACAGCATCAGCGACGCCGCCGACAGCGGCAACGACGGATCGTGCGCGGGCGATCGCGTTGCCCAGCGGCCGAGTTCCTGAATCGCCGTCTCGCTCTCGTAGCCCCAGGGCGTCAGCTCGTAGATCTGGACAGACGCGGGCGGCGGGAGCTTGCGCTTCTTGAGGATGCCGGCGGCCTCCATCCCCTCGAGCCGTTGCGTCAGGACATTGGCGCTGATGCCGTTCAACGCCGCCTTGAGCTCGCCGAAGCGGCGGCCGCCGAACATCAGCTCGCGCACGATCAGCAGCGACCAGCGCTCCCCTACCAGTTCGAGCGCCATCGCGGTGCCGCATGCATCGTCATACCACCGTTTTTCCGACGTTTTTTCCTGTTTAGTCATTTTTTCTAACTTCATAGTTGCTTTTTGTAACTCTCGTGGTCATAAAAGTCAAGTCAGTCGATTCGCCAGCCCATGGCGGCGCCGGCTTTAGGGAGAGATCAAATGACCAAGATGATTTTCGTGAACCTGCCCGTCGCCGATGTCGCCAAGGCGACCGCGTTCTACGAAACGATCGGTTTCGACAAGAATCCGCAGTTTAGCAACGAGCAGGCTTCCTGCATGGTCTGGTCGGACGCGATCCATGTGATGCTGCTCGACCACGGTTTCTACCGGACCTTCACGACCAAACAGATCGCCGACACGCACAAGGCTAGCGCGGCGCTGATCGCCTTGTCGCGCGACAGCCGCGAACAGGTCGATGCCATCGCCGACGCCGCGATCGCCGCCGGCGGACGCCAGACCCGCGACACCGAGGATGGCGGCTTCATGTACGCTCGCCCGTTCGAGGACCTCGACGGCCATACGTTCGAGCCGATCTACATGGACATGGAAGCATTCTCCGCCACGATGTCCGATCAACAAGAGAGCGTCGCGGCCTGAGCGCCGCGCCCTCCTCCCCAAGGAGATTTCCGATGTCCGAACGTTTCCGCCCCTGGATTGCCGGCCTTTTCTGGTTCGCCGTAACCGGCATCGTGATCCTCGATTATCCGGCGCTTGCCGGCATGCCGATCACCGCCTGAGCAACCACCAGTTTTAGGAGAGAAGCCATGGCCAGCACCTATCAAGCCGCTCCGGCGGCACCGACCCCGCGCGCCCTTCAGCTTTGGACCGGCCGCATCCTGACTGCGCTGATCATCCTGGCGCTCGGTGCCGATGCGGCGGGCAAGCTGATCGCCCCGATGACGATGATCGCGCACAGCCCGCCGCTCGGCCTGCCCGCCACGTCCGGCTTCTACCGGCTGCTCGGCTCGATCCTGGCGATCGCCACCCTGCTCTACGCCTGGCAGCGCACCGCCTTTCTGGGCGCGATCCTGCTGACGGGCTATCTGGGCGGCGCCGTGGCGACGCATTTGCGGGTCGGAAGCCCACTGTTCGGCTATACGCTGTTCGGCGTCTATCTCGGGATCATGCTATGGGGTGGCCTGTGGCTGCGCGATTCCCGCATCCGCGCGCTGCTGCCCCTGATCCGCTGAACCATTAGCAAGAGAGGAGAGGCATCATGAGTTATTTCCAGGGCTTCATCATCCCCGTCAAGGAAGCCGACAAACAGGCCTATCTCGACCTGGCGACCAAGGCCGCGCCGGTATTTGCCGAATATGGCGCGCTATCGACCGTCGAATGCTGGGGCGACGACATCCCAGACGGCAAGCGCACCGACATGAAGCGCGCGGTCCACGCCGAACCCGGCGAGCATATCGTCTTTTCCTGGATTCGCTGGCCCGACAAGGCGACCTGCGACGCGGCATCCGATAAGCTGATGGCGGACGAGCGCATGCAGCCCGACGGCGCAATGCCGTTCAACCCGCAGCGCATGATCTATGGCGGCTACCAGCCGGTCTATGAAGGCGGTGACGGCGGCGACTTCGGCTATGTCGACGGCATCGTCGCGCCGACATCGTCGGACCAGGCGGCCTTTGTCGACCATGCGAAGCGGCTCTCGGCCTATTTCCTGAAAAAGGGCGCCAGCCGCATTGTCGACGGCTGGGGGACCGACGTCCCCGACGGCAAGGTTACCGATTTCAAGCGCGCAGTCGCCGCCGAGGATGGCGAGACGGTGATCTTCGGCTGGGTCGCATGGCCCGACAAGGTGACCCGCGACGCCGCCTTTGCCGGGATGATGGACGATCCCGATATCCAGGCCGCGCCGCCAGCGTTCGACATGCAGCGGGCGATCTTCGGCGGCTTCGTGCCGATCCTCGACACCGATCACCAATAACGACCATCAACAGGAGAGAGATGATGGCTACCCGAACCGGAATGCCGATCTGGTATGAACTGATCACGACCGATGTCGACGCCGCCAAGCGCTTCTACGGCGACCTCGTCGGCTGGACCGCGACCGAATTCCCGAGCTCGGCCGGCGGCGCGCCCTATACCGTCCTCAATTACGGAGAGACCGGCGTTGGCGGGCTGATGCCGTTGCCCCCTGGCATGGAGGGGGGCCCCGGCTGGTTCGCCTATTTCCACGTCGCCGATGTCGATGCCGGCGTGGCGCAGACCGAACAGGCCGGCGGCAAGACCCACATGCCCGCGACCGACTTGCCCGGCGTCGGTCGGATCGCGATGCTCGCCGATCCGCAAGGCGTGGTCTTCTATCTGATGACTCCGGATCCCTCGATGGGCGACCAGGAAAGCACCAGCTTCTCGGCCACTTTACCGGGGCGCTGCAGCTGGAACGAACTCGTCACCAGCGACCAGAAGGCGGCTTTGCCCTTTTATTCGTCCCTGTTCGGCTGGACCTCGACCGAGGTGATGCCGATGGGCGAGATGGGAGATTACACCTTCGTCGATTGCGGCGACGTGCGGCTGGGCGCGATGATGGATCGGGCCAGTCCGGAACAGCCGCTCAAATGGACCTTCTACTTCGCCATTCCCGACGTCGACGCCGCCGTTGACAAGGTGAAAGCGGGCGGTGGCAGCGTCATTATGGGGCCGATGGACGTCCCCGGCGGCCAACGCATCATCCTCGCCGTCGACCCGCAGGGCGCGTCGGTCGGTTTCGTTTCTGGAGAACGGCAATGAACAAGATCACCACCTGTCTGTGGTTCGACCACGGCAAGGCGCGCGAAGCGGCCGAATTCTACGCCGCGATCTTCCCCGACAGCCAAGTCGGAAGCCCGCACAAAGCAGCATCGGATTTCCCCGGCGGCAAGCAGGGCGACGAGCTGACGGTCGAGTTCACCCTGCTCGGCCAGTCGTTCGTCGGGCTAAATGGCGGCCCGATCTTTACACCCAACGAAGCCGTGAGCTTCCAGGTCTTCACCGACGACCAGGAAGAGACCGATCGCTATTGGAATGCGATCGTCGACAATGGCGGCGCCGAGAGCGCGTGCGGCTGGTGCAAGGACCGCTGGGGCTTTTCGTGGCAGATCGTGCCTCGGGCATTGATGGCCGGAATGAGCGACCCTGATCGCGCAGCCGCCAAGCGCGTGATGGATGCGATGATGCAGATGAAGAAGATCGACATCGCGACGATCGAGCGCGCCCGTGCCGGGGAGCAGATCGATGCGTAAGGTGACCGGCGGCGTGTTCCTGTCGCTCGACGGCGTGATGCAAGCGCCCGGCGGCCCGACCGAGGACTATACCGGCGGCTTCGATCAAGGCGGCTGGCTGTTCCGGTTCGGCGACGAAGGCATATTCGACACGGTCGGGTCGCTGTTCGCCGGCGAGTACGACCTGCTGCTCGGGCGGCGCACCTACGACATCTTCGCCTCCTACTGGCCCTATGTCGAAGGTCCCGAGGCGGAGATGGGTCAGGCGTTCACGCGCGCCGGCAAGCACGTCCTGACGCGCGGCGACCAGACGCTCGAATGGGAGAATAGCCATCGCCTGAAAGGAGTCGACGACGTCGCGGCGCTAAAACAGAGCGATGGTCCCGACCTGATCATCCAGGGGTCGAGCACGATCTATCCCGAACTGCTCGCCGCCGGGCTGATCGATCGCCTGGTGCTGATGATTTTCCCGGTGACGCTCGGCAAGGGCAAAAGGCTGTTCGGCGAGGGGACGCCGGCAGGCAAGCTGCGGATGACGGACCACAAGGTCACCGCCAAGGGCACGGTCATCGCGACCTACGAACCGGACGGCGCTATCCCGAGGGACGCATTGTTTCCCGAGCCAAGCGCAAGCCAACGCGAGCAAGAGCGCCAGGCACGGATGCGGGAGGGGAAGTGGTAGGCGCGGACTGTGGGCATTCAGTTTAATCCTCCCCCGCCAGGGGGAGGTGGCGCCGAAGGCGACGGAGGGGGAGGAAGTAACGAACTCGCCGTCATGCTTCCTCCCCCTCCGTCAGGCTACGCCTGACACCTCCCCCTGGCGGGGGAGGATTAAAAGTGCATCGACGCAAATCGCTTCCAATACCGGTATCCACTTTTCAACACGATAGGCTAAGCGGGCGGGGATGCATGGTCGTCCCCGCCCGTTTCTCGTCGCGATCCTGATCGGGCTGGCCGCGGAGGCGCTGTTCCTGTGGGGCGTCACGATCCCCAGCACGATCGTGTTCGACGAGATTCACTACGTGCCCGCTGCGCGCGCGCTGCTCGCGTTGTCGGGGCCAGTAAATACCGAGCACCCATTACTCGCCAAGGAATTCATCGCCGCCGGGATCGCTCTGTTCGGCGACAATGCGCTTGGGTGGCGGTTCTTTTCGACCATAGCGGGCGCGGCGACGGTATCGGGCGTGTTCGCGATCCTGTGGTTGCTCTATCGTCGCATGCGGCCGGCGGTGATGGGCGCGATCTTCGCGCTGCTCAACTTCACCATCTATATCGAGGCGCGGATCGCGATGATCGATCCGTTCCTGGCCGTTTTCACGATCTGGGCGATCGCCGCCATGCTGTGGGCGATGCGCGCGCCGCCGGGCAAGGTCTGGCCGCGCTGGATCGTCGCGGCAATCCTGTTCGGACTGGCCGTCGCGGCGAAATGGGCCGCCGTGCCCTATGTCGCCGGAGCCGGTATCGCCTTCCTAGCAGTCCGCTGGCGCGATGCGGTGCGAGCGAAGCGTTCCCTAGCGACGATATGGTCCGCCCACGACCAGCCGCATTGGCCTGGCCTTGCCGCCTTCCCGGCGCTGCTCGTCTTCGGGCTGGTTTCGCTCGCGGCCTATTTCCTGACCTTCGCGCCCGCCTTCTTCTATCACGACCAGCCGCTGACTCTCGCCGAGCTGCTGCCATTCCAGATGACGATGTATGCCGAGCAGACGCAGGTCCTGCCGCACCACACCTACGAATCGTCCTGGTGGACCTGGCCGCTGATCATTCGCCCGATCTGGTATTTCTACGAGCCCTCCGACGGCGCGATGCGCGGCATCTTGATGATCGGCAATCCGGTGATCATGTGGGGCGGGCTGGTCGCGGTGCTCGCCTGTCTATGGTGCTGGCTGCGCGCGCGCGACCCCAGACTGCTGTTCGCCGCGGGACTATGGATGGCGAGCTATCTGATCTGGGCGATCATCCCCAAGTCGCTGGGCTTCTATTACTATTATTACCTGCCCTCGATCTTCCTGTGCATCGCGCTGGCCGCCGCGTTCGACCATTTCGGCAAGGGCAGGTTCGAACATTGGGACGAGGGGTTCGCGATCCTGGCGTTCGGGATCGCGGTCTATTTCTTCCCGATCATCTCCGCCGCGGCGCTCTCCGGGGAGCAATCCTTCATGCACTGGATGTGGTTCTCGAGCTGGCCCTAGCGGTATAGCGGGCGCTATTCCGCGCCCGAAGGCCAGCGCGGCCGGCGGCGCAAAGCGCCGACCGACGGCGCGGATTCACTCCGCGCCGGCGCCTCGCCACGGTTAAGCCTCCGTTGCGCCCGCCGGACGGGTGAGCACCTGGAGGAAATGGCGACAGGGCAGCGTCAGGTCGGAAACATGGTGGACCAGCCACAGCATCATCGTCACGTCGGTCAGCGGGCGATAGGCCAAGGCAGCCGATTGCAGGTTGCACAAGGATTCCGCCAACACCATCACGCCGATCCCGGCCGCCGCCAGCCCGAACAATGTCGACACGTCGCTCACCACCTGCGCGACATTGGGCTCGACGCCGCGTTCGCGCATCAATGCCATCAGTTCGCCGGTAAACAGGCTGCGTTCGGTCGAATAGAAAACCATCGGCTCGCCGATCAAGTCGACGAGATCGACCGTTTCCTTCGCCGCCAGCGGGTGATCGGGCGGCACACCGACGAACAATCGTTCGCGAAGGAAAGGCTGCGCAACCAGGTCGCGCGGCAGGACGGGCCTGGCGCGGCTGCGCATGAAGCCGATGTCCAGCACGCGGTCGTCGATATCCTCGACCTGGGCGCGGCCCGACGCCTCGCGCAGGACGAGCTTCACATCCGGATAGAGGCGGCGGAATTCGGCGATCGCCCGCGCGATCTCGGGAATGAACGGGGCCGAAGCGTTGAACCCGATCGCCAGTTCGCCAAGTTCGCCGCGCGCCGCGCCGCGCGCGACCGCCATTGCGTGCTCGGCTTGGCGCAACGTCGCCCGGGCGGCCTCGAGGAACAGCTTGCCGGCGGGAGTCAGCGTGACGCTGCGGCTGGTGCGATCGAGCAGGCGCACCTGTAGTTCGTCTTCCAATGCCCGGATTTGCTGGCTGAGCGGCGGCTGCGAAATGCCGAGATGCTTTGCCGCACGTGCGAAGTGCAGGTCCTCCGCGACGCGGACGAAATAGCGCAGGTGCCGTAACTCCATTATCAAGACGTAATAAATATCAATCATGCCGTAAACAATATTGGACAGGCGAGGTTGTCGCGCCCACTTCGCCGCGACGCAGCATCGGCTTGTCACCGGTGCCATCACAAAGATCGCCGACGGTGCCCCCCGCCCCGCCACCGGCAATCGAACACGGGAATCGCCGATGATCGGAATCGTCCGCATAGCGCTGACGCGACCGCTGACCTTCGTGGTCATGGCCATTCTGATCGCGCTGATCGGCGTGCTGACGGCGATCCGGACTCCGGTCGATATCTTCCCCAATATCCGCGTGCCGGTGATCGCGGTGGCGTGGCAATATAGCGGCCTGCCGCCCGATCAGATGTCGGGGCGTATCATCACGCCGTTCGAGCGCGTGCTGACGACCACCGTCAACGATATCGACCATATCGAGAGCCAGTCGATGCCCGGCATCGGCGTGACCAAAATCTATTTCCAGCCCGGCGCCGACATCCGCACCGCCACCGCGCAGGTGACCAGCGTGTCGCAGACCGTGCTCAAGCAGCTGCCGCCGGGCGTCACCCCGCCGCTGATCCTCAACTACAACGCCTCGACCGTGCCGATCCTGCAGCTCGCTTTGTCGGGCAAGGGTCTGTCCGAGGGCAAGATGTTCGACCTGGCGCAGAACCAGGTCCGCCCCGGCCTGGTGACCGTGCCCGGTGCGGCGATCCCCTATCCTTCGGGCGGACGCCAGCGCCAGATCCAGGTCGATCTCGACCCGGCCGCGCTTCAGTCCAAGGGGCTGTCGGCGCAGGATGTCGGCAACGCCATCGCCGCGCAGAACCAGATCAATCCGGTCGGCTTCGCCAAGATCGGCAGCTTCCAGTATAGCGTCGCGCTCAACAACGCGCCGAGCTCGGTCGAGCAGCTCAACAACCTGCCGGTCAAGGTGGTGAACGGCGCCACCATCTATATGCGCGATGTCGCCCATGTCCGCGACGGATCGGCGCCGCAGACCAATGTCGTCCACGTCGACGGGTCGCGATCCGTCCTGATCACCGTGCTCAAGAACGGCGCCACGTCGACGCTGGCGATCGTCCAGGGAATCAAGGACGCGCTACCCAACATCCAGGCGACCTTGCCCAGCGCGCTCAAGATCGTGCCGATCGGGGACCAGTCGCTGTTCGTGAAAGCGGCGGTCGAAGGCGTCATCAAGGAAGGCGCGATCGCCGCGGCGCTCACGTCATTGATGATCATGTTGTTCCTGGGCTCGTGGCGATCGACGGTGATCATCGCGATCTCGATCCCGTTGGCGATCCTGGGCGCGATCATCGCCTTGTCCGCGACCGGCAACACGCTCAACATCATGACGCTGGGCGGCTTGAGCCTCGCGGTCGGCATCCTGGTCGACGACGCGACGGTGACGATCGAGAACATCAACTGGCACCTCGAACAGGGCAAGCCGGTGTTCACTGCGATCATGGACGGCGCGGCGCAGATCGTGACCCCGGCCTTCGTGTCGTTGCTGTGCATCTGCATCGTGTTCGTGCCGATGTTCTTCCTGCCCGGCGTCGCCGGCTTCCTGTTCGTGCCGATGGCGCTGGCGGTGGTGTTCGCGATGATCATGTCGTTCATCCTGTCGCGCACCCTTGTGCCGACGATGGCGAACTACCTGCTGAAACCGCATGCCGGCGACATGCACGCCGCCGGGACGCCGGGCTCGCGCAACCCGCTGGTCCGTTTCCAGCGCGGATTCGAGCAGCGGTTCGAACGGTTCCGCAAAAGCTATGGCGCATTGCTCGAACGCGCATTGGCGACGCCGCGGCCGTTCATCATCGGCTTCCTGGCATGCGTCGCGCTGTCTTTCCTGCTGGTGCCGTTCCTGGGCGAGAATTTCTTCCCGTCGGTCGATGCCGGCCAGATGGCGCTCCATGTCCGTGCGCCGGTCGGATCGCGGATCGAGGATACGTCGGCGCAGTTCGACCGGATCGAGCAGCGCATCCGTCAGATCATCCCGGCGGACGAGCTGGTGTCGGTGGTCGACAATATCGGCCTGCCGGTCAGCTCGATCAACACGACCTACAACAATTCGGGCACGGTGGGGCCGCAGGACGGCGACATCCTGATCCAGCTGACCAAGGATCACCGGCCGACCGACGATTATGTCCGGATGCTGCGCGAGCAATTGCCGCGCGACTTCCCCGGCTCCACCTTCTCGTTCCTGCCCGCCGACATCACCAGCCAGATCCTGAACTTCGGCGCGCCCGCTCCGATCGATGTCGCGATCTCCGGCAAGGACGGCGAAGGCAATGCTGCTTTCGCGCGCGAAGTGCTGCGCCGGATCAAGGCGATTCCCGGCGTCGCCGATGCCCGCATCCAGCAATCGGCGCGCTATCCGCAGCTCGACGTCGATGTCGACCGCAGCCGGATCGGCCAATACGGCCTGACCGAGCGCGATGTGACCGCCAGCCTGGGCAACTCGCTCGCCGGCTCGTCGCAGACCGCACCGGTCTATTTCCTCGATCCTGCCAGCGGCGTGTCATATCCGGTGGTGGCGCAGACTCCCGAATATCAGGTCGGGTCGATCAGCGACCTCGCCAACGTCCCGGTCACCGGATCGTCCGGTGCCAGCCAGATCGTCGGCGGCATTGCCACGATCGGACGTTCCTATGCGCCGACGGTGGTCTCGCACTATAATATCGCGCCGGTCGTCAATGTCTTCGCGACCACCAACGGGAGAGATCTCGGCGCCGTCGCGGGCGACATCAATCACGTGCTCAAGGACATGAAGGCAAAGGCGCCGAAGGGCACGACCGTCACCCTGCGCGGCCAATATGCCACAATGAACGCAGCATTTTCGGGCCTCGCCTTCGGCCTGCTCGGCGCGATCGTCCTGATCTACCTGCTGATCGTCGTCAACTTCCAGTCGTGGCTCGATCCGTTCGTGATCATCACTGCCCTGCCCGGCGCGCTTGCCGGTATCGTCTGGATGCTGTTTGCGACCGGCACGACCCTGTCGGTCCCGGCGCTGACCGGCGCGATCATGTGTATGGGCGTCGCCACCGCCAACTCGATCCTGGTTGTCAGCTTCGCGCGCGAGCGGCTGGCGGAACTGGGCGACGCGACCGCAGCGGCGCTCGACGCCGGGCTTGTCCGCTTCCGCCCCGTTCTGATGACCGCGTTGGCGATGATCATCGGCATGCTGCCAATGGCGCTGGGCCTGGGCGAAGGCGGCGAGCAGAACGCCCCGCTCGGCCGTGCGGTGATCGGCGGCCTGGTGGTCGCGACCTTCGCCACCCTGATGTTCGTCCCCGTAATCTTCAGCCTCGTCCATCGGCGGCACGCCGAAAAAACGGACGCGGCTCCCAAGCTGGAGGAAGCCTATGCCTGACGGCGACGGCCCCAATCTGAAACGCACCGGCATTATCGCCGCGGTCGCCGCCATCGCAGTGGTCGGCATCGGCATCGGCACCCGCGTCCATTCGCAGGCGCAGCTCGCGACCTGGACGCACGACCAGTCGACTCCGACAGTCACAGTGATTCACGCCAAGCCGAGCGCGGCGACCACCGCGCTGACCTTGCCCGCGACGCTCCAGGCGTTGCAAAGCGCGCCGATCTACGCCCGGACCAGCGGCTATATCCGCAAATGGTTCGTCGATATTGGCGACACTGTCGGGCGCGGCCAATTGCTGGCGGTGATCGACGCGCCGGAGGTCGACCAGCAGCTCGCCGCCGCCCGCGCCGACCTTCAGACGGCGCGCGCCAATCAGCAACTCGCCGCGACCACCGCGACACGCTGGCAGACGATGCTCGGCAAGGACGCGGTGTCGAAGCAGGAAACCGACGAGAAGGTCGGCGACCTCGCCGCTAAATCCGCCGTCGCTAATGCCGCGCGGGCCAATGTCAGCCGGCTGCAATATCAGCAGGGCTTCACTCGGCTCACCGCGCCGTTCGCCGGCGTGGTAACGACGCGGTCGACCGATATCGGGGCGCTCGTGACCGCAGGCAGTGCCGCCAGCGCGCCGCTGTTCACCGTGTCGGACGTCAGCAAGATCCGGGCCTTCGTGAAGGTTCCCCAGGCCTATTCGGCGCAGGTCCACCCCGGCATGGAAGTCCAGCTCTCGCTGCCGGAATATCCCGGCCGGACGTTCAAGGCAGTGATGACGCGATCCGCCGACGCAGTGGATACGAGCTCGGGTACGGTGCTGGTCGAATTGCTCGCCGACAATAATGACCGCGCACTCAAGCCGGGCGCCTATTCGCAGGCGACCTTCCCGATCGGCGGCGCCGGCACTGCCGTCGAGCTCCCTGCCAGCGCGATGATCATCGGCAAGAATGGTACCCAGGTCGCGGTGCTGGATGCCGGTGGCAAGGTCCGGCTCAAGACGGTGACGATCGGCCGCGATCTGGGCGACCGCGTCCAGATCAGCGCGGGTCTGACGCCGGCCGATCAGGTGATCGACAACCCGCCCGATTCGATCCAGTCGGGCGACAAGGTGCAGGTCGCGCGCGGTGGCAAATAGGCGCCTCCTCGCTTTGTCGCTGGCCTTGCTCGGCGGGTGCTCGCTGGCGCCGGCCTATCAGCGCCCGGCGATCGACACGCCCGCGGCCTTCAGGGAAGCGCCGTGGCAGCCGGCGGGTAGCGATGTCGCGCCATCCGGCAAATGGTGGGAGGCCTTCGGCGACCCCGCGCTGACCGCGCTCGAAGAGCGGATCGACAAAGGCAATTTCGATCTCGCTGCCGCGTCGGCACGCTATCAGCAGGCACTGGGCGCCGCGCGCCAGGCGCGTGGCGACCTGTTCCCGCAGGTCGGCGCGTCAAGCAGCATCGAGCGCCAGCGCCAGTCGGCCAACCGCCCCAACAGTCCGGGCCGGCCCAGCACGTTCACGGACAAAGCGATCGGCGCGTCGCTCTCCTATGAGCTCGATTTGTTCGGCCAGGTGCGCAATCGCGTCGCCGCGGGTGACGCCTCGGCCAAGGCGGCGGCGTTCGACGTCGACGGCATCGGGCTGGGCCTGCAGACCCAACTCGCCTCGACCTATTTCGATCTGCGCGGGCTCGACGCGCGGATCACATTGCTCAAGCAGACGGTCGCGTCCTATCAGCGCGCCTTCGACCTCACCGATACGCGGCATTCGGGCGGGATCGCCTCGGGGATCGACGTCAGCCGCGCGCAGACCCAATTGTCGAGCGCCAAGTCCGAATTGTCGACCGTCGAGATCGACCGCGCACAGGACGAGCACGCCATCGCCGTATTGGTCGGCGAAGCGCCGGAGACTTTCACCATCGCCGTTGCCGACCAGCAGCCGCGGCCGCCGGTCATTGCCGCCGGCCTGCCCTCGACCCTGCTCGAGCGGCGTCCGGATATCGCCGCCGCCGAACGCCGCGTCGCCGCCGCCAATGCAGAAATCGGTGTCGCGAAGGCCGCGCTGTTTCCGAACATCACCTTGGGCGGAGCGGCGGGATATGAAGCGGCCGGCGGCAGCTGGCTGAACGCGCCGAGCACGTTCTGGGCGCTGGGCCCGTTACAGGCGGTGCTGTCGGTCTTCGACGGCGGCAAGCGTCGCGCCGGCGTCAAGATCGCGCGGGCGCAATATGACGAGGCGGCCGCCAATTACCGTCAGACCGTGCTGACCGCTTTCCGCGAGGTCGAGGACGATTTCGCGGCGCAGCGGCTATTGATCGCGAGCGAAGCGGACCAGGCAGAGGCGACGCGCGCGGCGGAGCGGACGCGCGATCTCGCCTTGACCCGGTATCACGACGGAGCGTCGGACTATCTCGAGGTCGTACTCGCACAAACGGCGGCATTGGATGCGGAGCGTAGCCTGTTGCAGCTGCGCGCGCGGCAGCTCCAGGTGGCTAGCGATACGTTCCGGGCGTTGGGCGGGGGTTACCGGGTCACGCCCTGATCTCTAACGCCTCCCCGGCGAAGGCCGGGCCCCAGTTTCGTGACATAGCGACGGCATCCCACTGCTTTCAATGCGTCGCGACTGGGCCCCGGCCTTCGCCGGGGAGGCGTGATTTTCGACGGAGCCAAGTAACGAAGTGCGCCCGGCGCGAAGTGAATTCGCGCCGTCGATCGGAGCTGCGCTACGCCGAGCCTAATACCGTCCCCACACAAATTTCGACGACAGCGCGTAATTCCACACCGCGCCGACCAATACGCCGACCATCGCCGACGCCGCCCAGCTGCCGTCGCGGAAATCGTACAGGAACCCGGCGACACCGACATTGGCGACCAGTCCGACCGCGCACACCGCGCAAAACGAAATCCAGCCGTCGACGAGCTGGCGCACGCCCTTCAACCGGCGGTCGCGATAGGTCAGCGCATTGTTGAGGAAGAAATTGCCCGTCATCGCGGCGAGTGCGGCGATGATCTGGCTGGTCAGGAAATGCACGTTCAGCGCGAACATCGCGAAGGTCAGCACCGTCATGTGCACGCCGACACCGATCGCGCCGATCGCCGAAAACATCGCGAAGCGGACCGGGATGACGCGCCCGAACATACGGTCGTAGAGCGCGATCAGATATTCCATCGCGACGACGTGATCGAGCTTGCTCTCGCCCTCTGTACGGACGCGGAAGGTATAGGGCAGCTCGCGGAAATGCAGCGGGCGCGGCGACCCGGTCATGATGTCGAGCAGAATCTTGAACCCGATCGCGGCGAGGCGCGGCGCGAGATTGCGCACGATCTCGGTCCGGATCATGAAGAAGCCGCTCATCGGATCGCTGAGGTCGGCCTCGAGCACGTGCCGCGCGAGCCTCGTCGCCAACGCCGATTTGGCGACGCGGTCCTTGTCCCACTCACCCGTCCCGCCGCCCTCAACGAACCGCGAACCGATCACTACGTCCAGGGTCGGGTCGTCGTTAAGCGCCTTGGCCATAGCCGGCAGGATCGTCTCGTCATGCTGCAGATCGCCGTCGATCACCGCGACCAGGGGCGCGGCGGTCGCCAGCATCCCCTCTATACACGCCGAGGACAGCCCGCGCCGCCCGATCCGTTGGATTACCCGGACACGCCGGTCGAGCCGCGCCAATTCGCGCGCCGCATCGGCGGTGCCGTCGGGACTGTCGTCGTCGACGAAGATCGCTTCCCAGGCGACGTGCTTCAGCGCCTCGTCGAGCTTGGCGACCAGCACGGGCACGTTGCGACGCTCGTTGAACGTCGGAATGACGACCGCGAGGTCGAGCAGGTCGCTCACAGGCCGGCGAGGATCGCGTCGCCCATCGCCGTGGTCGACAGCGTGCCGCCCAAATCCGCGGTGCGCGCGCCGCCCGCAATCGCCTTGCCCACCGCCGCCTCGATCCGGTCCGCCGGTGCCGCCATGTCGAGCGAATGCCGCAGCATCATTGCCGCCGACAGGATCGTCGCGCACGGATTGGCCTTGCCCTGCCCGGCAATGTCGGGCGCCGAGCCGTGGATCGGCTCGTACATCCCCAGGCTCGACCGCCAGCTCGACAGCGAAGCCGAAGGCAGCATGCCGATCGATCCGGCGCACATGCTCGCCTGGTCGGACAGGATGTCGCCGAACAGATTGCCGGTCACGATCACGTCGAATTGCCCAGGATTGCGGACCAGCTGCATCGCGGCATTGTCGACATACATATGGGTCAGTTCGATATCGTCATAATCGCCGGCGACCTCGTTGACGATGTCGCGCCACAATTGCGAGGTTTCGAGCACGTTCGCCTTGTCGACCGAGCACAATTTGCCGCGGCGGCGGCGCGCGGTCTCGAACCCGACCCGGGCAATGCGTTCGACTTCGGTTTCGTCATAGCGCATCAGGTCATGGCCCTCGCGCACGCCGCCGGGTCCGACGCGACGGCCCTTTTCGCCGAAATAGACGTCGCCGGTCAGTTCGCGGACGATGACCATATCGATGGCCCCCGCAATCTCGGGCTTGAGCGGTGAGGCATCCTCCAGGCCCGGCGTCAGCTTGGCCGGCCGCAGATTGGCGAACAGGCCAAGTTCGCGACGCAGTCCCAGGATCGCTGCTTCAGGGCGCAACCGGCGCTCGAGCCCGTCGAATTGCGGATCGCCGACCGCGCCGAACAGGATCGCGTCGGCGCGCTTGGCGAGATCGAGCGTCGTCGCGGGAAGCGGGTTGCCCGCCCGCATATAGGCCTGACCGCCGACCGGCGCCTCTTCGAACGTCAAGTCGAGCGCCAGCGCGTCGAGCACGCGGCGTGCTTCTGCGATGACTTCGGGTCCGATCCCGTCTCCGGGCAGCAAGGCGATCAATGGCACGCGGCTTCCTTTCTCTCGTCCCGCCGCCTTTGCCGGGCGAAACGCGCTCACGCAACCGCGCGCTTGAGCCTTTCGATCAGGCGCGCGCGCGCCGCCAGTGCCTCGGCGCGGCGATCGGTCAACAGATGCGCTTCGATCTCGCGTCCGGTGAGACCCAACGCAGCGATGATCTCGGGCCAACCGGACTGGCCAGTCACGGCGGGCGGCGCCTCGACGCCATAGCCAAGCTCCGCCAGCAGCAAGTCCTCATATCGCACCAGCGCCACAGTCCAGCCTCGCGCCGCGGGCGCCGCCTCGATCGCGCCGATCATGCCGTCAAGCGCGCCGTAAATCCGGGGATAAAGCTGGTTCTCGGGCAATGCCACCGCGCTCAGCGCCGTCACCCATTCGAGGGCGGCGCTGGCCAGCGGCTCGGCATAGAGTGGGGCACGGCTGTGGATCAGTTCGACCGTCAGTCCGGCCAACTGGTCCTCGGTACGGGCGCGCCATTCGCCCATTACGAGATTTGCCGGCTGCAGCACCGGGCGCAGCGCTCGCGAGCGTGCACCTCGAACATAGCCCGCGAGCAGCCCGGCCTCCCGCGTCAGGCAGCGCACGACGGCATTGTTCTCGCCATGCTGGCGAACGGAAAGAACCAGGCCGTGCGCGCGAAGGTGCATCCTGGCGGCCTAGTGCGAGGTTCGCGGTCGCGCCAGTCCGAACGCGGCAACGGCAATGATGCCATTGCAAGCGATACCTGCGCGCCGCGGCTCCGGCGGTCGTCGCGGTTCCTACGCCCGATGCAGCAGTGGTTCGAGAAGGCTTCCGATGCTCGTCAACAGGCGACAGTATCGGCGTCGTAGATCGGGCCCCGCTTCGACTGCGCGAAGACGCTCGGCCGCAGCCACGAACTGATGCGGCGGGTAAGCGCTGGGTCGCCTTCGATGATCAGGTCGCCCGACAGCACTGCTTCGCGATAGGCGCGGTCGCCCATCCACACGTCGCTCATCGTCCTGGCGGTCGTCGCAAAGAAAACGTCGACGTCGCGCCCCGGGTCGGTGATGCACACATCCACCTTGGTATCGCGCACCAGCAGCCACCAGTCGCGTTGTTCGGGAAGGTCGTCGAACCGGAAACGGATCACGGTCTGGCTGCCGGGAAGTTGCTCGGGATCGACGCTCCGCTCGAGATAGAGCATCAGCAATTCGACGTCGAAGCGATCGACGCCCAGTGACGTCTTGGCCCAGCACAGGCTCCATTCCCCGAGCGCGAAGATGATCGGCATCAATTGCTCGCACGCCGGCGTCGGATAATATTCGTAGCCGCGCTGGCCGTTGATCCGCCGGCGGACCACCAGTTGCTGCGCCTCCAGGGATCGCAATCGCGCGGTAAGGAGCGCGGGCGACATGTCGCCCAGCCCTCGCTCGAGTTCGCTGAATCGCCGTCCGCCCATGAGCAGCTCACGGATGACGAGGATGGTCCAGCGCTCGCCGAGGATCTCGGTCGCCTTGGCGATCGGGCAGAATTGGCCGTAGTTCATGACGCCTCCAGGCATGGCCGTACAGCGAAGCAGGCGGCGAACTCCACTTCACAATCTGTAGCTGATTCCTTCAGATACAGCAGTGGAATGGCCGGGCCGATCCGTCGAATGGCGCTCCCCGTCGCCGGATCGTCCGGCGCAGCACCAAGGAAAAGACTATGCCACTCGTGACGATCGACGTCATCAAAGATGTGTTCACGCCCAGCCAGAAGCAGACCATGATCGAAAAGGTCACCGACGCGATGCTGGCGGTCGAAGGGGAAGCGATGCGCCCGGTTACGTGGGTGAAGATCAACGAGATCGAGCAAGGCGACTGGGCGATCGGCGGTCAGACCCTGAACGCCGCGGCCGTGCACGCGATGAGCGCGGGCAGCAAGGCCGCCTGACGGGCGCCGTGCGCCGCCCCCCGGCGCACGGCGGCTCGCCGCGATACTTGATTAGCCAGTCCCCCGGTCGGCAGCGGCGGGGACGGGTTGTCCTGGCTTATTGCGATGCCGGCCGCAGCACCGGACCGGTCGCGCGCCGGCCGAGCTCGTTCACGTCGTCCAACGCCTGGACCAGGTCGCGATAGCGCGGGTTGCTGCGGCTTTGCTGCATCAGCATCACGGTGTGGACACGCCCATTCTGCCGCCGCGTCAGCGCACAGTCGATGCCGTCCATGACATAGGGCTTTTCGGGCCGCACAACGCGGCGTTCGAACCGGGCGAGGTCGAGCTCGCGCCAGATCTTCATGACTTCCATCCTGGTAGCCCGCGCGTGCAGCACGCCGCCGGACCGACGCGTTACTTTCGATACTTGGCCATTGGCCAGAATCCGCGTCTGTTCGTAGCGGCCATCAAAGCCGCCGGTGCAGACGCTCTCGACATAATCGACGCCGCGGGGGGCGAAAGGCAGTACCGGTTGCACGCGCTGCGCCATCGCGGGAACCGCAATGGCGACGATCAGAGCGGGAAACAGCAAGCGACGCATCGTCAACATCTCCTTTGCCGGTGCTGCTAACCGGCGGTCCCTGAACCGAAGCTTGCGACAAAGCGAATCGGAGCGGCGACGAGCCGCCTTGCACCGGTGAGTCGCGAGGGCGTATTCTGTATTCGCAAGGCGGTTCGTCGCATTCTGGTGAATCGTTAACCACCTTTCTTGGTAAAGCCGCTTTTCATCACGCCCCGCTCGATTCATAGTGCGTTTCCAGAGGCCGGATGGACCGGCGTCTGAGGGGACTTATTCGTCGGTGACCGCGCCTTTTCGTTTTCCGCGCTTTTTCGTGACGTCACCGTCGCCGTGCCCCTATCTGCCGGGCCGGCAGGAGCGGAAGGTCTTCACCGAACTCAACGGCCCGCACGCCAGCGAACTGAACGACGCGCTCGGCCGGATCGGCTTCCGTCGCAGCCAGTCGGTCGCCTATCGCCCCAGCTGCGCGGGATGTTCGGCGTGCGTCTCGGTCCGCGTCGTGGCGCCCGAGTTCAAAGCCAATGCGAGCCAGCGCAAGCTGATGCGCCGTCATGCCGATCTCGAGATCACCGCCTGCAATCCCTGGGCGACCGACGAACAGTTTCAGCTGCTCCGCCGCTATCTCGGCGCGCGTCATCCCGGCGGCGGGATGACGATGATGGACGATGGCGATTATGCCGACATGGTCGAGCAATCGCCGGTCAATTCGGTTGTCGTCGAATATCGCGAGCCGAGCCTGCATGGCGAGCGCGGCCGGCTGGTCGGCGCGTGCCTGACCGATCAGCAGGCCGATGGCCTGTCGATGATCTACAGCTTCTTCCTGGCCGACGACGAAAGCCGCCCCGGGCTCGGCAATTTCATCATCATGGACCACATTTTGCGCGCCCGCGCCGCTGGCCTCCCCTATGTCTATCTCGGTTATTGGGTGAAGGGGTCGGCGCGGATGGCCTACAAGACGCGCTATCGTCCGATCGAAGTGCTCGGCCCGTCGGGCTGGTCGTTGCTCGAGGACGAGGACGCGAATTACGCTCCGCCGACGCACGAGGCCGAACAGGCGCTGGCGGTTACCGGTCAGTTCGCCTGACAGCCCTTCCAATCGGCTAAGCGCTAAAGCCTAATCCGTCCTCCGACCACCGCCGCCACGCCGTTCAGGTCGACGGCGTTCGCGACCCGCGCATGATCCTCGCCGGCGGATAGTCCGATCGCCGGATCGAATCCGATCCAGCCGATGTCGGCGACATAAGCCTCGGCCCAGCAATGCGGTGTCGCGCCGCCATCGCGGGCGAGATAGCCCGATACGCATCGCGCCGGGTAGCTCAAGCGTCGGGCCGCGGCGACGAACATCCCGGCCAGCACGTCGGGACCGGAATCGCCCGCGCGGCGATGGAGCGCCACGTTGAGCAGATGCAGCCGGTCGATATCGCCATCCGCTTCTTCGATCGCATCGATCGCCAGAGCGGCCAGGTCGGGTGCCTCCGATTGGCCAGACGATTGGCGCAGGAACAGCGATGGCGGCAACGGCTCGGGATGCGCCGCGCTGAGGATGCCGCTCGACGGACCGGTGAATATCTCGCCGCCGACATGGATCTCGATCCGATCGACCGGACCGTCGGCATAGAGCATCGTCAGGACGTTGCCGTAACCGTCACGACCGGTGCTAAGGCGAGCGTCGCAATCGAGGCCGATGCGCCAGCCGGCGACCGTCTGGTCGTGATTATCCTCGGGCGTGACGCGCAAAGCCAAAGTTGCGCGGGATAGCGAAGTAGGAAAATCGACGGTGATCGTCTGATCGACCGCGATCCGCATCAGGCGAACTTGAACTGCCGGCCGATCGCGAAATGCAACTCGGCATTCTCTTCGATGAACGATTCGAGATATTGATGCAGCCCGCCCAGGATCACGTCAGCCGATCGCGTCTTCATCATGCGTGCGTGGCGGCCGCGCGCCATACGGTCGGCCTCGCCATGATGTCCGGTGCGCTTGGCGAGCAAGGACAGCAACTCGACCGTCTCCTCGACCGACGCGGCCAGGCTGCGCGGCAATTCGGGACGCGCGATCAGCAAGTCGATGACATTGGCGGGCGCCAAGCCGTCGGAATATAGCCAGCGATAGGCAGTCACCGCCGACACTGTCTGCAGGATCGTGGTCCATTGGTCGCGGTCGACCACGCCGCCGACCGTCTCCCCTTCCGGCAGCAGGATATGGTATTTGACGTCGAGCAGGCGCGCGGTGTTGTCGGCACGCTCGATCGCCTGGCCAAGCCGGATGAACCAGGTCGTCTGGTTGCGCAGCATGCGGTGGATCGCGCCCTCGAACCCGCGTGTTTCCGCCTTGACCGCCTCCGCCAGGTTCAGTGTCGCGGTGGCGCCGCCGGGCGACGAGCGGCTGTCGAACAACAGCCAGGCGCGATTGATCCCGGTCCAGGCGTCGCGGGTCAGCGCGGTGCGCACCGCGCGCGCATTGGTCCGCGCCTTGTCGAGGCATTGCATGATCGACCCGGGATGGCTGGTATCGAGCGTCAGGAAGCGCGCCACCGATTGCTGCCCGATCGTCGCGCCCGAGGCCGCGAATGCTTCCTGCGCGTCGATCACCGCCAGCGCGCTGGCCCAGGCGATTTCGCCGGCTGGGCGCGGTGAGAGGACGTCGAGGCGCACGGTCGCTTCGACGAGGCGAGCGATGAAGTCCGCGCGCTCGACATAGCGACCGAGCCAGTAGAGCGACGAAGCCGTACGGGAGAGCATCTAACAATCCTCCCCGTTTACGGGGAGGGGGACCAAGGCGCGCAGCGGCTTGGTGGAGGGGGGGAGCCCCAAGCGATGTAAACGTGGTGGGCCCCCTCCACCACTCGCTACGCGAGCGGTCCCCCTCCCCGTTCCGGGGAGGACTTGGATAGAGCCCATCATGCCTGCACCTGGAAATGCGGAGGACCATTATCCAGCAATACGAAACTGTCCTTGGTCCCGCCGCCTTGCGACGAATTGACCACCAGCGACCCCTCGCGGAGCGCTACCCGGGTCAGGCCGCCAGGCACGACTTGTATGCCCTTCGATCCGGTCAGCACGAACGGCCGGAAATCGACGTGCCGCGGGGCGAGGCCTTGTTCGACCAAGGTCGGCACGGTCGACAGGGCCAGCGTCGGCTGCGCGATGTAACGATGCGGCTCGGCGATCAAGGCAGCCCGGAACCGCTCGATCTCGTCCCGCGAGGCGGTCGGTCCGACCAGCATGCCGTAACCGCCCGATCCGTCGACCAGCTTCACCACCAGTTCTTCGAGATGCTCGAGCACGTATCGCAACGCGGCGGGCTCGCGGCAGCGGAAGGTCTGGACGTTGGGCAGCTTGGCTTCGGCGCCGGTATAATAGCGCACAATTTCCGGCATGTAGGAATAGATCGCCTTGTCATCGGCGATGCCGTTGCCCGGCGCGTTGAGCAACGCGACGTTCCCCGCCGCATAGGCCGCGATCAGACCCGGCACGCCCAACATCGAGTCCGGCCGGAATACCAGCGGATCGAGATAATCGTCGTCGATCCGGCGATAGATCACATCGACCTTCACCCGCCCGGCGATCGTCCGCATCCAGACGATATCATCGTCGACCACCAGGTCCGCCGCCTCGACCAGCTCAACGCCCATCGAGTCCGCGAGGAAGCTATGTTCGTAATAGGCCGAGTTGAAATGGCCAGGCGTCAGCACGACGCAGACCGGATTGCTCCCCGTGCCCAGCGGCGCGACCGACTTCATCGTCTGGAGCAGGAGATCCGGATAGGAATCGACCGCTGCGACGCGGAACTGGCGGAACAGCTCGGGGCACAGGCGCAGCATCGCCTCGCGGTTTTCGAGCATGTAGCTGACGCCCGAGGGCGTTCGCGCATTGTCCTCGAGCACGAAGAAATCGTCGGGTCCGGTCCGCACTAGGTCGATCCCGCAAATATGCGCCCAGATTCCGTGCGGCGGGCGCATGCCGGCGATCTCAGGCCGGAATTGCGGATTGCCGAAGATCAGGTCCTCGGGCAACACGCCGTCCTTCAGAATGCGGCGCGCCCCGTAAATGTCGTCGAGGAAAGCGTTGATCGCCTCGACCCGCTGCACCAGCCCGGCGGACAGCCGCGCCCATTCGTCGGCCAGGAACACCCGCGGCACGATGTCGAACGGGATGATCCGCTCGCTGGCATCCTCATCGCCATAGACGGCGAAGGTTATGCCGAGCTGGCGGAACGTGACTTCGGCGGATTGCTGGCGGCGCTTGAGCTCGGCGGCGTCGGTGGTGTCGAGCCATTCGCCGAGCGCGGTCAATTCGGGACGAACGAGCGCAGCACCCGAAGTGCCCATGATCTCGTCAAACGCCGGCCCAATTCCCACCAAATGCCAAAACCCCGCCAGGTGTCAGAGTTCCATGCTGCAACGGAATGCTGCGGTGCACAAGCGCCGCCGGAAATAAATGCATGCGGGGCATGCATTCCGAGAGCCAAATGAAAGCGTAGAGCAGTAAGCGCGCTGAACAAAGTTCGCCTTCAACTAAGTCCAATACGCGGCGGCGAGAGCCGTGCGTTCGGCGCCGCCAGGCGGTCGTTCATAAAGGATCGACGGCTCGCAACTCTGGCGCGCCCGTTCGTCACTTCGCAGTGCCTTTACAGCGGTACGCCAGGCAAGAGCTTCCGGATGGAAGCAGATGTACTCCCGACCCGGTCGTTGCGGGGCACAGCGATCGACTCGCCGTCGGCTGGCGGCCCTGGCACGGCGTCCGCCGACGCGAGGGCCGCACCGGACATGGAACGCGCGATCAAGCGCGGGGCGGTCGTGTTGACCTTCGACCCCTTGTTAGTAACGTGGCGCGGTCGATGCGTGCCGCTTTCGCCAACGGAAGCGCAAGTCTACGCCTATATCTGCCGCCGCGGTCGAGCGACCTATGAGGAACTGAATCAGGTATTGGCGAATAATGGCGCCAATCCTGCGACCCGCTCGCTGGTGCTGGGCCATATTCGCGGTAAGTTTCGCCAGATCGGCGCGTGTTGTCCGTTCGAACGGCTCGGAATGAATATGTTGCGTTTGCGGGTCGATCCGGATGAGCATGGTTCAACAGCGCCGGTTATTGGATTGACTGTGCCTCGCTACGTCATCGCGAGTTGATCCTGTAGCCACCTCAATGGCCGACCCGCCGACGGCACTGACGCCCGTCGTCGATCAAGCCGTGCCGTCCACCGTCGTTCATGCCATCGTCGCGGTCGTTCGTGCTGCGACACTTGCGGCCGCGGCAGTGATGACCGGACGGCGTCATCCCTCACGGAATTCGGAGGGCGCTCTCTGTCGATGATATCTCTTGCCGGCCCCCTAGCTTTCCGAGCCCGCAGGAGATGCGACGAATATTCCGCCGGAAGGCATTCGGGGGCGCTGTTCGGTCCGCCTGCCTGGCCAGATAGCCAGTGTTAGGCTTGTCAAAACTATGCGCGCCCCCCGATCCCGTCAGAACCGGATCCCTATGTGCGCTGCGCTATCGAGATTCCGGGCCCGGGACGGAGCATCGGTCGCTACCATCCCGGGCGAAAGCGGAGATGATGCGAGCGACCGCATCCGCCGATATTGTGATAGTCCCGGACGAGTCATGAACGAGCCGATGGCAAATCTGGCATCTGAATCGCAACAATCGCTGGCCGACCTGCGCCGCGCCAGCCGTTGGATCGTGCTATTCTTCTGGCTGCTGCAGTTTGTCGAACTCAGCCTGCTCAGTCTGATCGAGGGCCGTGATGCCGCGGTCAAGTCGCTCGAGCCCCGCGCGATGGTGATGGTGGTCGGCGTCATCCTCATGTTCGGCTTCGTCGAGATCGTCGCCAAGCTGGAGCGACGACCGTTCCGGACGCGTCTGATCCTCACGTCGCTATGGGCGTTGCTGTTCTGTCTCCTGGTCCTGGCAGTCAACTTCGGCATCTTCTATCTCGCCTTTACGCGAGGGAAGGTCGGCTTCAACGCGGGCGAATATGTCTATACCGCCTTCGCCTGGTCGTGGTTTTGCCTTTCGGTCGCCGGTGCGCTGTTGGCGCTTTCCTATAATCTCGAGATGCGCAACCGCGACCACCGTCTCGCGGCGATGGAGGCGATCGCCAATCGGGCGCAGCTGGCGGCGCTGCGTTATCAGCTCAATCCGCATTTCCTGTTCAACACGCTCAATTCGATCGCGTCGCTTATTGCGACCGGCGCGCGCGATACCGCGGAGCGAATGGTCGAGGATCTCGCGGATTTCCTGCGCGCGACGCTCGAGCTCGATCCGCACCAGGATATCAGCTTGGCCCGCGAGATCGAGTTGCAGCAAATGTACCTCGCGATCGAGCAACTGCGCTTTCCCGATCGGTTGATCATCGTGATCGATGTTCCGGACGACTTGCTCGACGCCCATATTCCCGCTCTTATCACCCAGCCGCTGGTGGAGAATTGTATCCGGCATGCCGTCGCACGCAGCGTTGAACCGGTGACGGTCCGACTAACTGCGAATGCCCTTGACGGAATGCTGCTCCTGATCGTTGCCGATGACGGGCGGCCGCTGCGTGCGGCCGCCGAGGGTACGGGTGTGGGAATTGCCAATGTCGAGGCTCGCCTGCGCGCGCGGTTTGGCGACTCCCAGGCGATCATCGCCAGGCGCCCCGCGGAGGGCGGCTTCGCTGTCCATATCAATTTGCCGCTGGCACGACCGTCATGACCCCTTTGCGTGTCTTTATCTGTGACGACGAACCGCTCGCAATTCGCCGGCTGGAGGGGTTGCTCGCGCAAATCGACGGCGTCAGCATCGTCGGCGTCGCCGCAACCGGCCAGGATGCGGTATCCGGCATCCGTGATCTGTCGCCTGATCTCGTGTTGCTGGATATCGAGATGCCTGACATGGATGGGTTCGATATCGTCGAGATGCTGGCGCGGGACCGCCCTAATGCCGACGCGCCTTTCATCGCTTTCGTCACGGCGTTCCGGCAGTTCGCGCCCGAAGCGTTCGATAGCGGCGCGATCGATTTCCTGTCGAAGCCGGTGCGGTTGAGCCGCCTGGAAACAACGATCGGCCGGGCCCGCGGCGCGACCGCCGCTCGGGATGCGCGCCGGAGGCTGGCGGATCTGGAAGGGATGCTTGATGCCGCGCGCGGCAAGACGGATCCCTATGGAGAGCCCCATGTGTGGGTGCAGCGGCGTGGCGAGATGGTGCGGGTCGACCTCGCCCGGCTCGACAGGATTGCCGCAGAGGGCGCCTATGTCCGCTTGTACAGCGGCGCGCATACTTTTCTGCATCGCGCCTCGATCGGGGCCATCGAGGCGCGCCTCGACCCGGCGCGGTTCATCCGCGTTCACCGATCGCATATTGTCCGGCTGAACCATGTCGCGTCGATCCGACGAACCTTGCACGGCGCCAGCGAACTCCAATTGCGCGATGGCGAGCGCCTTCCGCTCGGACGGAAATATGCGAGACTGGCCCGCGGTCGGCTGTTGAGCAGGACAGGCCTCGGTTCGACGGACTCGGAAATTCGCTCGACCTGAGGACCGCCAGGCGCTCGGTTGTACAAGGCGAGGCATCGTTTGGCGCGGCCGGTGAGCTAGACGGGGAGGCGCGAGGCCTCCCCTTCCGATCATACCCGGCGCTGCTGCACCGCCAGCGTTCAGAACTTCACATTGGCACCGAAGCGGAAATACCGCCCGATGATACCGGCCTGATGATAAGTGGGGTTGTAGTTCACTCCCGCATAATTCGCGGCGTTGAGGGGTGCCGCGGCATCGAACGCATTGACCAGGTTGCCGTAGAAGGTGAACTTGTCGCTCACCTTCACGCTGGCGACGAAGTCGACATCGATGAAGCGCTTGACGCGACAGAATGCCGGGTCGTTGTTGTAGAGTTCGTTGGCGCAGTCGCCGGACGTACCGGGTCCGGTAGAATCATCAGCCGTCTCCTTGAAGCCGCTGGTGTAATATGCGGTGCCGGTCAGCGTCAGCGCGCCCATCTCGAGGCTGTTCTGCCAGTTCCCGCGCCACTTTGGTGTGCCGGCGCCCGATGACAGCGAATAGGGGCCCTCGGTGCCCACATAGCTCGACGTGCCCGCCGCGGTCGTGAACTTGTACTGGAAGATGTCGGTCACTTCGAGCCGGCTCGTGAAGCGGATATTGTCGGCCAGTTTGAACTTGGCCTGGGCTGAAACGTCCAGTCCCGACGTCCGGATCGAGGCCGCATTGACATAAGGCGCCTCGACCACCGCCACCGTCTGTGTGCCGGTCGGGAATTCCGGGTCGCGCGCGTTCAGGATCACCGAATAGCCGGCCGGGAGCGCCGTTCCGGCATAATAGGCATTGATCGCTTGCGCATAGTCCGGACCGCCGGCGATGACGTCGGTCTTCTTGATATTGTAATAGTCGACGGTGAAGCTCAGCCACCGCACCGGCTGGAGTACGACTCCCCCGGTGAAGCTGCGCGACAATTCCGGCTTGATGTTCGGGTTCGCCACCGACAGGAGGCCCAGCGCGCCCGGGCGGACATATTGGTTGCCGCCGGTGCAGCCGCCGCCGGCCGTCGCGGTGCCGCCATGTTGAACAACGATGTTGCAGGGAATCGCGGGCGCGGTGATGAAGCCCTCGACTTGGCCGTTCGTCTCGGCGAAGCCTGGCGCGCGGAATCCCTTGCTGAACGTCCCGCGTATCGCAAGCTGTGGAATTGGAGTGAATTTCACGCCGATCTTGGGCGAGAAGTGGCCATATCCCTCGGAGTAATGGTCGTACCTGCCGGCGAGGTTGAGCTCGAGCGATTTGACGAGCGGCGCGCTCAACTCGAAATACGCGGCCTCCACCGTATGGCTGCCTTTGGCCTGGATCGGATTTGCGTTGAGCGTGTCCCCGAACGGGTTGATCGAGGGATTGAAGAGGCTTTCATAGCGCACCGATCCTCCGATGCCCAAGGCGAGCGGGCCGCCCGGGAGATCGAGCAGGTTCCGGGTGACATTTGCCTGGACCATCGCGAGCGACGAGTTCGCCGTGCTGCGAAGGGTCGGCGCGATGCGGTCGCGGACGGCCTGGGTGTTGAGCGACGGGTTGACGAAATTGTAGGAGCCATCGGCGATCGCGGCCAACAGGCCGGGCGCATTGATGAAGCCGCTTTGCGTGATGTCGACGGTGCTGCGCATGCCGGTGAGGTCGGCGGTATATCGCCAGCCGCCGGTTTCCCCGTTCACTCCGATCGCACCGCGATAGGTGCGGCTGAACGCCACGGTGCCCTGCGGGATGTCACCGAAGCGATAGAATATCTGAGCGTCGAGCCCAGAGGCGGCATAGGGATCGTTGGGATTCAGCGTACCATTCGTCAGGTGGGCCGGCAGGACGATATTTTGCGTGCCGGTCGAGGGGAGCGAGGTGTTGCCGACCGGAAGAATCTGCCGGATGTTCTGGGGAATGCCGGGCGTTACGACCTTGTCCTGGTAATAGGTCGCAACGGCATATAGTTGAGCATTATCACCAAGCTTGCCAGTGAAGTGGGCAGTGGCGCCGAATCTTGACTGCTCCGGCGAGATGACTCCCGTCTGACCGATGATATTCTGCTCGCAGAAGCTGCCTTTCGCCGTTGTATGAGCGATCGTTGCGGCGCCGCATCCGCCCGCATTCAGCACTTGATAGAGACCACCTGGAACCGCCGTGCCGTCGGCCAGCGATCCGCCTGGCAGCCGCGTCGCCGGACGGACCACTGCGCTGGTCGACGATCCGCCGCCGGTCGTGCCGGTATTGGCGTCAACACCGCCAATCGAACTGAGGTCCGTCGTATTGTACGGGAAGCCGCGATCGGTGTTCATGATCAGGGCATCATGCTGATATTCGACGCTGAGATACGCATTGAAGCGATCCTTCTCGAGATCGCCTATGCCCATGGTCAGCGACGCCCGGCGTTCCGCCGCGTCGCCGCGTTGCGAAATTCCCGCTTCGACGGTGCCTGAGATGCCGGTAATCTGCTTCTTGGTGATGATGTTGACGACGCCTGCCACAGCGTCGGCGCCGTACGTGGCGGAGGCTCCGTCCTTCAGAACCTCGATCCGGTCGATGATCGCATCGGGGATCGTCTGAAGATCGACGAAGCTCTTCTGTCCGTCGTCTGCGAGAGGGAAATTTGCCGCGCGCACGCCGTCGAACAGGACCAGCGTCGAATTCACGGTGAGTCCGCGCAAGGAGACGCCCGCGCCGCCATTTGCGAAGCCGGCCGAGAATGCGATCGGGATCGATCCGCTATTGTCGGCGGAAATGGAGCGCACGGCATCGGTTACGTTGTTGATGCCGGCCTTGGCCAAATTGTCGGCCGTAAGGACCGTGACCGGCGAGGGGGTTTCGGCGTTCGTACGCGAGAACAAGGTGCCCGTGACGACGATGTCCGGCGTGTTGTCTTGAGGTGCGGCGTCCTGCGGCTGGACCGTCGACGCCGTCTGGCCGGAAGCCGACGCGGCGGTGGTCGCATCGCCAGCCGAGCCGGTGGCCTGCGCAGCGGCGGGGAAAGCGATTAGCCAACTGGCCACGACCGAGGTCGCGAGCAATTGCGCCCGAAGCGAAGCTGTCATGAACATACCCTTTTTGTTTGTCAGCCTCTCGGGAGCTGACTCCAGGGGGGAGGACTAGCGACGCCAAATCGCAGAGAGACCGCGAAATTCATGAACAGCAGGCTGGCCAGCACAAACGGCAATAAGCGCGTCCGACTGCTCGATGATCGCGGCTCACGTTAGAGCCGTAGCGGCGGCCTCCGGCTGCGGCCCTCCAGGCTTGCGCCGCCGCCGACCGACCGAAAGCCCGCTGCCATTGTGCCATCGGAGGCGATGCGCCGCGTTCGCGATCGGCAACGCGGGTGTGGCGAAGTCGCCGTTCATTGCGCCGAAGCGGTCGTTCGTGTCTTTTCGCGAAAGAGCCTGATCGCCTGCTCGCTACGGCAGTCGTCCGCCAGTTTGATCGTGTCCAGGCTCAAACGTCTCTCCATGATGCCATTCGCGTCGCCAAGGCGGTCGCTCGCAACAACGATGGGACTTCTCGCTGTCGCCGGCTTAAGACTCTGGTCTGACAGGGGGACAGGCATGGCCAAATCTATCGTCTCGTCTCATGCAGAGTTTGGGGCTGAATCGAGCCAAGAGGCGCGGCGCGCTTGGACCTTTATGTCGATCGTCTGGCGGTTAGCGACATTCGGCTGCGGGATTGCTCTGCTTGGCCTTGCCGCGCTCAATCTGGCCTATCGAGATGGATTGCTACAATGGCAGCCGTTGACGCTTGTGCCCGAAATGCGCGCCCCTATCGGCATCGCCTCGGGAGGCATTTTGCTGGTCGCTGGACTGTTGGTTCTTTCGGGCATTAGGCGATCGATCGGATTGCGGTTGGCCAGCCTCTGGATCTGGCTATGGGTGCTGACCTTGCACCTCCCGGTCTGGATCGCGACGGGCGGCGGGATTCCCGGCCTGCTCGGCGTCGCCGAATGCGCGGGGATCGCGATCGGCCTGACCGCGGCGACGGTGTCGAACCATCGCTATCTGCGCCTGTTGTCGGCGGGATTGGGCACCTGCATGCTCGTTTATGGCCTGTCGCATTTCGCTTATGCGAAATTCACCGCCCAGATGGTTCCTGCCTGGCTGCCGGCACGTTTGGCGCTAGCTTATCTGACGGGTACGATCCATGTCGCGGCGGGCGTGCTATTGGTCGTCGGCGCTGCGCCCATCATCGCCGCTGCGATCGAGGCCGCGATGATGCTCTCCTTCGTGCTGCTGGTTCACCTGCCCGGTGTGGCGTCGGCGCCCACGAGCAGGCTGCAATGGACCATGCTTTTCATTGCACTGCTCCTGACGAGCAGCGTTGCACAGCTCGCTGCCCGATGGGCTTCAATCGGACCCGCAAAGTCCGCTTAGCGCCCTATCATCAGACGGTCGATGACGTTTGCCCTTACCCCGCAAGCGGACCTCCGTTCATGTGGGCATGGAATGTCGGAAACTGGTGGGAAGGCAACGATCGGCTTAACGGCAACCGCAGTGAAGCTGACGTTTAACCACAACGTCTGACCAGTCCCCTTAGCCGTCGTTCGTTCCGAATAGGTTCTGGCGTCCGAGATTGGGTCGTAAGCCGGCAGGCCGCTTATGCCCCCCAAACCCCGGCCGGCGCTACTTCGCGATCGCCTGCTGCTTGAGCAGTTCCTTGTCGAACGCGGCTTTGGATTCCGCGACCATTTTCGGCAGCAGGTCGGGCGTCAGCCACTTTCCGCTCGCCTTGCGTCCCATCACGTCGGACAATTCGGGGTGCGCAGTCAGCACGATGTCCGCCTTTATCGCGCTGAGCCGTTTGAAGCTGGCCCGGTAATCGGCGACGATCCCGGGATAGGTCTTGTTGCCGTAGAGCTTGTTGCCAGCGACCGACAGGCTGCACGGGAAGACAACACTCTTCACGCCGATCTTCAGCTTCACGGTCGTCGTCCAGGTTGTGCAGCCGCTCGTGTGTCCGGCGGTCAGCACCGCAGTCATCGTCACGCCGCCAAGCGTCACCTTGTCGCCGTCCTTCAAGCGGCGATCGACCTTCACCGGCGGGAACGTACCGACATAATTCTGGTCGCCGAAATGCTTGCCGTTCTCGAGCGCCCAGACGTCCTGTTCCATCGCGTCGAGCTTCGCGCCGGTATCGCGCTTCATCGCGGCCAGGCCGCCGGCATGATCGAAATGGGCGTGGCTGTTGAGCAGGATCTTGATGTCGGAGATCTTGAAGCCGAGCGCTTTGATGTTCGCCTCGATCGCCGGAACATTCTCCTCCATCGTCGGATCGAGCAGGATCAGCCCCTTGGGCGTGACGATCAGATAGGATGCCAATCCCGCCGTCCCGACATAGTAGATGTTGCCGGCGATGCGGAACGGCGCCGTGGGCTGTGTCCAGGCTGGCGGATCGTCGGACGGCGCCGCCGCGGCAAGCGATAGCCCGGCTATGGCCATGCCCAGCATTCTGACGGTCATCATAATTCCTCCAGCAGAGACGGGCTCAATACCTGCGGCAATATGCGCGGCTCGCCGCCGCCGGCGGGATAATAAATGTAGAGCGGCACGCCCGCACGATTATGCGCTTCGATGAAGCGGCCGAGCACCGGATCGCCGTTTGTCCAGTCGCCGACCAGCACCGCGACATTCTTCGCCTTGAACGAGGCGTGGACGGCGTCGGTGTCGATCGCGACGCGTTCGTTGACCTTGCAGGTCAGGCACCAATCGGCGGTGAAATAGGCGAAGACCGGCCGCCCCTGCGCGCGCAATTGCGCGAGCCGCGCCTCGCTGAATTTCTCCTCGCCCGCGGCTACGGCATTCGCCCCGGCCGGATGCGCGCGGACCAGCCAGAACCCGCCGGCAGCGATGATCAACAGCAGCACAAGCGGCACGGTACCGAAGCCCAAGCCCTTCGCCTGGCGGCGCCCGGCCACCCAGAAAACGATCGCCGTACCCAGGGACAGGAGCAGTGCCAGCGCCATGCCGTCGACCCCCGCCTGTTTGCCCAGCACCCAGGCGAGCGCCACCGCGGTCACCCACATCGGAATCGACAGGATGCGGCGCAGCCTATCCATCCAGGCGCCCGGTTTGGGCAGCCGCTTGCGCAGCGCCGGCACGTAGCCGAGCAACAGGAACGGCAGTGCGAGCCCCAGTCCCAGGCCTGCAAATACCGCCAGCGCAGCGGTCCAGGGCAGGACCAATGCCGCGCCAAGCGACGCAGCCATGAACGGCCCGGTGCACGGCGTGGCCACGAACGCGGCGAGCGCGCCGGTGACGAACGCGCCGCCGGCACTACCGGTTCGGTTGACGAAAGCGGGAACGGGCACTTCGAACAGGCCGGCGAAATTGAGCGCGATCGCTACGGCGAGCAGCAACAGCAACATGACGACGCGCGGATCCTGCAACTGGAACGCCCAACCCACCGCGCTGCCACCGGCCCGGAGCGCCAGGATCGCCGCGCCAAGCGCCAGGCAGACGGCGATGGCACCGCCGGTATAGGCCAACGCCTCGTGTCGCGCGGCGCGCTCGTCGCCGCCGGCGCGTGCCAGACTCAACGCCTTGAGGCTGAGAATCGGGAACACGCAGGGCATGACGTTGAGGATCAGCCCACCCAGCACTGCCCCGAGAAATGCTAGCAAGGCGGTCGACCAACCGCCGCCGGCGACCGAGGCAGCCGGAGCCGGCACGACGCCACGATCGGCCGTCAGCGCGAGGGCATGGCCATCGACGTTCAGCACCCCCTCGATTGGACCGGGCGAGCCCTTGCCCTTGGTGGTGATGACCAGGCGATCGCCATCGCGCGCGACCTTTTGCGGCTCGGCATAATCGATCGCATCGGCTGTGATCGGGTAGAAATAGGCCCCCTTTCCCGCCGCGCTTGCTGGATAGGGAATCGCGATCCGCAATGCGTCGCCTTGCACCTGGTAGGTCCCCGGCGATCCCAGCGGCTGCGGCAGCGCGCGCAACCATTGCGCGAATTGCGCCGCGCGCGCCGGATCGGGCTGCCCGCCGCCGACAGTCAGAACTGTCGAGAGGTCAGCCTGCTCGGGAACGCACAAGGTCTTGGTGCAGACGAGATATTGCAGGTGGAGCTTGATCGGCAGCGAGCTTCCGGCAGCCAAGCCCTTGGGCACGGTCAGCGGCACGATCACGGCATAAGGCTGCTCGAAGACATAGTTCATCAGCCCGGCGACGACGAGTTGCTCCGGCGTCGGATAGCGCGGGTCGCCCGCGCTGACGCCGTCCGGCAAGGTCCACGCAAATTTAGCCGGAAAGCCGGCGTCCCCCGGATTTTGCCAGTAACCGTGCCAGCCCGGCTGCGGCCGCGTGTCGAGCGCGAGATTGATCGTGCTGCCCGCTTTGGGCGTGCTCGTTTCGGCGACGAGCTCGATCTTCAGATGCGGCGGCGGGTCGTTCGCCGGATCGCCCTGCGCGGACGCCGGCACGGCCCAGGCGAAGATCGCCAGGATCATCGTCAGCATCATTGTCATCGGAACGAAACCGAAAGCGCGCATGCGACCTCTTGTACCTGACCCGTCCGCCCCTTAGCGGTCCTTCATCACCTAGCCCAGCCCGCCAGCGGAGTTTCCCACTGATGCGCCTAGCCAAATTCGTTCCGCTCCTCCTCGCGGTTACGGCCGCTCCGCTCGCCGCGCAGGACGCGCCCCCCGTCGCCGCCGCTGCCAAAGCACCGCCACCGAAACTGGTCGTGGTCGTTTCGGTCGATCAATTCTCCGCCGATTTGTTCGCCGAATATCGCAACCGGTTCACCGGCGGGTTCAAGCGGCTGCTCGACGGCGCGGTATTCCCTGCGGGCTATCAGAGTCATGCCGCGACCGAAACCTGCCCAGGCCATTCGACGATCATGACCGGCGATCGCCCCACGCGCACCGGGATCATCGCCAACGACTGGTACGAGTGGACCGGCCCACGGCCGGGATCGGTCTATTGCGCCGAGGACCCGTCGAAAGGCACGGCCAAGGATTATGTTGCGTCCGACCTCCACCTTCGCGTGCCGACGCTGGGTGAGCGGATGAAGGACGCCGATCCCAATGTCCGCACCGTGTCGATCGCGGGCAAGGACCGCGCGGCGATCATGATGGGCGGGCACAAGGTCGACCAGCTCTGGTTCTGGCGCGACGGCAAGGGCTTCATTTCCTATGCCGGCCGTGCCGAACCGGCCGCGGTGACCGCCGCCAACACTGCCGCCAGGGCGGAGATCGCGAAACCCGGCGCTGCCTATGCCGAACCCAATTGGTGCAAGCCGATCGACCGCGCGATCGTGGCCAACGGCCAGACCATCGGCGCGGGCAGATTCGAACGGCCCGCCAACAGCGAGCCCAAGTGGAAGGCGTCGCCCGCCTTCGACAGCTCGGTGGTCGGGCTGGCTACCGCCATGGTTCGCGACATGAAACTCGGACAGGGCAAATCGACCGACATTTTGACGATCGGCGCATCGGCCACCGACTATGTCGGCCACACCTATGGCACCGAAGGGGCCGAGATGTGCATCCAGCTGGCCACTCTCGACCAGACGCTGGGCAAGTTGTTCGCCGCACTCGACAAGACCGGCGTCGACTATGTCGTTGCGCTGACGGCCGATCACGGCGGCAACGATGTTCCCGAACGCGAGCGCGAGCGGGCGATGCCGATGGCCAACCGGGTCGCGGCCGCGCTGTCGCCCAAGGCCGTCGGCGATGCGATCGCCAAGGACATGGGCCTGACCGGCCGGTTGCTCTACGGCGTGACCAATGGCGACGTCTGGATCGATCCCAAGATCACCGGTGACGAGCGCGCCAAGGTACTCGCGGCCGCGGTCGCGCGCTATCGCGCCGACCCGCAAGTCGCTGCCGTCTATACCCAGGCCGAGATCGCTGCGGCAGCCTTGCCCGACGGCCCGCCCGAAACCTGGACCTTGTTGCAGCGCGAGCGCGAGTCGTTCGACCCGGCGCGATCGGGCGATTTCGTGGTGTTCCTGAAGCCGCGCATCACCGCGATCCCACCCGGCGATTATCCCGGCGCGGTGGCGACGCATGGATCGCCCTGGGATTACGACCGCCGCGTGCCGATCCTGTTCTGGCGCAAGGGGATGAAGGGGTTCGAGCAGCCGCTGTCGATCGAGACAGTGGACATCATGCCCAGCCTGGCCGGCGTACTCGGCTTCGCGCTCAAGCCGGGCGACGTCGACGGCCGCTGCCTAGATCTCGATGGCGGCACCGCCAGTACCTGCCCATGAGCTACGCCATGCGCCGCGTGATCCTGTTCACGCACAATTTCGCCGCGATGCGCGATTTCTATCGCGACATGTTCGGGTTGGAAGTGGTCGAGGAGGACGAGGGCTGGGCGGATATGGCTGCAGGCGGCTCCAACATCGCCATCCACGCGGCAGGCAAGGGAGCGGCCGGCGGGGATGGCGCGGGGCCGCACAAGATCGTGTTCCACGCCGACGACGTCGCCGCCGCGCGCGAGGATCTGGTGTCGCGCGGGGCGAAGATGGGACCGGTCAAGGTGTTCGGCGAGTTGCACTTATGCGACGGTGACGACCCCGACGGGAATCGGTTCCAGCTATCGAACCGGACCTAAAACGCGAACCGGACCAGCAAAAATACGCCTTCCCGGCGAAGGCCGGGGCCCAGCTTCGGCGACTTGAGTTAGCTCGCACCGTCTCCGACGAACGACAGTGGAACTGGGCCCCGGCCTTCGCCGGGGAAGCGTGAAAACTGATGACCGCCCTACGCGCTCAGCGCTCTTCGTACTTGCGGATGCCCTGAGCCAACTGGTTCTCCCCTACGTCCAGCCGATCGCGGCCGACATTGGCCACGAAAGCCGGGCTCTTGCCGAAATTCGGCGCCAGCGTGGCGACATTGTCGACCACTTTCAGCCCCGCCGACGAATAGGTCCGCCCTTCCGCCGCGACGACGATGAAGCCGGTCCAATTCTCCTTGTTCGGACCATCGGCGAAGGTGTTGCGCGCGATCAGGCCGGTGCCGCCTTCCGACAGGTCAATCATGTAATTGGTCTTGCGGCCCTGGCTGTCGTCGAAGCTGTTATCGGTGATCGTCAGGTTCGGCACGCGCAGCTTAACGTAATGCCCGCCGGTGCCGCGCTCGAAGCGCGAACGTGTGATCGTCACCGATCCCTTGTTGGCGAGATAGATCGAGTGCGAGCAATCGACCGTCTCGTCGCATTGGCCGAGCCCGGAAAAGGTCGAGCGATCGATGACGATCTGCTGGCTCGCCGGCTGACCGCCGAGGATGCCTTCCTGGCTGTCGAGAAACATCGAGTTGCGGACGGTCAGATTGCCCATCTCGGTGCGGATGCCGGCGCCGTTGCCATCCGACACGCGCATGTTGCGGAACACGATGCCGTCGACCACCGACGACAGCCCGCGCAGCACGAACGCCGCTTTCCCTTCGCAGGTTTCGCCGTCGAAGATCACCTTGCCCGGTTCCGCGGCCTTGAAGGTGATGTTGCCGCCCGCTTGGACGGTGCATTGGTGATAGACACCCGGCGCGATCACGATCGTAGCCGTGCCCATGCGGATCGACTGCACCGCATCGTCGAGATTGGCGAAGCCCTGGCCGGTCTCCTGCACGGTGAAGGGAGCGACAGTGGGTTCGGCGTGCAACGGCGCGGTGGCTAGCAGCGGGAGAAGGGCGATGAAGGCGCGGCGCATGAGAGGACTCCTTTGCGCTGGGCTATCGGAGGCTCAGTGTGGCTAGGGTAGCGGGAATGACGGTTAATTACCCCACCGCGCGGCGAACACAGCCTCCAGAAATGAACAGGCCGCGAGTGTGCCCCAAGGCGAGACAATTTCCTTCTCCCCTTGTGGGAGAAGGAGGGAGGCGCGAAGCGCCGGAAGGATGAGGGGGAGTCAAAGCGATAGCGCTCGTGACTCCCCCTCACCCTTCCCACTCGCTGCGCGAGCGGGCCCCTTCCCTCTCCCACAAGGGGAGAGGGGAAATAAGACCTCAATCCAGATTCGGCCGCAGCCAGCGCTCGGCCTGGGGCAGCTCGATCCCGCGCCGCCTCGCGTAATCCTCGACCTGATCCTTGCCGATCCGAGCAACGCCGAAATATTCCGCCTGCGGATGCCCGAAATAGAAGCCGCTGACCGCCGCGGTCGGCAGCATCGCGAAGCTCTCGGTCAGGCTGATCCCGGTCGCATGATGCGCGTCGAGCAACTTGAACAATGTCGGCTTCAGGCTGTGATCGGGGCACGCGGGATAACCCGGTGCCGGACGGATGCCGCGATATTCTTCCTTGATCAACGCTTCGTTGGTCAGCTGCTCGCCCGCGGCATAGCCCCACAAAGTGGTGCGGACATGCTGATGCAGCCGCTCGGCCAGTGCCTCGGCGAAGCGGTCGGCCAGCGCCTTCAGCAGGATGTCCGAATAATCGTCGATCGCCGCCTTGAACCGGGCGAGATGCGGCTCAATGCCATGAATCGACACCGCGAAGCCGCCGATCCAGTCGCCCGCGGGGTCGACGAAATCGGCCAGGCACATGTTGGGCCTGCCTTCACGCTTGACGATCTGCTGGCGCAGCATCGGCAGGCGCACGAGATCGCTATTCTCCGAAAGGCCGAGATATTCGAAGCCGCCGAGTTCGTCGGGGCTCCAGACATTCTCCGGGTCGACGAACACGTCGTCGCTGTGCCGGACGCACGGCCACAGACCAACCACCGCACGTGCGGTCAGCCATTTCTCGGCGATGATCCGGTCGAGCATCTTGTTGGCATCGGCAAACAACGACCGCGCGCTTTCCCCGACCACTTCGTCGTCGAGGATCTTGGGATAAGTACCGGCAAGCTCCCAGGCGCGGAAGAACGGCGTCCAGTCGATGCACGCGCGCAAGTCGCTCAAGTCCCAGTCGGTATAAACGTGCCTGCCAGGCTGTTTGGGGGCGGGCGGCTTGAGCGCCATGTCGGCCTTGAAGCCGTTCTTTCGCGCCTCGCCGATAGGCAGCAATTCGTTCTGCCCCTTGCCCTCACGCGCCTTGCGCACGGCTTCATATTCGTCGGCGACCTTGGTCACGTAATCGTCGCGCTGCGTATCCGACACGAGCGTGGTGGCGACGCCGACCGCGCGGCTGGCGTCCAGCACGTGCACCACCGGGCCGTCATAAGCCGGTGCGATGCGGAGGGCGGTGTGAACCTTCGACGTCGTCGCGCCACCGATCAGCAGCGGCATCGACATCTTGGCGCGCTTCATTTCCTCGGCGACGGTGACCATTTCGTCGAGGCTCGGCGTGATCAAGCCCGACAGGCCGATCATGTCTGCGTCATTCTCGTTCGCCGCCTCGAGGATTTTCGACCAGGGCACCATCACACCGAGATCGACGACCTCGAACCCGTTGCACTGGAGCACGACGCCGACGATGTTCTTGCCGATATCGTGGACGTCGCCCTTGACGGTCGCCATCACGACCTTGCCCTTGCCCTTGGCGCCGGGCTCCTTCGCCGCCTCGATGAACGGCAGCAGGTGCGCCACCGCCTTCTTCATCACGCGCGCCGATTTGACCACTTGCGGCAGGAACATCTTACCCGACCCGAACAGGTCGCCGACGACGTTCATGCCGTCCATCAGCGGACCCTCGATCACCTCGATCGGGCGGGCGGCCTGAAGGCGGGCTTCCTCGGTATCTTCGACGACATATTGGTCGAGGCCCTTCACCAGCGCATGTTCGAGGCGCTTTTCGACCGCCCAGCCGCGCCATTCCTCGGCGGCCTTCTCGGCGGCGGCGTCGGTGCCGCGGAACTTTTCGGCCAGCGCGACCAGCCGCTCGCCGGCGTCCGGATCCTTGTTGAGGATGACGTCCTCGCAAGCCTGGCGCAGTTCGGGATCGATCGTGTCATAAACGTCGAGCTGGCCGGCATTGACGATCGCCATGTCCATGCCCGCGGGGATGGCGTGATAGAGGAACACCGAGTGCATCGCGCGCCGCACCGGCTCGTTGCCGCGAAACGAGAAGCTTAGGTTCGACAGTCCGCCCGAGATATGGACATGGGGGCAGCGCTGCTTGATCTCGCGCGTCGCCTCGATGAAATCGACGCCGTAATTGTTGTGCTCCTCGATGCCCGTCGCGATCGCGAACACGTTGGGATCGAAGATGATGTCCTCGGGCGGAAAGCCGATCCCCATCAGCAATTTATAGGCGCGCTCGCAAATCTCGACCTTGCGCTCTTTGGTATCGGCCTGGCCGGTCTCGTCGAACGCCATGATCACCGCCGCGGCGCCATAGGCCATGCACTTGCGAGCATGTTCGAGGAACTGCTCCTCACCTTCCTTCATGCTGATCGAATTGACGATCGGCTTGCCCGACACGCATTTCAGCCCCGCCTCGATCACTGCCCATTTCGAGCTGTCGATCATCACGGGGACGCGCGCGATATCGGGCTCTGCGGCGATCAGCTTGAGGAAGGTGGTCATCGCATGGACCGCGTCGAGCAGGCCTTCGTCCATGTTGACGTCGACCACCTGGGCGCCATTCTCGACCTGCTGGCGCGCGACCTCGACCGCCTTGGCGTAATCGCCGGCCATGATCAGCTTCTTGAACGCCGCCGACCCGGTGACGTTGGTGCGCTCGCCGACATTGACGAAATTGGCGGAGGAGGATGTGGTGGTCATTACTTTTCTTTCTCCCTCTCCCCATCGGGGAGAGGGTCGGGGAGAGGGGCAGTCATCTCGCGAATGACAGGCCCCTCTCCCGCCTTCGCTTCGCTCGGCACCCCCTCCCCAAAGGGGAGAGGGAGAATATTCACGCAGCCATCGTCATCGGTTCGAGCCCGGCCAGCCGCGTCCGCACCTCGGGCGTGACGATTTTGCGCGGTGCGAGTCCATTCACACCATCGGCGATCGCCTTGATGTGCTCCGGCGTCGAGCCGCAGCAGCCACCGAGGATGTTGACCTGCCCGGCCTCGGCCCATTCGCCGACCAGACCGGCGGTCGTCGCCGGTTCTTCGTCATAAGCGCCAAGCTCGTTGGGCAGACCCGCGTTCGGATAGACCATGATAAGCGTGTCCGCGATCTCGGCCAGCGCCTTGACGTGCGGCCGGAGCTGCTCCGCCCCGAACGAGCAATTGAGCCCGATCGTCACCGGCCTGGCGTGGCGCACCGCGTGCCAGAACGCCTCAACCGTATGGCCCGACAGGTTGCGGCCCGACAGGTCGGTCAAGGTCATCGACAGCATGATCGGCAAGTCGCGGCCGAGCGCCTGCCCCGCCTCGATCGCTGCCATGATCCCCGCCTTGGCGTTGAGCGTGTCGAACACCGTCTCGATCAGCACGAAATCGATCCCGCCTTCGACCAGAGCATCGATCTGCTCGCGATACACGTCCTTCAGATAATCGAAGTCGATCTCGCGATAGCCGGGGTCGTTGACGTCGGGCGACAGCGACAGCGTCTTGTTGGTCGGCCCGATCGCGCCGGCGACGAACCTGGGACGGCCATCCTTGGCCTCGAATTCGTCGGCGATGGCGCGCGCCATCTTGGCGCTTTCCAGGTTGATTTCGCGGACGAGATGTTCGGCGCCGTAATCGGCCTGGCTGATGCGATTGGCCGAGAAGGTGTTGGTTTCGGCAATGTCGGCGCCGGCTGCGAAATAGGCGCGGTGGATCGACGCCGGCACCTCGGGCTTGGTCAGCGCGAGGATGTCGTTATTGCCCTTCTGGTCGTGGCTCAGGCCGAGATTACCGGCATAATCGGCCTCGGCGAGTTTCCAGTTCTGGATCTCGGTGCCGAACGCGCCATCGGTGATCAGGATGCGCTTCTGCGCTTCCGCGAGCAGTGTTTCACGTGGTGTCATATCTTCGTCCTCATGCTCCCCTCCCGCTTGCGGGAGGGGCTGGGGGAGGGGCTGTCTTTTCGCGGAAGGGACACGCCCTCCCCTAACCCCTCCCGCAAGCGGGAGGGGAATTTGGCTAAGCCGCCTCCGCCTTCGCCGCGCCCTTGGGCCGGATCCCCAGCAAATGGCAGATCGCGTAGCTCAGCTCGGCGCGGTTGAGCGTGTAAAAGTGGAAATTGCGCACGCCGCCCGCATAAAGCCGCCGACACAATTCCGCGGCGATCGTCGCCGATACCAATTGCCGCGCCGCGGGATGATCGTCGAGCCCCTCGAACAGGCGGCCCATCCAGCTCGGCACCGCGGTGCCGCACATCGCCGACATGCGCTGGACGCTGGCGAAGTTCATCACCGGCATGATGCCGGGCACGATTTCCGCGTCGATGCCCGCCGCGGCGATCGCATCGCGATAGCGGAAGAAGGTCTCCGCTTCGTGGAAGAACTGCGTGATCGCCCGCGTCGCGCCGGCATCGAGCTTGCGCTTGAGGTTGTCGATGTCCGCGGCCGCATTGGGCGAATCCGGATGGCATTCGGGGTAGGCCGCGACCGAGATTTCGAACGGATGCAGCTTGCGCAGCCCAGCGACCAGATCGGCGGCATTCTCATAGCCGCCCGGATGTGAGGCATATTTCTCGCCCGCGCGCGGCGGATCGCCACGCAACGCGACGATATGGCGCACGCCGGCGTTCCAGTAATCGTCGGCGACCTGGTCGATCTCTTCCCTGGTCGCCTCGACGCAGGTCAGGTGCGCGGCGGCCGGGATATCGGTCTCGCGCGCGATCCGCTCGACCGTCGCATGGGTCCGCTCGCGGGTCGAACCGCCGGCGCCATAGGTCACGGAGACGAAGCGCGGGCCGAGCGGGCTCAGCGTCTGGACCGACTCCCACAAGGTTTCTTCCATCTTTTCGGTCTTGGGCGGGAAGAATTCGAAGCTTACCCGAGCGTCGCCCGCCAAGTCCGCGAACAACGGACTCCCCAGCGCACGGCGCGCTTCCGCCATCTCCTTGACCGAAACCATTACGCTGCCTCCGCTATACGCGCCGGCGCGCCTGCCTTGCGCGCCAACCACAATTTCACCGTTAGTTCGCCGCCCTCGAGCGTTTCCGTCCGCACCGGTGCGAGCCCCGAATGCTCGAACCAGCCGAGCATCTGTTCGTCGGAAAAGCCGAGGCGCGCATGCGCATCGCGAATCCGCAACTCCTCGCGTCCGTGCGGCGCGAAATCGACGATCAGCAGCCGGCCGCCCGGTCCGAGCACGCGCGCCGCCTCGGCGATCGCCGCGTCGGGCGTCTGCGCGAAATGCAGGACGTGGTGCAGGATCGCAAGGTCCGCAGTCCCGCTGTCGAGCGGCAGTGCGTAGAGATCGGCCTGGCGCAATTCGGTATTGTCGAGCCCACGCTCGGTCAGCTTGGCCCGCGCCAGCCGCAGCATCTCGGAACTGCGATCGATGCCGAGCGCATGATCGGCCTGGCCAGCGAACAATTCGAGCATGCGGCCGGTGCCGGTGCCGATATCGATCAGCCGCTCGACCCTGGCGTCGCCGAGCACCGCAGCCATCGCGGCCTCTACCTGTTCTTCGGCGATATGGAGCGAGCGGATCGCGTCCCATTGGCCGGCATTACTCTCGAACCAGCCCGCCGCGTGCGCCGCGCGGTCCGCGCGCACCGCCGCCAGCCGCGCCGCATCGGCTTCGGCACGCGCCTGGGCACGGTCGCCTTCCCAGGCATCAAGCGCGGTGAAAAGCGGTGCCACCACGTCGCGGGCACCCATCGCGACGAACACCCAACTGCCTTCCTTGCGGCGCTCGACGATGCCGGCGTCGGACAATATCTTGACATGCCGGCTGACGCGCGGCTGGCTTTGTCCCAGCACTTGCGCGAGTTCGCCGACCGACAACTCCATCGAGCGCACCAGCGCGACGATCCTGAGGCGCGTCGAATCGGCAAGCGCACGGAAGATGTCGAGGGCGTTCGGCATGGCAGATAGAGATATAAAGATATCTTTATATGCCGTCAACGCGTTGCGCACGGAACGTGCCGGCGGTAGCGGTGTTTTCGACCCATTTCGCAGGAGATTTCCCGATGACCAAGGCCCCCAAGACGCTGGCTATCTCGCTCGCCGTCATCGCCATGCTCGGCGTCGCCGCGTGCAGTCAGAAGGCGCAGAACGAGGCGGCCGAGGCTGCCAATACGATGGCAGGCGATGCCAATGCGACGATGGCGCGCGCGGTCAATACCACTGACGCCGCGGTCGACAGCGCGCTCGGCGCCGCCGAAAACAAGATGGATGCCACGTCGAACAAAATGGACAAGGCGACCAAGGACGCCAAGAAGGATGCCGGTCAGGCACTGAAGGACGCCGGCAACGAGATCGAGGATTGATGCGCGCTCGCCTGGCATTCGCCGGCCTCGCCTTGGTGATGGGGCTGGCGGCATGTTCAAGCCGTGACGACACCGGCGGGGTATCGGCCGACGACCAGCGCGCGTTGAACGACGCCGCGGCGATGCTCGATGCCAACTCCGCCGTGCCGGCCCAACCTTCCGATCCGACGCCGTCCGACCAAGGAAACGCGCAATGACCGATCTTCGCCGTCTCGGCGCCAGCCATCTGCACACACCCAAGCTCTGCCTCGGCGGCAACGTATTCGGCTGGACCGCCGACAAGGCGACCAGCTTCGCCGTGCTCGACGCGTTCGTCGATGCCGGCGGCACGCTGGTCGACACCGCCGACGTCTATTCGGCCTGGGTCCCCGGGCACAAAGGCGGCGAGTCGGAGACGGTGATCGGCGAGTGGCTCAAGTCGAGCGGCAAGAAGGTCGACGTCGCGACCAAGGTCGGCATGATCCCCAGCGCGGCGGGCGAGAAACTGGCCCCCGCGCGCATCGCCGAAGCCTGCGACGCATCGTTGCAGCGGCTCGGCGTCGAGCAGATCGCGCTCTATTATGCGCATCAGGACGACGAGGCGACGCCGCAGGAAGCCTATATGGAGGCGTTCGCCAAGCTGGTCGCCGCCGGCAAGGTCGCTGTCCTGGGCGCATCCAATTTCCATGCGGCGCGATTGAAGTCCGCCAACGACATCGCGCGCGCCGCCGGCCTGCCGCATTTTCAGGTGCTGCAACCCGAATATAATCTCGTCAGCCGCCACAAGTTCGAGGGCGAGCTGCAGGATTATTGCGTTGAGCATAATATCGGCGTGCTGCCTTATTACGGGCTCGCCTCGGGCTTCCTGACGGGCAAGTACCGCTCGGCCGACGATCTCGGCAAGAGCGTGCGCGGCGGCCGGATGACCGAGTTGCTCGAGGGCAAGGGCGCCGCAGTGCTCAAGGCGATGGACGAGGTTGCCGCGGAAACCGGCGCGACCCTCGCTCAGATCGCGCTTGCCTGGCTTGCAGCGCAACCCGGCGTCACCGCGCCGATCGCCAGCGCGACCAGCGTCAAGCAGCTCGAGGAATTGCTGCCGGCGATGGACCTGACGCTCAGCGCCGCGCAACTCGACAAGCTCGACGCCGCGGGCGCCTGACCTCCTCTTGAAGCGGAGGGGCAGATGCACCTCGACGTGATCCAGTCGCTTTCCATCGCGGGCGACAGTTCGAAAGCGAATGACGACCGCACCGGCGCGGGCCACGCCCATGCCTGGGTGATCGACGGCGCGACCGACCTGGGCGAACCGGGGCTTCTCGGCAATCGCGGCGGCGCGGCCTGGATCGCGGCCGAGGCCGACCGCGCTTTCGCTGCCGCCCCGGAGGACGGATCGATCGAGCAGACCTGCCGGATGGTATTCGAGCAGGTGGCCACGCGCTTTACCGAGCAGCGCACGCGTGAGCCCGAGAGTTGGGAAATCCCTTCCGCCTCGTTTTTGGCGGTCGCGGTCGCCGACAATGTCGTCGATTGCGCCTGGCTCGGCGATTGCGCCGCGTTACTGATCCGCGACGGCGAAGCGACGCGGATCGGCCCGCAGCGCGACATTCGCGACGACGAGACCCACCTGGCGCGCAGCGTCGCGCACCACGGCCTGGGCTCGATCAAGCGCGCGGCTCCAGTTCTGGATATCCTGCGGCAAGCACGCAGCCGACCGGGACGCCAGGTGCTGGGAATCGATCCCGCCGGCGCCGAGCAGATCTATTATTCGAGCCAGCCTTGTGTCGCCGGCGACGAATTGCTGCTGATGACCGACGGCTTCGTCGCGGTGACCGATCTCTATCGCCTGATCGATCAGGCGGCGCTGCCCGGACTGCTTACTAATGACGGCCTATCCGACATCGCAGCGCGACTGCGAGCCGCCGAGGCCGAGGATGCCGAATGCATGCGCTGGCCGCGCTTCAAGCAGGGCGACGACGCCACCGCGATCTGGCTGCGCGTGGTCGCCTAAACCGACACCGCTGTTCAATGCGCGTAAGCCGGCTCTTGTCCCGTATCTGGCTTGCTCCATAACCGACTAAGGACGGGCTCACCGACCTTGAACTCCTCCCCGGCGAAGGCCGGGGCCCAGGTTCGGCGAACAAGAGGTGGCATCCCGCCATCGAGACGACGTCGCGACTGGGCCCCGGCCTTCGCCGGGGAGGGATTAGGGGTGCAGCACGAGCCAGGTTCCGAGACCCCGCACGCCAGACGCGGCTCGCCAGGAGAGTGACAATGCCCAACCGCGACCCGTTGGCCGCCCCGCACGCGCCGTTCTGGCCGTCGGGACCCAAGCCTCCGGCCGGCGCGCCGAATATCGTCGTCATCCTGTTCGATGATGTCGGCTTGTCGGATTTCGGCTGCTACGGGTCGCCGATCGCGACGCCGGCGGTCGATGCGATCGCCGCGCGCGGACTGCGCTATTCGAGCTTTCACACGACCGCGCTGTGCTCGACCACGCGCGCGGCGTTGATGACCGGGCGCAACCACCATTCGGTGGGCATGGGCTGCCTGGCCAATTTCGACAGCGGCTATCCGGGCTATCGTGGCAAGATCGCGCGCGAGGCGGGCACCTTGCCCGAGATGCTGCGGCCGCACGGCTATAACAGCTACATGGTCGGCAAGTGGCATGTGACGCCGCTTGATGAGACCGGCCCGACCGGACCGCATGACGGCTGGCCGCTGGGCCGCGGGTTCGACCATTTCTACGGCTTCATGGACGCCGAAACCGACCAATACGCACCCGAACTGGTGCGCGACAATACGCCGGTTCGGGCGCCGGGAACCTATGAGACCGGCTATCACCTGACCGAAGACCTCACCGATGAGGCGATCCGCTACGTCGCCGATCATGTCGCCGCGCGGCCCGACAAGCCGTTTTTGCTATGGCTGGCCTATGGCGCCTGCCATGCCCCGCACCAGGCGCCGCGCGATCTGATCCTGAAATATGACGAGATGTTCCGCGACGGATGGGATGCCGAGCGCGATCGGCGGCTCGCGCGGATGATCGACATGGGACTGGTTCCGGCGGGCACGACGTTGCCGCCCCGCAACGATTTCGTGCAGCCCTGGGACAGCCTCGACGCCGATGCGAAGCGGCTCTTCACGCGGCTCCAGGGTGCTTATGCGGCGATGCTCGACCATGCCGACCGGAACATCGCGCGGCTGACCGCTTTCCTCGACGCCGCCGGGCTGAGCGACGACACGCTGGTCCTCGTCCTGTCGGACAACGGCGCCAGTCAGGAAGGGCTCGGCTACGGCTTCATCAACGCGATGGGGCCGTACAATATGCGTCCCGAGACGATCGAGGAGAAGATCGCGCGGATCGACGATATCGGCGGGCCAGACACGCATTCGAACTTTCCGCTCGGCTGGGCGATGGCGTCGAACACGCCGGTGCGACGCTACAAGCAGAACACCCATGGCGGCGGCATCCGCGATCCGCTGGTGGTAAGCTGGCCCAGCCGCCTGCCCGCGCGCGGTGAAGTGCGGCACCAATTCGCCCATGCGGTCGACTTGGTCCCTACCCTGCTCGATCTCATCGGGATCGATGCACCCGCCGGTATCGCGGGCGTCGAGCAGATGCCGATCGAGGGCGTCAGCTTCGCCGCGTCCTTGACCGACGCCGCCGCGCCGGAACGCGACACGCCGCAATATTTCGAGATGTTCGGGCATCGCGGGATTATCCATCGCGGCTGGAAAGCGGTGGCGTTCCACCCGCCGGGCACACCCTATGACGCCGACAAATGGGAATTGTTCGACCTGTCGCGCGATTTCGCCGAGACGCACGATCTTTCCGCGGAACAGCCCGACAAGCTGGCCGAGTTGATCGACCTGTGGTGGCAACAGGCGGAGGCGCACCAGGTGCTGCCGCTCGACGACCGGTTCGGCCCGCGGTTCGCCGAGAATGCCGCGCGGCGGCTGGGCGACCGCCGCGTCTTCACTTTCCACAAAGGGATGGGGCACATCCCGACCGACATCGCGCCCGACCTCCGCGCGCGCTCGTATCGCATCGAGGCGTATGCGACGGTGAAATCGGGCGACGAAGGCGTGCTGATCGCGCATGGCGACGCGACCTGCGGCTACAGCCTCTACCTCAAGGATGGGCGTCTCCACTTCGACGTCAATGTCGGCGACCACCAGATCGTATCGTCCGACGCGCCGGTGCCGGCGGGCGAACACATATTCTCGGTCCATGTCGCCCATGGCGCTCCCGTGCAGGCCGAATTGCGCTGCGACGGCGCTCCGATCGGCAGCGGTACGATCCGCTTCGGCTTCGTCAATTTCATCAGCTGGTCGGGACTCGATATCGGCCACGACCGGTCGAGCCCGGTATCGCGCTATGAGGCGCCGTTCACCTTCACCGGAGAGCTGGCGAAGGTCGTCGTCACGATCGAGGACGAGCAAGGCGATGCAGAGGGCGCGGCGCAGGCGCTGCTGGCACGGGAGTGAAGTGATCAAATTCCCTCTCCCCTTGTGGGAGAGGGAGGGAGCCGCGAAGCGGCGGAAGGGTGAGGGGGAGTCACGAGTAATATGCTCTTGGGTCCCCCTCACCCACTCGCTCCGCGAGCGGGCCCCTTCCCTCTCCCACAAGGGGAGAGGGAGATGACGCCAAAACGAAACGGCCCGGAGGGGCTACTTACCTCCGGGCCGTCCATGGTCCGCCGCAAGGGGGATTAAGCGGCGGACGTCGCTCGCCCAGGTTCAGGCGGCGATGTCTTTTTGGTCGCGGGATAGCTGAGCTATCCCGCTCGATCACGCCGCGAACTGGTTCATCGTATTGTGCGCCCCACCCGCCTTGAGCGCCGCCTCTCCAGCGAAATACTCCTTGTGATCGTCGCCGATGTCGCTGCCCGACATGTTCTGGTGCTTCACCGCGGCGATGCCCTGGCGGATTTCCTGGCGCTGGACGTTCTTGACGTAGCCCAGCATCCCCGCCTCGCCGAAATATTCCTTGGCCAGATTGTCGGTCGACAAAGCCGCGGTGTGATAGGTCGGCAAGGTGATCAGGTGGTGGAAGATCCCCGCCCGCTTCGCGGCGTCCGCCTGGAAGGTGCGGATCCGCTCGTCGGCCTCGGCCGCCAGAGCGGTGGCGTCGTAATCCACGCTCATCAGCTTGGCGCGATCATAGGCCGACACGTCGCGGCCCGCTTCCACCCAGGCGTCATAGACTTGCTGGCGAAAGTTGAGCGTCCAGTTGAAGCTGGGCGAATTGTTGTAGACCAGCTTGGCATTGGGCACGACTTCGCGGATGCGATCGACCATCGAGGCGATCTGCTCGATATGCGGCTTCTCGGTCTCGATCCACAGCAGGTCGGCACCGTTCTGCAGCGAGGCGATGCAGTCCATCACGCAGCGATCCGCCCCCGTCCCTTCGCGGAACTGGTAGAGGTTCGACTTCAGCCGCTTCGGACGCACCAGCTTGCCGTCGCGCTCGATCACGACGTCGCCGGCCTTGAGGTCGCCGACCGCAATCTCCTCGCAATCGAGGAACGAATTATACTGGTCGCCGAGATCGCCCGGTGTGTGGCTGATCGCGATCTGCTTGGTCAGGCCGGCGCCGAGCGAGTCGGTGCGGGTGACGATGATGCCGTCCTCGACACCGAGTTCGAGGAACGCGTAACGGCACGCCCGGACCTTCGCCAGGAAGTCCTCATGCGGCACGGTGACCTTGCCGTCCTGATGCCCGCACTGCTTTTCGTCGGACACCTGGTTCTCGATCTGCAGCGCGCAGGCGCCGGCCTCGATCATCTTCTTCGCCAGCAGATAGGTCGCCTCGGCATTGCCGAAGCCGGCGTCGATATCGGCGATGATCGGCACGACGTGTGTCTGGTGATTGTCGATCGCCTGGAGCAGGCGCTGTTCGGCAACCTCGTCGCCCGTTTCGCGCGCCGCGTCGAGCTCGCGGAACATCATCCCGAGCTCGCGCGCATCGGCCTGGCGGAGGAAGGTGTAGAGCTCCTCGATCAGCGCGGGAACGCTGGTCTTTTCGTGCATCGACTGGTCGGGCAACGGCCCGAACTCGCTGCGCAGCGCGGCGACCATCCATCCCGAAAGATAGAGATAGCGGCGCTCGGTCGATCCGAAATGCTTCTTGATGCTGATCATCTTCTGCTGGCCGATGAACCCGTGCCAGCAACCGAGCGACTGGGTGTAGTTGGCCGGGTCGGCATCATAGGCCGCCATGTCGCGGCGCATGATCGCCGCGGTGTAGCGAGCGATGTCGAGCCCGGTGCGGAACCGGTTCTGGATCTGCATCCGCGCCACCGCCTCGGCGCCGATTCCGTCCCAGGTGCCGTTATGGCTCTTGATGAGCTGAGCGGTGGCAGCGATCGAATCTTGGTAGGTCACGGCACGTCCTCGCTTGTGGTGATGCGAGGTTATGTACATCGATTTACATTTTATCAGTCGCCGCCATGAGGTAGATAGCGGTCACGATGTGACTTCAGACGCAACATCGGTAGATAACCTGTAATTTAATTTACACCTAAGCAACCTTGCGCCAGACCGAGATCGGGATATCGCCATTGGGGCGGGCGGCGACGGTGTAGCGCAACACTCTGCCCTTCAACTCGTATTGCCTGACCTGTCTCGTGCCGTTCCAGTTCGCGAAGCTCGCCTGCTCGATCGCGAAGGTCAATGTGTGTGCCTTCACGTCCGCGCTCAATATCCCGTAATGCACGCTCATCCCCAGCGCGATCTCGCGATACTCTTCCGGCGTGCCGGTGGCGCGGTCGCCCGACGCAAAATGCGGCCGTTCGCTCTTGTAGATCATCAGCGCGTAGCGACCGGCAGTATCCACCATCATGCTCCCGCGTGGCGCGGCGCCGTAATCGCGGCTGACACTGCCGTCAGGATGCTGGACGTCGGCCGCGACCAGCGACCAGGTCCCGACCAGTTCGCGCGGCAGCGACGGACGCTCGGCCGCTACGGGCGTGGCGGCGAGCGACCCGCCGATCAGGATGGCAGCGGCAGCCACTTCGATCGTACGCGGCGGCGGTAACAGTCTGAACATGGCAAGTCTCCTTCCCGGACCCGCTACCCGAACCCAATCATCGGCAAAAACGAATAGTTTTAATTCTTCGCTTCGGTTATTCTGAAGTATGAAAATGCCCAATCTCGATATGGACGTGCTCCGGACCTTGGTCCTGGCCGAGCAGTTGGGCGGCTTCGGTCGCGCCGCGGAACGCGTCGGACGGTCGCAATCGGCAGTCAGCCAGCAGATCCGCAAGATCGAGGACCAGGTCGGAGAGCCGCTGTTCGCGAAACAAGGCCGCGGCCTCGCGCCGACGCCAGCCGGCGAAATTCTGCTGGCTTATGCTCGGCGTATCCTCGACCTCAACGATGAGGCGCTGATCGCGGTCCGGGGGACCGCGGCGCAGGGCCAGGTACGCTTCGGTTTGCCACCCGATCTCGCCGAAACCTGGCTTCCCGACGTGCTCGGACGATTCAATCGCGCGCATCCGGGGATTCGCCTGGAAACGATCGTCGACCGCAACCGTGCGCTGATCGACCGACTCGACCGCGGCGCACTGGATGTCGCGCTCGCCATGAACCAGACCGACCGCGCCGATGCCAGACCGCTGGCGGCCCTCAAGGCGATCTGGATCGGACCCTCGCCCCGCCGCTTGCATTGGGATCCAGCAGGCAACGAGCCGCTCCCACTGGTACTGACCGAAGCACCCTGCTTTTTCCGTCAGCGCGCGCTTGCCTTGCTCGAAGCCGCCGGTGTGCCCTGGCGGATCGTGATGACCAGCGCGAGCGCGCGGGGCCTGTGGGCGGCGGTCGAAGCCGGGCTGGGCGTGACCTTGCGCATCCCGATCGGCGTCCCTGCCGACCTGCACGTGCTCGGCAATGAGGAAGGGCTTCCCGATCCGTCCGGCGAGCCGTTCGTCCTGTCGATCCATGATGGCGGCCGCGTCCTCGAACCGGCCGCACGGCAGCTTTACGATATCCTTGCCGCGGCGATGACCGACATACCAGGCGGCTAGTCGGGATCGTCAATCGCCGCCGAAGGTGAACGGGCTGACTCCGCGCTCGCGCTCGTTGACCAGCAAGGCCCGGCCTGCCGGCGCGGCGCTGCGTTGCGGGCAAGATGGGCGCGCGCAGGCGCGACATCCCAGACCAATCGGCGTTGCCTCGCCTTTCAGGTCGATTCCCCGTGCCACCGCCAGGCTTCCCGCGACGTCCGCCGAAACGCCAAGCCCGACCGCGAATTCGGCCTGCACCGCGCCATAACGGCGCCCCTGCGGCGTCACCGTGCGCGAGAGGGTCAGCCAGCGTGCGCCGTCCTCGAGCGCGACCAGTTGAACCATGAGGTCGCCGGGCCGGTCGAACGCCGAATGCAAGCGCCAGAGCGGACACCGCCGGTCGCTTTCGACCAGCGGCGAACCGCTGGCGCCCGAAAAGCGCTTCGAGACCTGACCGGCGCGATCGACCCGCACCATGAAAAACGGCAGCCCGCGCGCGCCCACGCGCTGCAGCGTAGTCAGTCGGTGCGCGACCTGCTCGAATCCGGCGCCGAAGCGCCGCTGCAGCAACTCGAGATCGTATCCCGTCGCCTCGCATGCGCGCAGGAAACGGGCATAAGGCATCATCACTGCTGCGGCGAAATAGCTGGTGAGGTAGCGGCGATAGAGCCGTTCACCCGCGCGGTCAGCGAAACCTGCGCCCTGAACCAGCGCCTCGACCATCGATCGCGCTTCGATCTGGCCAAGCTGATAGGCCGCCGCAAAGGTACGGCTCGCGGCATCGAGCATCTCCGACACTTGCAATTGGCGGGCATGGAGGTCGGTTCGCCGCAACAGATCGGGCATCACATCGACCGGCAGGACGCGAATGGTGAGCTGGTGCTTGACGCGCAGTCGCTCGGCGATCGCGCCATAGAGATCGCCGGCGCCCATCCGCAATTCATCGGCCAGCGCTTCCGCCGCTGCGTCGAGATCGGCATAATGGCCGCGCCAGCGCTCGATCTCCTTGCGTAGCTCGGCGATCACGTCGCCAGTCCCGCCGGTCTCTCCGGTCGCTGAGCCCTGGCCCAGCCGATCGAACACGCGGGCAAAGGCTTCGGCGCCGCCCGGGGCACCCGCCAGCCACTCCTCCACCTCGTTACGGTCGATCTCAAGGTCGGCGAACATCGGATCGGCCAGCCGCCGCCGGATCGCCGCCGCCCCGCCGCCCGGCTCTCCCGCCGCCAGCGCGCGCGGATCGAAATCGAATGTCTCGGCCAGCTTGACCAGCAACGCGGCGGAGAGCGGGCGCTGGTTCTTCTCGACCAGATTGAGATAGCTGGGCGAGATCGCGAGCATCTCCGCCATCGCCGCCTGGGTAAGACCCTCGCGTCGCCGCAGCCGCCGTACCGCGTGCCCCGCCAGCAATTTCCGATCCGCCATGCCCATCCTTGACTGGAATGATTCCTGGCGCAGCGATCCGGCGGCCGAGGCGAGTTGTCAATACTTTACATAAAGACCGATCTTGCCCTTGATCGATCGACAGCCAGACCTTCGCGATGGCGACTCCGTTATCGCCCAGCGAGCGATATTCGGCCATCGGACCGGGCGAGAGACAGGCGCCTACACGTCGGTCTTGTAAGGTTTCCGACTTTCCTGGGGAGGAAAGGATGCCCGCCGGGTTCATCTCGGCGGGCATTTTCTATATTCCTCCCCGAGCTTGCTCGGGGAGGGGGCGTCCGAGCTTTGGCTTGCCCCCGGCAAGCCAAGATCGGGTCCGGGGGACACGATCTCGCTCGAACGCGCCAAAGGCGGTGGTTGAGGGGGCCCTCCTTCGGCAAACTCGCGGCCCATTGCGCATTTGTGGCAGGCCCCCTCCACCAAGCCGCTGCGCGTCTTGGTCCCCCTGCCCGTTCCGGGGAGGAATTTTGTTTCCCCCGAACCGCATGCGCTTGTTAAAGCCCTGCCATGCATCTCCGTCTTCGTACCGCGTTCGCGCTCCTGCTCGTTTGCGTGGCGTTCGCCGCCCAGCCCGCGGCCGCCAAGGTCCGCATCACCTTCTGGTCGCGCGAAGAGGGGCAGATGTTTCCCCACGCCTTCTTTACGCTCGACGGCACGCCCGATCGCGGTGGGCGGCCGGTCGACATCTCCTATGGTTTCACCGCCAAGGTGATTTCCCCCGCGATCCTGTTCGGCGACGTGCCGGGCAAGATCGACATCACGCCGCGCAGCTACATCATGGGCAGTTTCGCGCATTTCTCGGTGCTGTTGACGGATGCGCAATATGATTCGGTGCTGCATCTGACCGAGGAATGGGGCGAAAAAGGCGACCATCATTACAGCGCGAGCAAGCGCAACTGCGTGCATTTCGTCGCCGAAGCCGCACGCCGCTCCGGCCTGCGCGCGGTGATCCAGCCGAAATTCGTCAAGAAGCCGCACGCCTTTCTCGAATCGGTGCTGGCGATGAACCCTCAGGTCACCCGGGTCGAAGCCAACGCCAAGACCTTCTACGGCACCGCACGTTCCGCTGCGCGCTGAACTTCAGCCGATCGGCACCAGTTCCACCACGTCGAGCAACGATTCGAAATGCGGATAGGGGAGCACCAGCCGCCAGCGCCGCGGCCCGATCCGCTCGACGATTCCGGCCATATCGCGATTGGCGTCGCGGCCATAATCCATCGGCATATCCTCGTCGCCGAGAGACAGCGTGCCCAGAAAGATCTGTCGGGCGCCGCCATCGTCGAATATCAGCCCGACCGGGCGTTGCGATCCGCCGATCTTGTAGAAACTCAGCAGCCCGCCTTCGGGATCGATGCGGCAGCGGAAGGCTGGATAGGCAGTGAAGTCGCGATTACCCGGCCGCTGCCCGCCCAGCTTGAAGACCCGACAGCGATAATCGCCGGCGGGCGGCTTGGCGTCCGCGAGGGCGCGGTCGGGGTCAAACAACACGCCTTGCGCCGCGATCGCCTTGCCCTGCCCCGCGGCGCGCGCCTTGACGAGCGCCTCTAGCCACGCCTGACGCGTGTTGCGCAGGCGCATACGGTCGTCCGCCGTAGCCACGCGCCGCCAATCCGTTTGTATTTTGTCTTTCGCCGCCGCCGGAACAGCGACCACGAACAGGGCACTTATTAGCGCCCCGAAATGCGCCCTTTTCATGCCCTGACAACCAACCACCGAAAGGTTGGTTGCGCAGGCGATATGTTGAGCTCTCGTTCAGCGAAGCCGAAAAGACTCAGGCTGCGGTCCAGCCGCCGTCGACGGTCATATTGGCGCCGGTGATCGACTTCGCCTCGTCGCGGCACAGGAACACGGCGAGCGCCGCGACCTGTTCCGGCGTGACGAACTCCTTGGTCGGCTGCGCGGCGAGCAGCACGTCGTTCATCACCTGCTCGCGAGTCAGGCCGCGCGCCTTCATCGTATCGGGGATCTGGTTCTCGACCAGCGGCGTCCAGACATAGCCCGGCGAGATCGCATTGACCGTGATGCCGTGGGTCGCAACCTCCAGGGCCGCGGTCTTGGTCAGGCCGGCAATGCCGTGCTTGGCGGCAACATAGGCCGATTTGTTGGGGCTCGCGACCAGGCTGTGCGCCGAAGCGGTCGAGATGATCCGGCCCCATTTTGCCGCCTTCATGTACGGAATCGCGGCGTGCATCATGTGGAACGCGCTGGTCAGGTTGATGGCGATGATCGCGTCCCATTTGTCGGTCGGGAATTCGTCGATCGGGGCGACATGCTGGATGCCGGCATTGTTGACGATGATGTCTGGCCCGCCGAGCTCGTCATGGCAGCGCTTGACCATCGCCTCGATCGCCTCGGCCTTGGTCATGTCGGCGGCGTCGTAGAGCGCCTTCGCGCCGCTCGTCGCCTCGAGCGCGGCGCGTTCCTGCTCGATTGCCGCAGCATCGCCGAAACCGTTGATCATCACGCACGCGCCCTCGGCGGCGAACGCCTTGGCATAAGCGAGGCCGATGCCCGAGGTCGAACCGGTAACGATGGCGCTCTTGCCCTTGAGGAACATGCGGGTCTTCTCCTTAACGGGGGGTGAGGTCGAAAGCGGCGGTCTTGCCGTCGATGATGTTCTCGGCGACCAATTCGGCATTTGCCATGGTCGCGGCGACATCTTCGCTACCGGCTTGCCAATGCTCGCGCATCGTCCGCGCCGAGAATTCGAAGTCGCGCGCGCCGCCTTCCCAGGCATTGGCGCGATAGATCAGATGGACCAGATTGACCGGATATTCGGCCGACCGCTCGGCGAGCGCGCGGACGTCGGGATCGTCGCCCATTTCGGGCGGCAGTTTGGCGAGCACGCGCCGCGCGATCTCGCGATCCTTGCGCAACCGCATCAATTGCGTCGAGATTTCGCGCGACCGGCTGGAAAAGCGGATTTCCTTTTCGCGCGCCATCACGTCCATGATCGTCCGCGGCCGCACCGCGATCGACGGGAACAGGTCGACCTGGAACACCAGCAACCCTTCGGTCTGGTGATCGAGCACATGGCTGAGCGGGGTATTGGAGACGAGCCCGCCATCCCACCACAACCGGCCCTCGATTTCGACCGGAGGAAGCCCCGGCGGCAACGCACCCGACGCCATGATATGGCGTGCATCGATCCGCTCGAAACGGTTGTCGAAATACCGGAAGTTGCCGTTTTCGACATCGACCGCCCCGACCGACAGCCGCACGGGACCGTCGTTGAGCAGATCCCAGTCGACGAGATCGTTCAGCGTGTCCTCCAGCGGCGCGCTGTCGTAGAAACTGAGCGCGGCGACCGTTCCCGGGGCGGCCATCACCGGGGGCAATCCACGTGGCGTGAAGAAGCCCGGGACGCCTGCCAGCATGACGAACCCCGCCGACCATTCGTGGAGCGTCTCACGCACCATGTCGTCGGGAAAGATCGGGAAGCTGGGCAACGCGCTCGTCACCTTGTCCCAAAATGCCGTCAGCCGTTCGACGCGGCGTTCCGGCGGGTTGCCCGCGACGATCGCGGCGTTGACCGCGCCGATCGAAATGCCCGCGACCCAGTCGAGTTCGATGCCGGCAGCCTCCAGCCCGTCGATGACGCCGGCCTGATAGCTGCCCAGCGCGCCTCCGCCCTGAAGCACCAGCGCCACCTGTTCGGGCAAGGGCAGCATCTTGGCGCGGCGGCGGGCGGCGGGATCGACCATCGCCCAGCGGCATGGGCCAAGAGGCCGAGTCGATCAATCGGGCGATTGCAACCATGGGCGTTGGCGCGCATTTTGATACGCGACGAAAACGACAAAAGGGGCAGCCGATGCGGCTCGACGACTTCGATCCCAACATCAATGTCGAGGATCAGCGCGGCCAGGGCGGCAGCGGGTTCGGCGGCTTCGGTGGTGGAGGCGGCGGGCTGTTGTTCGCGTTCCTGCCGTTCATCTTCAACCGGTTCGGATGCCTGGGCGTCGCGGTCGTGGCCGGCCTGTTCTTCCTGCTGAGCGGCGGGCTGCACTTCGCCGATACCGGCGGATCGGGCGGCAGTTATGCGCCGACCAGCACGTCCCGGCCCGCAGGCGGCACCGATGCCAAATCGAGCTGTACGATCGACGCCAGCTCCAAGGTGGCCTGCAACGCCTTCAGCTCCGCCGACAAGACCTGGGCGGCGATCTTCCAGCAACAGGGCCAGCGCTTCGTCGCGCCGAAATTAGTCTTCTATTCGGGCGAAGGCCAATCGGGTTGCGGCGCAGCGCAATCGGCGATGGGGCCGTTCTATTGCCCAACCGACCGGGGCATCTATCTCGACACCGACTTCTTCCAGGAATTGTCGCAGCGTTTCGGCGCGCCGGGCGATTTCGCGCAGGACTATGTCATCGCGCACGAATTCGGCCATCATATCCAGAATTTGATCGGTATCTCCGATCGCGTGACGCGGCTGCAGCGCAGCTCGAGCGAGGTGGAGGGCAATCGCCTGTCGGTGATGCTCGAACTCCAGGCGGATTGCTTCGCCGGCGTCTGGGCCGCGCAGAACCGTGATCGCATGGAACCCAACGACCTGCAGGAAGGCATGACCGCGGCGAAGGCGATCGGCGACGACACACTGCAGCGCGAGACGCAGGGCCGCGTCATGCCCGACAGCTTCACCCACGGCACGTCCGAGCAGCGCATGACTTGGCTCAAGCGAGGCATCGACATCGGCGATTATCGCCAGTGCGATACGTTCGCGGGGGCGATCTAACGTTAGTCTTCAGCCGTCATCCCGGACTTGTTCAGGGGTACAACTGGCAGCGACGGAGTAGCCTAAGCCTCTTGCCTGTCGCTAGCGGCACGCTGGATGCCGGGACGAGCCCGGCATGACGGTTAAATCGGATGATCCTCCGCTCGCGCCACCCCATCATTGACGCGGATCAGCGTGTCGCACAGCCGCAAGCTCGAGTCGCGGTGCGCGACGATCAGGATCGTGGGACGCGGATCGAGCGCGGCGAGGCGCGTCAGCAATTCGCCTTCGCTGGCCTGATCGATCGCGTTGGTCGCCTCGTCGAGGACCAGCAAGCGGGGCTTGCGCAACAAGGCGCGGGCGATGGCCAGGCGCTGGCGCTCGCCGCCTGACAGCAGCGCGCCGCGCTCGCCCACCACGCTGTCGATTCCTCTCGGCATGCGCGCGACGATCGCGGTCGCGCCGACCATCTCGATCGCCGCGTGCATCATGTCCTCGCTGATCGTCTCATCGCCCCAATCCAAGTTGCGGCGCACGCTGTCGTGGAACAGGAAGCCGTCTTGCGGGACGTAGGCGATCGCCCCGCCCCAGCCGCCGCCGAGCGCGCATCCGCCGACGGTGATCCTGCCCTGTTGCGGTTCGAGGAGCCCGGTGATGATGTCGACCAACGTGGTTTTGCCGCCCCCGCTCGCGCCGGTCAGCCCGGTGATCGATCCTTCGGTTATCGTCAGCGTCGCATCGCTCACGCCGCCGCCGCCGTGATGCCGATACGTGACGTGCGAGAGCTCGATCGCTCCGGCTGGCGGAACCTCCGCGCTGGTCTGAGCGAAGGCCCCGAAATGCCGCTCCGCATCGCGCACTGCTTCGAACGCCGGGACGCCATAGGCGACTTGCTGGATCGATTGCTGGATCGCCTGGGCCGGGCCCGCCATCCGGCCGAAGACCAGGACGACGATGATCAGCCGCGCCGGCGGCACGTCCAGCAGGTTGATGCCCGCGAGCACGACGCCGGCCAATGCCACCGCCGCTCCCAGGGTGAACCACAAGCGCGCCCGCGCCTGGTCGCGCTGGAACCATAATTGCCGGCGCCGCGCGACCGATTGCGACGCCGCGAATTCGTCGACGAAACGATCGCGCATCTGTTGCGCGGCCGCGATCTTCAGTCCGCCCAGAAAGCTGCTGGCATTGCTCATCATGTTCTGGCCCGCGCGCAAGGCCTGTTCGCCGCTGTTGCGATTGCGGGCCTGACCGAGCGCGATCAGCATCGCACCGATCACCATCGCCACACCGGCCACCAGCGCCAGAACCGGGGCAAGCGCCGCGATCACGGCGAGCTGCACCAGAGTGGAAATCAAGGCGACCGTCATCTGGATCAATTGCTGAGCGGTGGTACCGATCCGGATCACGTCGATCCCGATCAACGTCGTCGTTCGCGAATGATCGAGCGCGGCGATTTCGCGCCACGGCGCCACCGCCAGCGCGCGCAAGATGCGCAGGCGCTGCGCATCGACGAACCGTGCCTGAAGCGACTGCATCGAAAGGTCGCGCGCATAGAGCACCAGCCCGCGCACCACCATCATCGCCATGAACGCGATCATCATCCAAGCGATCAACTGGGACGTGCCGACAATGCCCCATTTCTCGGCATAATTCCGTACCCAGCCGGGCCCGCCTCCGGTCGCCACGGTCAAGATCGGCACGAGCAGCAGCAGCCCGGCGCCTTCGACCGCGGCGCCGCCGAGCGCGAGCGCCAGGGCGATTGCCGTGCGCCGCGGGCTCATCGCCGCCAGGGCGCGCGTGATCGCCAGCATCATGCGCAATGTTCTTGTGGCGTCGCCCCCGGTCACTCCGCCTTGTTAAGGACGAAGCGCATCGCTGTCACCGCGTACCGCGTCTTAATCGACCAGCGCGAGTAGCCGCTCCGGATCGGCGCGTTCGGGCATTGGTCGTGCGAACGCGTCGCTGCCCAAAGTCGCGAGCAGGTCGACCAGCCGCTCCTCGGCATGCGTACCGATCGCGCTGCGATTGGTCGGATGATCGGGGGTCAAGCTGCCGAGATCGACGAAGCGGCTTCCCCAGCTGTCGGCCAGTGCCAGCACCTGTTCGACCGCGGGCGTGGGATCGCAGGCTACGATCGACGGGAAGGGCAGCTTGGTTGCCGGACTCAGCCGCACGTTTCGGGCCATCGCCGACTGGCCGAAGCCATAGCTGAGCGGCGACAACAGCACCGCGCCGCGGATGTTGCGGAGGTAGGAGCGCGGCGAGAGCTGGGCCCACCAAGCCACCGCCAGACATGCGACCCCTTGCGCGAGGATGACGGCAGGCTCGGCGCGATTGGCCATCACGGCGTCGAGCTGCAAGGCCCAGCGCCCGCTGTGGAAGCGGGAAAGGTCGAGTTCGACGCGCAGCAATCGTGCCGCAATCTGCGTGTCGCCCTTCACCGAGACGATGATCGGAACAGGCTTGTCGAACGACGTATCGAAGTCGCGATCCATGACAGCTCTCCCAAGCGGGCGCGTCGCCTCTGTTCTTGCGAGCGCCTCCGACTCGGCGGCGCCTCACTTAAAGCTATTCCGATCGTTTTGATGTACAAACGGCTTGCGACGAATCGAGGTCCGACAGAGCCGGATCGGAGGAATCGGGTCAGACGGCGAAGGCGAGCGAGAATTCGGCGCCGCCGTCGGGGTGGTTGCGCGCGGCGATGCCGACCTGCATCGCCTCGGCGAATCCCTTGGCGATGGCGAGGCCGAGGCCGCTGCCCCCGCTGCGATCGCTCCCGCGCCCCTGCGCGAACGTATCGAACACGCGCTTTTCCGAGCCCGACTCCAGCCCCGGGCCATGGTCGCGCACCGACAGCAACACGGTGTCGGGCGTCCTCTTGCCGATGATCGCGACGCGCCCGTCGCCGCCATGGATCGCCGCATTGGCGAGCAGGTTGATCAGCACGTGATGGAGCAGGGTCGGGTCGGCCCGGACCAGCGGCAGGTCGACCGGAACCTGCAAGTCGATATGCACGCCGCGCAACAAGTCCTTGAGATCGTGAACCGCACTCGCCACCGCGTCGGTCAGGTCGATCGCTTCGAGGGAGATCGCCAGCGCACCCGAATCGAGCCGCACCATGTCGAGAATATTGTCGAGGAAGCGCCGCAGCCGGGCGATATCGGCGCGGGCCAAGGGTACCGCCGCGGCATCGGGATATTGCCGCGCCAATGCGTCGACCGAGGCAGCGACCGATGTCAGCGGCGTGCGCAGATCGTGCCCGATAGATGACAACAACGCCGCGCGCAGCCGGTCGCGCTCGCGCAAGACCGATACGTCGCGCAACTGGTCCTCGAGCTTCAATCGCTCCTGCGCCAACGCCGCTTGTCCAAGTAATGTCGTCAGCAACACCGCGCGATCTGCACCCACCGGGTTGCCACCATCCTCGGCGAGCAGGCCCACCACGCCGAGCACGCCGAGCGAGGTCTTGAGAGGCTGAAACTGCCAGTCCGCCGAAACCAGGGTGCCGGTACCGACTCCGGTGGCCTCTCCCTTGGCCCAAGCCCAGTCGGCGGCGGCGCGGTCGACCGTGCCGAGCTCGGGTATCGGCCCCGGAGCCGAGGCGATGCATTCGAGTTCGCCGTCACGCTGATCGAGCAGGATCACGGTCACGCCGAGGAGGCGGGCGGCTTCGCTGCAGATCGTCTGGCTGGTGCTCCGCCAGTCCGACGCGCGCGCCAGCGCCTGGCCGAACCCGGCGACCGCCGCATTCTCCTGGGCGCTGCGCGCACCGATCGTCGCGCGTATCTTCAAGCGGCCGGTCAGGTTCGCGGTAAAGGTCGCGATGCCGATCAGGACGAACAGCGTCAGCAGGCTCTGCGGATCGGCGATGGTGAAGGTGTAAAGCGGCGGCAGGAAGAAGAAATTATAGGCGAGACCCGACAAGATGCCGGTCGCGACGCCCGGCCACAGCCCAAGCCGCGCCGAGGCTACGATCACCGGCAACAGATAGATGAGGTCGATACCCCCCGGCCCGATCCACGGCTCGACCGTCCGGGTCAGCACCGTCGTCAGCGCCACCAACAGCACCGGCACGAATGCGTCGATCGCAAGGCTCCAGTCGCCGCGCGGAACGCTGGTTCTGGTCTGCGCCGGTGCACCGCCGGCGGGAATGACATGGACCGCCAGGCCCTCGCCCGCCGCCAGCATCGCGTCGACTACCGATCCGTGACGCAAGGCGAACCACCAGCTGCGGCTCGACTTGCCGATCACCAATTGCGTGATCCGCGCCTCGGCGATCTGATCTCGCAAGCCCGCGGTGACGCTCTCCGCGGGGATGGTCGCGATCGTCGCGCCCAGGCTTGCGGCGAGGCCCAACATGTCGGCGACCTGGCGCCGTTGCTCTTCGCCGAATCCGGCGGCGCGCGGGGTCTCGATGAACACGGCTTGCCATGGTGCCTTCAAGGCGTCGGCCAGGCGCTTGGCGGCGCGGACCAATGTGTCCGCGCCTGGCAATTCGCTGACCGCGACGAGCACGCGCTCGCCGCCGGCAAAGGTGCCTGTCACGGCATGAGTATCGAGATGCTCGGTCAGCGCCTGATCGACACTCTGCGCCGCGCGGCGCAGCGCCATCTCGCGCAGCGCCGACAGATTGGCTTTGGAAAAGAAGCGATCGAGCGCCCGGGTCGCTTCGGCAGGAATATAGACCTTGCCCGCCTTCAACCGCTCGATCAGTTCGTCGGGCGGCAAGTCGACCACTTCGACCTCGGCGCCGTCGAACACGCTGTCGGGCACGGTTTCGCGGACACGCACGCGCGTGAAGCTGGCGACGACGTCGTTGAGGCTGTCGACATGCTGGACGTTGAGCGTGGTATAGACGTCGATCCCGGCGTCGAGCAGTTCCATCACGTCCTGCCAGCGCTTGGGGTGGCGGCTGCCGGGTGCATTGGTGTGCGCGAATTCGTCGACCAGGACGAGCTGCGGCCGGCGCTCCAGCACCGCGTCCAGGTCCATTTCGTCCAGCCGGTGCCCCTGATAATCGATGGGACGGCGCGCGATTACCTCCAGCGGTTCGACCAGCGCCTGGGTTTCGGCGCGACCGTGCGTTTCGACCACCGCGACCACGACATCGGTGCCGGCGCGTTGCCGCTCGGCGCCTTCGCGCAGCATCTCGAACGTCTTGCCGACTCCCGGCGCGGCACCGAGGAAGATCTTCAGCCGCCCACGTTCTTCAGCTTTCGCGGCACGCAGCAGCGCATCCGGTGAAGGGCGGTTATCGTCGAGCAACTGTGCAAAACTCCCGTGTCGCGGCGAAGGCAGAAGCGGGGGATCGGCACGAACCGCCGATAAGGCAAGTCTCGACGGCGCGATTCTAATGGCTTCTTAATGCCGCCAGGCCGCTTTCGCCCGCGCACCTTAATGCCATCCCCTCCTATCTCGCCGGCCGATCCAACAGGAGGCCGATCATGCCCGACATCACCTGGCTCGCCGTGCTTGGCGGGCTGTTCCTGGCGACCCTCGCCTTCGTGCGGCTGTGCGACGAGGCCTGAGATGAACCTGCACCTTGCGCTGGCCGGGCTGACCGCATTCGGCCTGCTGATCTACCTCGTCGCCGTCCTCGTGCGGCCCGAACGGTTCTGAGGATATCGCCATGACATTACAGGGATGGGCGCTGATCGCGCTCTTCGTCGCCATCCTAGCGGCACTGGCCAAGCCGATCGGGCTATGGCTGTTTGCGCTCTACGAAGGGCGCCGCACGCCGCTCCATGCGGTGCTCGGCCCCGTCGAAAGCGGCTTTTATCGGCTGTCGGGGATCGATCCGGACACCGACCAGAGCTGGCGCCGTTACGCCGTGCACATGCTGGTGTTCCAGCTGATCACAGTGCTGCTGACCTATCTGATCCTGCGCGCGCAGGGGTTCCTGCCGTTCAATCAGGGCAAGCTCCCCGGGGTGGGCGCGGATGGCTCGATGAACACCGCCATCGCCTTCGTCACCAACACCAACTGGCAATGGTATGCTGGGGAATCGACCCTGTCGAACCTCAGCCAGATGATGGCGCTGACGATCCACAATTTTCTCAGCGCGGCGACCGGCATCGCCATCGCCTTCGCGCTGTTCCGCGGGTTCGCCCGGCGCCCCTCCCCCAACCCGGCGCCGGGCGGCACCGCGTCGCCCGGTATCGGCAATTTCTGGGCCGATATCACGCGCATCACGCTCTATCTGCTGCTGCCGATCTGCGTCGTCTATGCGCTCTATCTGCTACTGAGCGGGGTTCCGCAGACCTTCGCTATGTCGGTCGACGCGACCACTCTGGAAGGCGTCAAGCAGACCATCTCGCTCGGTCCGGTCGCCAGCCAGGAAGCGATCAAGATGCTCGGCACCAATGGTGGCGGCTTCTTCAACGCCAATTCGGCGCATCCGTTCGAGAACCCCTCGGCATTGACCAACCTGGTCCAGATGTTGTCGATCTTCTCGATCGGCGTCGGCCTGACCTATACGTTCGGCAAGGCGGTTGGCGATACGCGCCAGGGTTGGGCGATTCTGGGCGCCATGACCATCCTGTTCCTGGCGGGCGCCACCGTGGCTTATTGGCAAGAGGCAGCGGGTAATCCGGTCCTCCACCATCTCGGTGTCGCCGGCCCCAATACGGAAGGCAAGGAAGTCCGCTTCGGCACCGCCGCGAGTGCCTTGTTCGCCGCGGTCACCACCGCCGCCTCGTGCGGCGCCGTGAATGCAATGCACGACAGCATGACCGCGCTGGGCGGCCTCATCCCGCTGTTCAACATGCAACTGGGCGAGATCGTCATCGGAGGCGTCGGCTCCGGGATGTACGGGTTCCTGCTGTTCGCCATCCTCGCGGTGTTCGTCGCCGGGCTGATGGTCGGCCGCACCCCGGAATATGTCGGTAAGAAGATCGAGGCGCGCGAGGTCAAGCTCGCGGTGCTGGCGATCGCGGTGCTGCCGCTGTCGATCCTGGGGTTCACCGCTCTGTCCTCGGTGATGCCCGATGGCCTCGCGGGACCACTCAACAAGGGTCCGCACGGCTTTACCGAGATCCTCTACGCGTTCAGCTCGGCCACCGCGAACAACGGCTCCGCCTTTGCCGGGCTCAGCGCGGGAACGCCTTGGTACAATGGCCTGCTGGCGGTCGCGATGTGGGTCGGGCGGTTTTTCATGATCGTCCCGGTGCTTGCCATCGCCGGCAGCCTGGCCGGCAAGAAGTACCACCCTGCCGGTGCCGGGTCGTTCCCGACCACGGGCGGCCTGTGGATCGGCCTGCTGGTGGGGATCATCCTGATCCTGGGCGGTCTCACCTTCCTGCCGAGCCTCGCGCTCGGGCCGATCGCCGATCATCTCGCGATGATCCACGGCCAGCTGTTCTGATGGTCTGGCGCGAAACACTGCCCCTCTCCCGCTGGGAGAGGGGAGGAGCCGCAAAGCGGCGGGCGGGTGAGGGTGTCCCCTCCGCGCCGCGCCCCTCGTCACCCTCACCTTCCCACTCGGCTGCGCCGAGCGGGGCCCTCCCTCTCCCAATGGGAGAGGGAACACAGCGAGACGTCCAATGACAACCGCATCCTCCATGTTCTCGGCGAAGCTGGTCGTTCCCGCGATCGGCGACTCCTTCAAGAAGCTCGATCCGCGTGAACTGATCAAGAACCCGGTGCTGTTCACCACCGCGGTGGTGGCGCTGCTGCTGACCGTATTGCTGATGGTGGGCGGCGAAAACCTGCCTATCGGTTTCCAGCTCCAGCTGATCGTCTGGCTGTGGCTGACGGTCCTGTTCGGCACGTTCGCCGAAGCGCTGGCCGAAGGGCGCGGCCGCGCCCAGGCGGCAAGCTTGCGCGCCACCAAGTCCGAGCTCCAGGCCAAGCGCCTGACCGGGGTCTGCGACACCTGGGGCTTGGTGGAGGCGTGGCGTCTCCAGAAGGGCGAGATGGTGCTGGTCGAAACCGGCGATCTGGTCCCTGCAGACGGCGAAGTCGTCGAGGGAGTCGCCAGCGTCAACGAAGCCGCGATCACTGGCGAATCCGCGCCCGTCATCCGTGAGGCCGGCGGCGACCGGTCGGCGGTGACGGCGGGCACCCGCGTCATCTCGGACCGGATCAAGGTCCGCGTGACCCAGGAGCCGGGCCAGGGCTTCCTCGATCGCATGATCGCTTTGGTGGAAGGCGCCGAACGGCAGAAGACGCCGAACGAAATCGCGCTGACCATTCTGCTCGTCGGACTCACGATCATCTTCCTGATCGCGGTCGGCACGATTCCGGGTTTCGCGCATTATGCCGGCGGCAGCGTGCCCGTCGCGATCCTGGCGGCGCTGCTGATCACGCTCATCCCCACCACCATCGCCGCCTTGCTGTCGGCGATCGGTATCGCGGGAATGGACCGCCTGATCCGCTTCAACGTGCTCGCCAAATCGGGGCGCGCGGTGGAAGCCGCCGGCGACGTCGACACCCTGTTGCTCGACAAGACCGGCACGATCACAATCGGCGACCGTCAGGCGAGCGAGTTCCGCCCGCTGACCGGAGTCGACGCCAAGACGCTCGCCGAAGCGGCGATGCTCGCGAGCCTGGCCGACGAGACGCCCGAGGGCCGCTCGATCGTGACCCTGGCAAGCGACAAATTCGCGCTCGCCACCGCGCTGCCGACCGATGCCGAGATCATCCCCTTCACCGCGCAAACGCGTAGCTCCGGCGTCCGCGTCGGCGACACCAAGGTGCTGAAGGGCGCCGTCGACTCGATCCTCAAGACGATCGGCGCCGACACGCCGGGTGCCGCGGAACTCAAGCGCACCACCGATGAGATCGCGCGGGGCGGAATGACTCCGCTCGCGGTCGAGCGGAACGGCCGACTGCTTGGCGCCGTGGCGCTCAAGGACGTGGTCAAGGCGGGCGTGCGCGACCGCTTCGCCGAGCTGCGCCGGATGGGAATCCGTACCGTGATGATCACCGGCGACAACCCGCTGACCGCCGCCGCTATCGCCGCCGAAGCGGGAGTCGACGACTTCCTGGCCGAGGCGACGCCGGAGGACAAATTGGCGCTGATCCGCACCGAACAGACCGGCGGCAAGCTGGTCGCGATGTGCGGCGACGGCACCAACGACGCCCCTGCGCTCGCCCAGGCCGATGTCGGCGTGGCGATGAACACGGGCACGCAGGCCGCGCGCGAAGCCGGCAACATGGTCGACCTCGACAGCGACCCGACCAAGCTGATCGAGATCGTGGGGTTGGGCAAACAATTGCTGATGACGCGCGGCGCGCTGACCACCTTCTCGGTCGCCAACGACGTCGCCAAATATTTCGCGATCATCCCGGCGATGTTCGTGGTGCTCTATCCAGGCCTCGGCGTGCTCAACGTGATGGGGCTCGGCAGCCCGCGCTCGGCGATCCTGTCGGCGATCATCTTCAACGCGCTGATCATCCCCTGCCTGGTCCCGCTGGCGCTCAAGGGCGTGACCTATCGCGCGATCGGCGCCGGGCCACTGCTCGCCCGCAATCTGGCGATCTACGGCCTCGGCGGACTGATCGCGCCGTTCGTCGGGATCAAGCTGATCGATCTGGCCGTGGGTGGGCTAGGGCTGGCCTAGTCCCCCTCCCGCCCGCGGGAGGGGTTAGGGGAGGGCCTGTTCCTCTCGCCTCCGCCCGACACGCCCTCCCCCAGCCCCTCCCGCAAGCGGGAGGGGAGAAGGAAGAAAGAGATGTTGAAAGACTTCACCACTGCCCTCCGCCCAGCCCTCGTGCTGACTTTGCTATTCGCCGCCCTGCTTGGCCTCGCCTACCCCGCCGCGATCACTGGAGTTGGTCAACTGGTCGCCCCGAGCGCCGCTAACGGTAACCTGATCCGCGATGCCAAGGGCCAAGTCATCGGCTCATCGCTGATCGGCCAGGGATTCACCTCGAACCGCTATTTCCACGGCCGCCCCTCGGCCGCGGGCAAGAACGGCTATGACGCCACCGCCTCGTCGGGCTCCAATCTCGCCCCGACCAGCCAGGCGCTCGTCGACCGCGTCAAGACCGACCTCGCCTCGGCCAAGGCATCCGCTCCCGCACCAGGTTCCAATGTACCCGCCGATCTGGTGACGGCCTCCGCCTCGGGGCTCGATCCCGATATCAGCCCCGAGGCGGCTTTGTTCCAGGTGTCGCGCGTCGCGAAGGCGCGCGGGATCGACCCCGCCAAGCTGCGCCAAGTCGTCAGCGACAACACCGCCTATCCATTGCTTGGATTTCTCGGCGAACCACGGGTGAATGTCCTCGCGCTCAACCTTGCCCTCGACCGGATCGCGCCGCGGCCGTAACGTCTCGGCCATGGCCGTCCAGCCCCGTATCCTGATCGTCGAGGACGATGCACATATCCGCCGCCTGCTCCGTGTAGCGGTCGAGCGCGCCGGCTATGCGGCGACAGAGGCGGCGACGGCCCGGGAAGCACTGTCGGCGGCCGATATCGACAAGCCCGAACTCGTCCTGCTCGACCTCGGCCTGCCCGACCGCGACGGGCTCGAATTGATCCAATTGTTTCGCGGCCGCGCCGGTGCGACGGTCATCGTCGTGTCGGCGCGAGAGGATACGTCGGAAAAGGTCGCCGCGCTCGACCTCGGTGCCGACGATTATCTGACCAAGCCGTTCGATACCGAGGAATTGCTCGCCCGCGTCCGCACCGCGCTGCGCCACCGCATCGCCGGCGAGACAGGGCAAACAATGGTCTTGGCGGGGGATATCGAGATCGACCTGGAGCGCCGCCGCGTCCGCCGCATCGGCGAGGAGGTCCATCTCTCGCCCAAGGAATACGAGGTGCTCGCCGAACTGGCCAAACGCCCCGACCGCGTGATCGGCCATCGCCAGCTGCTGCGCACGGTCTGGGGACCGGCTCATGAGGATCATGTCGATTATCTGCGAATCGTCGTCCGCAATCTACGCCAGAAACTGGAAACCGACCCGGCTCGGCCGCGGCTGATCACCAACGAGCCTGGCGTGGGTTATCGGCTGACCGGCGTCCGCTAGCGGATGCGACTACCGGCGCGCTCACTCCTGACCACCGCTACTTGCGCCTCTGATCGCGCCGGGGTCGAATTTTAGAGACAGATCACCCGGCAATGTCGATAATCGCGGTCCGATGCAGACCGAATTCGACGAGGAGAGGACCAGCGAGCGGGCACATCGACCGACCTCGTTCGATGTCGCGTCGTTAGCCCAAGTATCGCAATCGACCGTCTCGCGCGCGCTGCGCGGCGATCCCTCGATCACCCCCGAGACGCGCGACCGCGTCGCCCGCGCGGCGGCCGAGCTCGGCTATCGCCCCGACAGCCGCGCGGTCAGGCTCCGCGGCGGCGCGGTCGGAACGGTGGCGGTGGTTCTGCTGACCTCATCGGAACTTGAGCGGCGCGCGCTCAACCCCTTCTATTTCGACATAATGGGCGCGGTCGAGGCGGCGGCGGCGCGGCGCGGCATGGGCATCCTGCTATCGTATCAGAGCACGCCGGAGTCACTGCGCAGCGACTTCGAACAACGACGCGAAGCCGACGGCCTGATCGTGATCGGCACCGCCGCGAACCGCTTTGCCTGGGACTATTTCGCCCGCGCACGGCAGGCCGGCAGCAACCTTGTCGCCTGGGGAGCGCCGGATGACTCGCTACCGATCGTCCGCGCCGATAACCATGCGGCGGGCGTGCTGGCGGTCGAGCATTTGATAGGCACCGGGCGCCGGCGGATCGCGTTCGTTGGGCCCGGCTGGGAGGCACACCAGGCGTTTCGCTTGCGGCGGCAGGGATATCTCGATGTGCTCGCGAAACACGGCCTGACCGCGATCGAGGTCACGGCATCGCCGATCGACGATCGCCACGCGCAGGGAGAAGCCGCGGCCGCGCAATTGCTGGCAATCAGTCCCGCGATCGACGCCGTGTTCGCGGCATCCGATACGCTCGCGTCGGGCATCATGCGCGGGCTGCAGGAAGCGGGCCTCCGCATTCCCGCGGACGTCGCGATCGTCGGCTTCGACGGCGGTTTCGGCGCGCGGCAATCCACGCCGGCGCTGACGACGATCGAACAGGATGTGGCCAGCGCAGGCGAGATGCTGGTCGAAGCGCTGTTCGGCCCGGCAGAAGCGATAGACAGCACCGGAAAGGCGTTCGTTCCCGTGCAATTGGTGGTTCGGGGAAGTAGTTAGAACCCAGCCGGGGGATGGAGACAATGCCCGTCCCCAAAGGTTTAGCGGCGCCTCAGAAGCTCCAACTCGCACCTGCCGTCAGCGCGGCCTTGCCGTGGAAGCTGCCCGAATAATAATCCTTGGCCGGCCCGCCGCCCGACAGCGCGGCGTGAAGATCGAAACTCCCCAGCTCGCGCGCCACGCTTAGCCGCCAGTCATAGCGAGCGGCATAGCCAGGCTGATATTGCGCCGGCGTCGCCAGATAGACCTGCGATCCGAGATGGCCGTTTACCCGCCAGTGCGTCGCCGGCCGAAACGTGGCCTCGACTTCCGCATAAAGCGACGAGGCGTCGGCCCGGTAATAGTCGGGCGAGTAATAGACCCGTGCCGAAAACGGACCGGACGCGAGGCCGAGATAGATTTCGGTATAATTGTGCGACCGGCTCCCGCGGTCGGCGGAGCGATATTGGCTGCGGGCTATGCCGCCATCGATCGACAGTGCCGCGTTCAGGCGGCGAGCATAGCCGATATTGCCCTGGACTCCCAGGAACAGCGGATCGTCACGGCCGATCTCCCCGGTGGCCGACAGGTTGAGATAAACGCCGTTATCGTCGTCATAGCCGATTTGCGCGGTCGCGACGGGGCGTCCCGCGCTCAACGAATAGCCGCGCAGGCGATAGTCGCTCTCGACATCGATGCTGCCGCTGACCTGGGCATTTGCCGGAGCCCCGGCGAAGCACAGGATCAGGAGCGCGGCCAGCGCACCCATATGCCGCAGGTCAGCGCGGCCTCGTCGCCAGCCGCCGGTCGATCGCGCACGAACAATCACAACCCGGCGACGTCCCGACCAAGGAGGCGCAGGCGTCGATTGCGCCGCTCGCCATGCGGTCCAGGGTGATGTGGGTCGCGCGGCCACCGGCCTGGCGCATCAGAGCGATCAACCCGGTGACATGGGCGACCGCGTAGGAACTGCCGTTGACGAGGTACCATTTACCCCCCGGTTGTGTGGTCGGCACGTCGCGGCCGGGCGCAATGTACACGCGCGCTGGTAAGGACCGCAAAGATTCGTCGGCGACGGCAACGACGCCGGGCATGGAAGCGGGAAATCCGCCCTGGGGCAAAGACGGGTCGAATGCCGCGACCACCGAGAGATTGCGCGCAACGGCAAGGTCGATCAGCCGCGCCAGCAGCGGATCGGCCGGACCGGCGAGACTGAGGTTGATCACTTCGGCCTTATGCTCGATCGCGAATTGCAGCGCTCGCGCCAGGCTGAGGCTGTTGCAGAGCGTAGGACCGGCGGCGGTCTGCCAGCACGCCCGCAACGCCATCATCCGCGCGTCGGGCGCGATCCCGGCGATACCGATACCATTCCCCGCCTTGGCGCCGACGATACCGGCAACGCCCGTACCATGCGCTTCACCCGAGGCCGAGCGGCGATCGAGATCGGAATTGGCGACGAAATCGAGATTGGCGGTGAACTGGCCGGCCAGATCGGGATGCGCGACGTCGATCTTGCTGTCGATGATGGCGACGGAGACGTTGCGACCAGTGGCGATGCGGTGGAGATCGGCGAGCCGCCAGGCCATGGCAGCCGGCTGTGCGCGAAAGAGCGGGTCGTTGGGCGCGGCCCCCACGGGCGAGCCGCGCGCCTGGTACGTTTGCAGCGGTTGCGACCAGGCGACCGCTGAATCCTTCGACACCTGGGCGATCGCCGCGTCCATCGCCACGCCATCCGGCACGCGCATGGCGTAGCAATCGACCCCGATCAGCGGCATCGGCCAGCCGTCGACCAACTTCAGCTGGTTGCGCCGCGCGATCCCTGCGGCGAGCCGCCGCCGCGCGGCCATTGCCGCGCCATCGCCGTAGCTGCCGCTATAGGCCGCGCCGGGACGATAATGCGGCGGCGCCATCTTCAGCATCACCAGGATCTGGCGATCGGCGTCGGCCGCGGACCGCTCCTGCGCATAGGCCGGCGTCCCCACGGCCAACGTGGCGAGGCCGCACAAGGCCAGGCAAAGCCGCAACCATCGGCGCCAGGTCATGGCTGCGATCCGGGGTCGATCGGCTCGGCGAGGACGATTTGGGGCGTCGCACGCAAGCCGTCGAGCGCTTGTGCCCGGCTCGCGGGCGCGATCCGCACGACATAGGCGCCGCTCGCGGTGGGGCCGTCGACGATGCGCGCGCCCGCCTTGGTTAATGCCGCGCGCAGGTCGCTGTCGCGCGCATCGGGCTTGAACATCACCAGCGCATTGCCCGGAGCAGCCATCGATGCCGATCCCAGCGCGCGATAGGTCTCCCCCGCCGGCAATGGCGCCCCGGGGACAATGGCAACAGCGAACGCCACGGCAGCCGCCGCCGCGAGCGGCCCGCCAAGCACCCATCCCATCGCCACCTTGCGGCGCAAGAACGGCACCGGCTCCGCCAGCCGGCGCGGGGGCCCAGCGGCGTCGATCCGGTCACTCAGCGTCGACCAGGCGTGTTCGACGTCGAGTGGCAGTGCAGCGACCTCGCGCGCCAGAACCCGCTCCGCCGCCAGATCGTTGCGGCACTCGGCGCATTCGGCGAGATGCGCCTCGACCATCGCGGCTTCATCAGCCTCCAGCGTGCCGTTGACATACCAGGGTAGCAATTGCTGCGTCTGTTCATGAGGGCTGCCGCGCAGCCGGATGATCTCAGCCATCGAACAATTCCCTAGATCCAGTCAGTCAACGCGCCCGAGAGGCGACGCCGCAAGTGCCGGCGGGCGTGGAACATGCGAGTCTTCACCGTGTCGACCGGGCATTCGAGAATCGTCGCGATCTCGCGATAGCCCAGGTCGTGAAAATAGGTCAGGTCGACCACCGCGCGATGCGCCGGCGACAATTCGTCCATCGCCCGCATCAGCAACGCATTGATGCGCTGGCGGGCCGATACGTCCTCGGGGCTCGCCGCGTCGCTGACCCGGTTCTCGGCGGCCTTGTCCTCGACCGCCTCGTCCTGCCGCTTCAGGCCCTTCATCGCCTTGCGATAGGCGATGGCGAAGACCCAGGTCGACAGCTTGCTTGCGCCATTGAAGCTGTCGGCGCGGTTCCAAACGACCATCATCGTGTCGTCGAGCACTTCCTCGACCAATGTCGGACGCCGGATCAGGTTGAGCAGGAACCGTGTCAGCCGAGGATGATAGAGGCGGTACAATTCCTCGAACGCCGCGCGGTCGCCTCCCACGACGCGAGCGAACAGCACCATCTCCGTGTCCGATCCGCCGCCGCGCCCGCGCTCGCGCACCGCTACCAAACCGACCTTACCTTTCATCACCCGCCGCCGCTTCCACGATACCGCGTTTGTGCCGGGCCCGCATCGGATAGTTCATCGCACCGCGTTCGCGCTGGCGTAACGGCACGATTAGACACTAGATCGCCGCTACGACCGAGCGCGGCTGGAGAGGCAAGAATGGTGAGTGACAAGCGGGCGTGTTTCGATTTCGAGGTCGATTTTTCGAATGGGGGCGGCATCCAGGGTCAGGATTTCCGGCTCGATATCGACGGCGACGACATCACCGACGACATGCTCGCCGCCCATATCATCGCCGATCTGCGGCTGCTCATGGTCGGCAAGGTGCGGATCCACAACAAGCGGATCATCGAGGAGCGCCACAAACGCACCGCCATGGCCGCTCGGCCGACGACGACCGACGCGAGCCGCCGCATCGACCTCAGCCACACGATCGAAGACGGAATGATCACCTATAAGGGATTGCCCGCTCCCCTGATGTGCGATCATCTATCGCGCGAGCAATCGCGCGCGACCTATGCCGAAGGGACCGAGTTCCAGATCGGCAAGATCGAGATGGTCGGAAATACCGGTACCTATCTCGACACGCCGTTCCATCGTTACGCCCACGGCTATGACCTGTCCGGGCTCGATCTCGACCGCATCAGCGGTGTGCCGGCGGTCGTGGTGCGGGTGGCAGGGCAAGTCGGGCGCGCGATCGACTGGACCGCCTTTGCCGCGACCGATGTCGGCGGCCGCGCGGTGCTGGTCCATACCGGATGGGATCGCCATTGGCGGACCGACCAATATTTCGAGGATCACCCGTTCCTTACCGCCGATGCGGCCACCTATCTGCGCGATCATGGCGCGCTGGTGGTCGGCATCGATTCCTACAATATCGACGACGTTTCCGGCGGAGAGCGACCGGTGCATACGATCCTGCTCGGCGCGGGGATTCCGATCTGCGAGCATATGACCAACCTGGATCCGCTCCCGATCGACGGGTTCCGCTTCTGGGCAGTACCGCCAAAGGTCAGCAAGATGGGCACGTTCCCGGTCCGCGCTCATGCTATATTGGAGGGATGACGACCCTGCGATCGATTGCCGTTGCGGGCTCGTCTTCAAGCTGGCGAAACCCGGTCGGGCTTCCTAGCTAGCCACGGCGCGGCCGGGGCCGTTCCGGGCGCGAAACCGTGGAGCTGCATCGATGAGCGAGCCGACCGATTATACCCCGCCGAAAATCTGGACCTGGGACAAGGAAAACGGCGGCGCGTTCGCCAATATCAATAGGCCGATCGCCGGACCGACCCACGACAAGGATCTGCCGGTCGGCAAGCACCCGCTGCAACTCTACTCGCTCGCCACGCCCAACGGCGTGAAAGTGACGATCATGCTCGAGGAGTTGCTCGCCCTCGGCCATAAAGGTGCCGAATATGACGCCTGGCTGATCCGCATCAACCAGGGCGACCAGTTCGGCAGCGGCTTCGTCGCCGCCAATCCCAATTCCAAGATTCCTGCGCTGATGGATCACACCGACCCGACCGCCCCGGTGCGCGTGTTCGAATCCGGCGCGATCCTGATCTATCTGGCCGAGAAGTTCGGCGCGTTCCTGCCCACCGACTATCCTGCGCGCGCCGAAGTCCTGTCCTGGCTGATGTGGCAAATGGGCAGCGCGCCGTTCCTCGGCGGCGGGTTCGGGCATTTCTACGCCTATGCGCCGTTCAAGCAGGAATATCCGATCAATCGCTATGCGATGGAAGTGAAGCGTCAGCTCGACGTGCTCGATCGCCGGCTGGACGAGAGCGAGTATCTCGGCGGCAAGGATTATTCGATCGCCGATATGGCGACCGCGCCCTGGTACGGCGCGCTGGTCAAGGGGCTGGCCTATGACGCCGGCGAGTTCCTGCAGGTGCAGGAGTACAAGAACGTCATCCGCTGGACCAACCAGATCTTCGATCGCCCCGCGGTGAAGCGCGGCCGCATGGTCAATAAAGTGACCGGCGAGCCGTCCGAGCAACTCCACGAACGCCACGACGCGAGCGATTTCGAGCTGCGCACCGCCGACAAGCTGGAGGCGGCGGACTGAGACTGGTGGTTTGCGCTCCCGGCTCGGCTGATGGCCGGACGGGAGCCGCGAACTGGATGCAGTTGGCTGGGGCGGCAGGATTCGAACCTGCGAATGGCGGCACCAAAAGCCGCTGCCTTACCACTTGGCGACGCCCCAACACTCCCGACCGATATGGCCCGGCGGGAGCGCGCGCTTATAGCGGCGCGCGCGGTCCTGCAAAGCCCCGAAAAAAGCCCTTATGCGATCCGGTCGAGCCAACCGTAAGGATCGGGCGCCGCGCTGGTCTGGATCGCGACCAGGGATTCGCGCAACGACATGGTCAGCTGGCCCGGGCCGCCCGAGCCGATCGTGAAGTCGCCCGAGCTTGCCTTGACCTGTCCGATCGGCGTGACCACCGCCGCGGTGCCGCAGGCGAAGGCTTCGACCAGCCGGCCGCTCGCCGCGTCGGCGCGCCACTGATCGAGCGCATATTTCTCTTCGCGAACGGTGATGCCGCGGTCCCGCGCCAGGGTGATCAGCGAATCGCGCGTGATGCCTGCCAGGATCGTGTCGCTGAGCGGCGGGGTCGCGAGCGATCCGTCGTCGAACACGAAGAACACGTTCATGCCGCCCAGTTCTTCGACATAGCGGCGCTCGACCGCGTCGAGGAAAACGACCTGGTCGCAGCCCAGCTTGATCGCCTCGGCCTGCGCGATCAGGCTGGCGGCGTAATTGCCGCCGCATTTGGCCGCGCCGGTACCGCCGGGAGCCGCGCGCGTGTAATTCTCCGACGCCCAGATCGACACCGCGGGCGCGCCGCCCTTGAAATAGGCGCCGACCGACGAGGCGATCACCATATAGATATAATCGGACGACGGCTTGACCCCCAGGAAGGTCTCGCTGGCGATCATGAACGGGCGCAGATAGAGCGATCCGCCCTCACTGGTCGGGATCCAGTCGCGCTCCGCACTGACCAAAGCGCGGCACGATTCGACGAACAATTCCTCGGGCAATAACGGCATCGCCAGGCGCTCGGCCGACTTGCGGAAGCGGCGGGCATTCGCTTCGGGCCGGAACATGGTGATGCTACCGTCCGCGCCACGATAGGCCTTGAGACCTTCGAAAATCTCCTGCGCGTAGTGGAGCACGGCGCAGGCGGGATCGACCGTCAGCGGCTGGCGCGGCGCGATGGCGAGATCGTGCCAGCCCTTTTCGTCGCTATAATGCGCGATCGCCATATGATCGGTGAACACGCGGCCAAAACCCGGATTGACGAGCTTTTCGGCGCGGACCTCATGCGGGGTGGGTGACGCGGTGGCGTTGAGCGGAAAATGCGCGGCGATATTCATGACGATTGGCCATAGCGCGACAAATCGTGCGCGTCCAAGGCTTGCCGTGGTTTAATCGTGGTGGCAAAACCGGTCAACATGACTGCCCCAACACCAGCCGCTTCGGCCCAATTCCTCCGCGAATCCGAAATTCGCCGAGGATCTGAAATGCTCTTTTTCGCCTATAGCCGGCTGACCAAGGCGGTTGACCAGAATCTGGGCGAGCGCGGAATGGGCCGCGCGCATCATCGCGCGCTCTATTTCATCGGCCGTCATCCCGACATTTCGGTCAGCGAATTGCTGTCGATCCTGGGCGTCACCAAGCAATCGCTCGGACGCGTGCTGACCGAACTCGAGCAACGCCAGTTGGTCGAAACGCGGGTCGGCGATCGCGACCGGCGGCAGCGGCTGCTTCGGCTGACCGACTCGGGCTACGATCTCGACAGCGAGTTGTTCAACCATGCCCGCGACATCATCGCGCGCGCCTATAGCGCCGCGGGCCAGCAAGCGGTGACCGGCTTTTGGGCAGTACTCGAAGGGCTGATCCCGCCGGCGGAGCGGGAGCGGGTGCATGTCTGGCGCGAGAATTCGGTTCCGCCGGGGCAACGCCGCTAACCAGGCCGGCGCCGAATCAGCGCTTGGCGGCGGCGGCCATCTCTCGACCGCGGCGCTCGGCGGCTTCCAGCGTCTCGGTCATCAGCTTGATCAACCCGTCGTCACGGTCGAGGACGTTCAATCCCTGACGTGTCGAGCCGCCCGGACTGGCGACGCGGTCGGCTAGGACCGCGGGAGTCGCATCCGAGGCGGCTGCCATCGATGCCGCTCCGTCGACCGTCGCCAGCGCCAGCCGCGCGGCCTGATCGGCAGGCATATTGAGCGCTTCGCCCGCCTTCGCCAGCGCATCGATGAAGCGGAACAGGAACGCCGGCCCGCAGCCTTCGAGCGTGCCGACCGCGCCGAACATCGCCTCATCCCGGGTCCATTCGACGAGCCCGAGCGGCGCCATCAACGCCGCGACGGCATCCCTGGCGGATTGCGGCGCGCCATCGGCATAAAGCGCCACGACACCCTTGCCGAGCGCGACGGGCAGGTTCGGCATCGCGCGAATTATGGCAGGACCGGGAAAGCGTTCGGCGAGCGTCGCTTCCTCGACCCCCGCTAGGATCGAGATCAGCACCGGCGCCTGACGAATACGCTCCCCATAGGCAGCGACGATCTCGTCGAGTTGTTGCGGCTTCATCGCCAGCATGACTGCGTCGGGGGGCGGGCCATCGGGCAAGGCGCGCGCCTGACGTACACCGTCCGGTAGATCGCGGTCATGGCGATTGACGACGTCGACCGCGTCACCGCTGACCAAACCGCTTTCGATCCAGCGTGACAGCATCGCGCCGCCCATATTGCCGCAACCGATCAGCCACAGCCGACGTGGAACCGCGACCGCCACGCTCACGCCTCGCCCTGCGTCTCCGTCAGCGACGCGGCCAGCGCCTCCTTCGGTGTCTTGCCGCCCCACAGGACGAACTGGAAAACCGGATAGAAGCGTTCGCACTCGTCAATCGCCGATTCGATCAGCAATTCGGCGCCCTCCAGGGTCAGCGTCCCACCATCGGTGCCGTCGATCATCGCGGCATGGCGATAGAGCACGATCCCGCTCGACGACCACAATTCGAAATGACCGATCCACAATTGCTCGTTGATCAATCCGATCGCTTCATAGATCGCGACGCGGCGGTCGTCGGGCACGCGGATGTCGGGAAAAGCGAGGAACTGCAGCACGCAATCCTCCTCCCGCCACAGCGCGCGCAGTTCATATTCGGTCCAGCTGCCCTTGACCGTCGCAACGACTTCGTCGTCGTGGCGCTGATGGTCCCAGCCATGCGCGGCGTAATAGCTCTCGATCATATCGATCGGCGCCGCGTCCTCGCGCTGGAAATCGCTCTCATCGAGCATCGTGGGTCTCGCTGGTCATCTCATGCGAATCTGCCCGTTGCGGCCGGGACACGCAACGGGATCGTGGGAGATCGTGGAGAAAGCTGTGGAAAATCGGTTCAGGGCTTTGTGGATTTCGGCTTTGCGGCCTTCGCCTCCAGCGCGTCGAGACGCGCCTTCAGCGCATCCGCCTCATCACGCGCGGCGGCGGCCATCGCCTTCACCGCCTCGAATTCGTCACGGCTGACGAAGTCGAGCCCGCCGATCCATTCCTTGGCGCGCTCGCGCGTCGCGGCTTCGGCCTCGCGGCCCATGCCCGCCAGCGTGCCGGCAGCGCCGTTCACGAACTTGACGAGGTCGTCGAACATCCGGTTCTCGGATTGCATGTCTGGTATCCCGTAATACTTGATCAGAAGCTCATCTGGGCGCTCGCCGACGACGGTACAAGCGTCGATGCGTTGGGATTGAGCTTCCCGACCTGCCAATTGAGCAAGCCGGCGAAGCACAGCCAGGCCAGATACGGCACCATCAGCCACGCCGCCGCGCTGCGAATCCGGCCGAACGCCAGTGTCGTCGCCAGCGCGGCAACGAAGATCGCGACCAGCAAGATCAGCGCGGGCCAGACTTGATGCATCCCGAAGAACAACGGCGACCAGGCGAGGTTGAGCACCAATTGGAGCGCGAACAACACGATCGCGAGAGCTCGCAAGCGCGATCCGCGCGCGTGAATGATCATCGCCAGCGCCAACCCCATCATGATGTAGAGCGCGCTCCACGCGACCGGAAACACCCAATCCGGCGGCGTAATTCCGGGGCGGACCAGCGCCGCATACCAGCGATTCTCCGCTCCGGCGGGTGCGATCCGGCTGGAGGCGAAGCCCAGCAGCAGGATCAGCGGCACGGTCACTACCGCCCAACGCAGGAACGCCCCGCGCAATTGTTCCTTGGTCGCGATTTCCATCAGCAATCCTCTTGCGCGCCTGACATGCGCGTTCGCTCAGTGTTGCCGCGACGCAGCATGATGACAAGCGGCGATGTAGCAGATGGCCCGTCTTCGAAAGGGACGGAGTCAAGCGGCGGTCCTGCCATCGTGAAGAAATGACGGTCGCACCAACTCCGAACAGACCCTCACCCTTGCGGCGCTTCGCGCCTCCCTTCCCTCTCCCGCATGCGGGAGAGGGAAGGGGCCCGCCACCGAAGGCGGTGGGAAGGGTGAGGGTCTGTTACAACTTGGGGGAGTGCGCCAGAATCACGAATTCGACGTTCCCCTCCGGCCCGGTGATCGGACTCTGGACAATATCCTCGACTACCCAGCCGCTCGCGGTCAGCCATGCCACGACCTCGTCGCATACCCGTTGATGGACTGCCGGATCCCGCACCACCCCGCCCTTGCCGACTTCTCCTCGCCCCGCCTCGAACTGCGGCTTGATCAGCGCCGCCAGCCGCGCGCCCGGTTTCGCGAAGCGCAGCGGCACTTCGAGCACCTTGGCCAGGCCGATGAAGCTTGCATCGCAGACGATCAGGTCGACCGGCTCGGGAATGTGCGCGTCGGTCAGGATGCGTGCGCTGGTCTGTTCGTGGACGACGACGCGCTCGTCCTGCCGGAGTTTCCAGGCGAGCTGGTTGGTCCCGCTATCGACCGCATAGACCCGCGCTGCGCCCTTCGACAGCAGCACGTCGGTGAACCCGCCGGTCGACGAGCCGACGTCGATCGCGACCGCACCGGTCACGTCCCAACCGGCATGGTCGAGCGCATGTGCCAGCTTGATCCCGCCGCGTGACACCCAAGGGTGGTCGCGCCCCTTCACCTCGATCGCGGCATCCTCGGCAAGCATCTGCCCCGGCTTGTCGATTCGCTTGTCGCCGGCGAACGCCAGTCCCGCCATGATCAGCGCTTGCGCGCGCGTTCGGCTCTCCGCGAGGCCGCGGTCGGTGATGAGCTGGTCGGCGCGAAGCTTTGCCATGGTCCTCCCATGACCGCGATTGCTGTCTGTCGCAATCCGGCGTCAATTGAACGCAGGATATATTCCCATCAAGAAACTAGGAATTAGATTGGCCGTTGGGAAGAAGGCGAGAAAAGCTGCGCGGTCGTCCCCCTAGAGCGCCCACGCCGCCTTCTTCCCACCCTTTATGGGAGAGAAATGATGGGACTGTTTACGCATCCCGACGGCACGCTTCCGACCATCCTCACCGTTCCCGGGCTGGGCGGCTCTGGCCCGTCGCACTGGCAGAGCCTGTGGGAGACCTCCCGCCCCGACACGCATCGCATCGAACTCGGCATGTGGGACCAGCCGCATCGCAATGCCTGGGTGACCAAGATCGACCAGGCGGTGCGCGCGGCAAAGGCGCCGGTGATCTTCGCAGCGCATTCGCTGGGTTGCCTCGCGGTTGCGTGGTGGGCGGAGATGAGCCCGCAACCTTATGGCTGGCCGGTTGCCGGCGCGCTGCTCGTCGCTCCCGCCGATCCTGACCGGCCCGACACCGCGCAGGAGCTAAAGGGTTTTGCGCCGACGCCGCGCAAGGCGCTTCCTTTCCCCTCGATCCTGGTGGCCTCGACCGACGATCCGTGGATCGACATCGGCCGCGCCCGCGGCATGGCCTCGTTCTGGGGCAGCCATTTCGTCGATGCCGGAGCGCAAGGACATCTCAACGCCGCCAGCGGAATCGGCTGGTGGGAAGAAGGGCGCCGCCTGCTTGATCGGGTGATCGCTGCGTCGGCCGATCGGTCAGGCCATCCCTTGCGCCCCGGCGAGGCCAAGTCGATACTGGCGATCAACGCGACCGACGCTGCGCAGGAATATTATCTGCACAAGTGATCGTCGCGCCGGAGCTCGGTTGCTGCCTAGCTCCAATCATTTACGCGCGACGAACATCGCAAAGCTGCCCTCGCCGCTTCTGCTCGCGCCGAAAGCAGCGCTTTCCGATTTCAGTCCCAATGCGGCGACGGCGTCGGTGAACGATTTGCCCTGCATGCGCTGCATCGCACCGTTGATTTGTTTTTCGCTCGACGTACGCGCGAAGGTCCCGACGATCTCGCAGGCCGTGGCGCCGCAGCGAATGCGGCCGACCCGCGCCACGCCGGTGACGTCGGGCTCTTCGACGAACCATCTGCCTAATGCCGCCTCGACGCCAGGAGCCCAGGATTCAGCACGCTTCTCAGCCATGACGCGGTCGTGAAGCTGACGTGGGGTCGGCGCGTTGGACATCGCCGCGGAATCTGGATCGCCGTCATTGATGGCTGGCGCAGTCTGTGGCGGAGATTGCGCGATCAAGACGATGGCGGCGATCGCAGCGGCGAGAGAGATGGACATCAGGGCAAATCCTTTCCAGCGTCGGCCAAAAGTGGCCGGTGGAACGGAGTCTGGATCCATGGCACGCGCCGGCGCCACCTCGATAAGTTCGTCACGATTTTCCTGTGCCGCCAACATTCGGGCGAGTTCGCGGCTGCTGCCTACGCCGGTCTTGCGCCGCGCCTCGCGCAGGCGTTCATTGACCGCAGCGACGCTGCGATCTGTCAGGTTGGCGATGCTCTTGGCCGTATGTCCCTGGGCGAGCAGACTCAATGCCGTGCGTTCGGCAGCGTTGAGCTTGCCGAAATCTATTTTCGTGTCAGGCTCTTGCCCCATCCGCCACATTTGCCTCGTTATAGCGCAGGGCTTTGAGCGCGGTATCGACGATGGCGTCGGCATCTAGCCCGGCCTGGGCATATTGGGCTTCGGGCTTGTCCTGGTCCTGGAAGAGGTCGGGCAGCCGCATGGTCCTGAGCTTGAGGCCCGCATCGATCAGTCCGGTGTCGCTGGCAAGCGTCAGGACATGCGCGCCCAGGCCACCGACCGCGCCTTCCTCGATCGTCACCGCGACCTCATGCGTGGTGAGCAGGCGGCGGATCAGTTCCTCGTCGAGCGGCTTGGCGAAGCGCAGATCGGCGACCGTCGTCGACAGCCCCTTGGCATCAAGCGCATCGGCTGCCTTCAAGGCTTCCTGGAGGCGGGTGCCGAGCGACAGGATCGCGACCTTCTTGCCCTCGCGCACGATCCGGCCCTTGCCGATCTCGAGCCGCTGGGGCGTTTCGGGAAGTGCCACCCCAACCCCGTTGCCGCGCGGATAGCGTACCGCGATCGGTCCCGTATCGTGGAGTGCGGCGGTATGCGTCATATGCACCAGCTCGGCCTCGTCGGCTGCTGCCATCACGACGAAATTGGGCAAGGTCGCAAGATACGTAACGTCGAAGCTGCCGGCATGCGTCGCGCCATCGGCACCGACCAGGCCGGCACGGTCGATCGCGAAGCGGACCGGCAGGTTCTGGATCGCGACGTCGTGGACGACCTGATCGTACGCGCGCTGCAGGAACGTCGAATAGATCGCACAGAATGGCCGCATGCCTTGCGCCGCCAAGCCGGCGGCAAAGGTCACCGCATGCTGCTCGGCAATCCCGACATCGAACGTGCGATCCGGGAACGCCTTAGCGAAGCGATCGATGCCGGTACCAGAGGGCATGGCAGCGGTGATCGCGACGATCGTCGGATCGCGTGTCGCATCCTTGATCAGCTGATCGGCGAACACGTTCTGATAAGCAGGCGGCCCCGGCGGCGCCTTGGCCTGCGCCCCGGTGATGACGTCGAACTTCTGGACGCCATGATATTTGTCCGCCGCTGCTTCCGCCGGACCATAGCCCTTGCCCTTCTTGGTCACGACATGGACCAGGATCGGACCGTGCTCGCTGTCGCGGACATTCTCGAGCACCGGAATCAGATGGTCGAGATTGTGGCCGTCGATCGGCCCGACATAATAGAAGCCCAGTTCCTCGAACAACGTCCCCCCGGTCACCCAGCCGCGCGTCAGTTCCTCGGCCTTTTGCGCGGCATTGTGGACGCGCCTCGACACCTTGGCGGTGATCCGCTTGGCGAGGCTCCTCAAGCCCAGATATTCGCTCGAACTGACCATCCGCGCGAGATAGGCCGACAGCCCGCCGACCGGTGGCGCGATCGACATGTCGTTGTCGTTGAGGATGACGACCAGCCGGTTGCCGGCGGTTTCGGCATTGTTCATCGCCTCATAGGCCATGCCCGCCGACATTGCGCCGTCGCCGATCACCGCGATCGCCTTGCCGGGTCTTCCCGCCAGCTTGTTGGCGATGGCAAAGCCCAGCGCCGCCGAGATCGAGGTCGAGCTATGCGCCGCGCCGAACGGATCATACTCGCTCTCGGAGCGCTTGGTGAAACCCGACAGGCCGCCGCCCTGGCGCAGCGTGCGGATGCGGTCGCGCCGCCCGGTCAGGATCTTGTGCGGATAGCATTGATGCCCGACGTCCCAGATCAACCG